>Ga0070698_100000695_pt1 | contig 35919 bp, 29 predicted proteins | sample KBSK1502metaG_FD_65477 | JGI IMG/M metagenome (GOLD analysis project Ga0070698, IMG submission 65477) | Corn, switchgrass and miscanthus rhizosphere microbial communities from Kellogg Biological Station, Michigan, USA - KBS K1-50-2 metaG | ecosystem: Host-associated > Plants > Roots >... | reverse complement strand
GCGCCTGGGCGAGTTCCGCCAGCCCGGTCTTGTCGTAGACGCTGACCAGCGCGCGCTTGATGGCAACCTTGTCCGTCACTGCCTGCCCTGTTCCTGTCACCGGCCGATCGTCACCCTACGGCCCCCGGCCGTCCATCCCTCGCGGACCATCCTGCCCACGGCGTCAACGAGCAAGGCGCGCTCGGTCACCTTGATCCGCTCGTGCAGGGTGGTCACGTCGTCATCCTCGCGGACCTCCACGGTTGCCTGGGCGATCACGGGCCCGGTGTCCGTGCCCTCGTCGACCAGGAAGACGGTGCAGCCGGTCACCTTCACCCCGTAGGCGAGCGCGTCTCGCACCCCGTGCACGCCGGGGAACGCGGGCAGCAGGGACGGATGGGTGTTGATGAACCGCCCGCCGAACCGGGCGAGAAAGTCATGCCCCACCAGCTTCATGAACCCGGCCGAGACCACCAGGTCCGGGCGGTGGCCGGCGCACGACTCGGTGAGCGCCTTGTCCCACGCCTCGCGGGAGGGATGGTCCCCGACCCGGTGGGCGAAGACCGGGATGCCCGCCCGCCGCGCTCTGGCGAGTCCTTCGATTCCGGTCCGGTCCGAGCCCACGGCCACGACTGCCGCGCCGTATGACTCCTGCGCGCAGGCGTCGAGCAGCGCCTGCAGGTTCGTGCCCGCGCCCGAGACGAGAACCACCAGGCGCGCCGGCATGGAAGCCACCTTAGGGGCGTCCGGGTCAGGGCAGTACGGAGGGGCCGAGCGGGGGGCGGTCGCTGGGCCGGCCGTCATCCTCGTCCGCCCAGGGGTTGAGGTAGATCCGGTGCCCGTTGTCATCCGCGCGCCGGGCCGGCCCCCGGCGCTCGCCAGCGGCGCGCGCCGCGGCGAGCACCGGGTCGCGGCGCACCCGGAGCCAGTTGGCAACGCCCGCTGCGACCGCGGCGGAGACCCCCACCTCGAGCGTCGCGACCACGGCCGCCTGCCACCCGGACGGGCCGACCGCGGCCAGCCGCGAGCTGCCGAGCGGCCCGCCCGAGAACGCGGCGAGCGCCCCGGTCACGCACCCGGTCACCACCCCGCACGCGAACCCCCAGAGCGGCACTATCTCGACCGTTGGGGTGGGCGCGGCGCGCGCCAGCAGGACGCCGCCCAGCGCCCCAGCTACGTAGGGCAGCGCGAGCAGCCCCGCCGACGCCCACCCGGGAACCGCGCTGGAACTCGCGGGCAGCGCGGCCAGCATGGGAAAGACCGGGAGCGGACCGAGCGCCGCCCCGGTCGGGGCCACCACGGTGGCGATCCCGAACGCGAACCCAGGGCCGAGCGAATAGCAGACCGCCCACACGACCGCGTTCGGCACGTAGGCGAGCTGCGCGAGCAGCAGCAGCCCACCGCCGACGGCGCCGGGCGCGAGCGAGGCGTTCAGCGCCCGGTATTCGGCCATGTGCACGGCGAGCGACGCGCCCACCAGCAGCGCCCCGCCCGCGGTCAGCACCGCCAAGGCCCCGGCGCTGCCGAGGACCACGGAGCGGGTGCGGGGCGGCATGAGGCGGGCCAGCCGGTCCCACGGGGCGAGGGCGCGCGCACCGCCGAGCCCGCCCGCGCTCGCGGCGAGCAGAAACCCGGCGATGACCGCCTGCGGCAACGACGGCGTGGCCAGCCGCGACCGGCTGGCCAGCGCGAGCGCGCCGCACAGCGCCGCGTAGGGAGCCGCGAGCGCCAGCGTCGCGTAACCAAGCTCGGTGAGGCGGGTCACCCCGGCGATGCGCACGATCCAGCGCCCCGCCCGCCATAGCAGCGCGCCGGGAAGCAGCACAAGGCCGAGCGGCAGCATGCCGATCCGGCCCGCCCCCCGCAGCGTAAAGCCCACGTGGTGGGCGGCGAGCCACAACCCGGTCGCCATGCGGAGCACGCCGGTCAGCCCCAGGGCCGAGTGTGGGGCCGCGATCCACCCCGCCACCACCAGCGGCGTCAGGACCACCAGCCCGGTGACCGTCACCACGGACGCCGCGATCGCGCCTGAGACGACGAGCGGGCGGGACGTCCCCCCCGCGCCGTCCGCGCCGCCCTGGCCGCGCGGCGCCGCGCGGCCACGCGCCGTGGCGGTCCGGGTGCCGGGCCGGGTGGAAGCGGTCACAGTCCTCAAGTCTGGCAACGCCGCCGCCACCCCTCACGCCGCCACGCCGACCGCCGGCCCGGCGGCCGGCGTGACTCAGCGGGCGGGCATGACGTCGCGGGCCAGGCGGGCCGTCTCGCTGGGCGTGCGGCCCACCCTGACGCCGACCTTCTCCAGCGCTTCCTTCTTGGCCTGGGCGGTGCCCGACGAGCCGGACACGATGGCTCCGGCGTGACCCATGGTCTTGCCCTCAGGGGCGGTGAATCCCGCCACGTAGGCGACTACCGGCTTGGTGACGTTCTGCTCTATGAAGGCGGCCGCGCGCTCCTCTGCGTCCCCGCCGATCTCGCCGATCATCACCATCGCGTCGGTCTCCGGGTCGTCCTGGAAGGCCCGCAGGCAGTCGATGTGCGTCGTGCCGATCACCGGGTCGCCGCCGATCCCGACGCAGGTGGAGAACCCGATGTCGCGCAGTTCGTACATCATCTGGTAGGTCAGCGTGCCGGACTTGGACACCAGGCCGATCCGCCCCTCCGAGGTGATGTCGGCCGGGATGATGCCCGCGTTGGATTTGCCGGGCGAGGCGACGCCGGGGCAGTTCGGGCCGACGATGCGGGTGGCGTTGCCCTGCGCGCTCGCGTAGGCCCAGGCCTCGGTGGAGTCATGCACCGGGATGCCCTCGGTGATCACGATGACCAGCGGGATCCGCGCGTCGATCGCCTCGATCACCGCGCTCTTGGCACCGGCCGGCGGGACGAAGACGACCGAAACGTCCGCGCCGGTGGCCGCCATCGTCTCGGCGACGGTGCCGAAGACCGGGACCGCGGCGCCGCCGAGATCCACGGTCTGGCCGGCCTTGCGCGGGTTGGTGCCGCCGACCACCGTGGTGCCCGCGGCGAGCATCCTGCGCCCATGCTTGGTGCCTTCGGAGCCGGTAATGCCCTGGATCATGATCCGGCTGTCGCCGGTGAGGAAGACCGCCATCGTCAGGCTCCTGTCGCGGGCGTCGTTGCCGGGCTAGCGGCCGCAAGCTCCGCGGCGCGGCGGGCGGCCTCATCCATCGTGTCGGACTGCTCGACCATGGCGAAGCCGGCCTCGCTGAGGATCGCCCGGCCCGCCGCGGCGTTGTTGCCGTCGAGGCGGACCACGATCGGCCTGGTGACCTGCTCGCCGCGCGCGCTCTGTCCTTCCCGCCCCCGCGCTGTATCTTTCCCGCCCCCGCGCTCCGCGCCCGCCCCCGTCCGGCGCCCGCCCCCGCTCAGCATGCCAAGCGCCGACACGATGCCGTTCGCCACGGCGTCGCCGGACGTAATGCCGCCGAACACGTTGACGAGCACGCTGCGCACGCTCGGGTCCGACAGCACGATCTCCAGGCCGTCCGCCATGACCTCGGCGGAGGCTCCGCCGCCGATGTCGAGGAAGTTCGCCGGCCGGATGCCGCCGAACGCTTCGCCCGCCAGCGCCACCACGTCCAGGGTGGACATGACCAGGCCGGCGCCATTGCCGATGATGCCCACCTCCCCTTCGAGCTTGACGTAGTTGAGGTGTTTGGCCTTGGCCCGCGCCTCGATCGGATCCGCGGAACCGGGGTCGGCGAAGCGGTCGTGGTCCTGCCGGAAGGCCGCGTTGTCGTCGAGGGTCACCTTCCCGTCCAGCGCGACCACCTGGCCGCCGGAGGTGAGGATGAGCGGGTTGACCTCCACGAGGGTCGCGTCCTCGTCGGTGAAGACCGCCCACAGGCGTTCGGCCACGGCCGCGGCGCCCGCGGCGGCTTCGGGCGGCAGCCCGCCGGCCGTGACGATCTCGGCCGCCTTGGCGTCGGTCACGCCGGTCAGCGGGTCCACCATGACCTGGGCGACCGCGCCGGGGCTGGTGCGCGCCACCTCCTCGATCTCCATGCCGCCCTGCACCGAGCAGATGGAGGTGAAGGTCCGCGCCGCCCGGTCCACGAGGAACGACAGGTAGAACTCCCTGGCGATGTCGCTGGCCTGCTCGACGAGGACCGCGCTCACCCGGTGGCCCTTGATGTCCATGCCGAGGATCTCCTGCGCCCTGGCCTGCGCCTCGTCCGGGCCCTCGGCCAGCTTGACGCCGCCGGCCTTGCCCCTGCCCCCGGTCTTCACCTGGGCCTTCACCACCACGCGCGGCGCGCCGGCGCTGGCGAAGTTCTCCGCGATCGCGCGGGCCTCCTCCGGCGTGCGGGCGACGCGGCCTTCCGGCACGGGCACCCCGTACTCCCCGAACAGCTCCTTCGCCTGATACTCAAACAGGTCCACTGGTGTCCGTCCTCGGTCCGGCTGATTCGCTGGAAGCCTACCGAGCGTGCAGCCATCACCGCGTCTTGGCCAGCTAGCCCGCCGTTAGCGGTGCCCTGCGGCCTCCGCCCGCCCGCCGAGGGCCGTCTTCACCCAGTCCACGATCTCGTGGGTGGGCGCGCCCGGCGTGAAGATCTTGGCCACGCCCATCCGCTCCAGCTCGGCGATGTCCTCGTCCGGGATGATGCCGCCGCCGAACACCGTGATGTCGGTGGCGTCGCGCTCGGCCAGTAGCTCGAGAACCCGGCTGAACTGGGTCATGTGCGCGCCGGACAGAATGGACAGCCCGATCGCGTCGGCGTCCTCCTGGAGCGCGGCGGCCACGATCTGCTCCGGGGTCTGGTGCAGGCCGGTGTAGATCACCTCCACACCGGCGTCGCGCAGCGCCCTGGCCACCACCTTCGCCCCCCGGTCATGCCCGTCCAGGCCGGGCTTGGCGATGACGACCCGGATGGTTCCCATGACTGCCTCCTGCTACAACTTCTCGATCGGGGCGTAGCGCAGGACCAGGTGCTTGACGCCGTACTCGCCGCCGAAGTCGATCTTCGCTTCGGGGTCGTCGGCGGACCCCTGCATGGACACGACCGTGCCGAGCCCGTAGGTGTCGTGGGTCACCTTGTCCCCCGGCAGCAGCGTGGGCACCCGCCGGTTGCCCGGTGCGCGCACCCCGGGCCGCTGCGCCAGCCGCTGCGACGCCGGCGCGACCGCGGCCGCCGCTGCCTTCTCGTCGCGGCGCCACTCGATCAGCGACGCGGGCACCTCGGCGAGGAACCTGGACTGCGCGTGGTACTCGGGCCTGCCCCACCAGGTCCGCGTCAGCGCCCGGGTGAGGTAGAGCCTGCGCTCCGCGCGGGTGATCCCGACGTAGGCCAGCCGCCGCTCCTCCTCGAGCTCCCTGTCATCGTTCACCGAACGCTGATGCGGGAAGACGTTCTCCTCCAGGCCGGTCAGGAACACCACGGGGAACTCCAGGCCCTTGGCGGTGTGCAGGGTCATCAGCGTCACCTGGCCGCCGTGGTCCTCCACGTCGGGGACCTGGTCGGCGTCCGCGACCAGCGACACCTGCTCGAGGAAGTCCGCGAGCGTGCCCGGCTCGGCGCCGGTCTCGTCCGGGTCCCGCCGGCCGGCCGGCCCGCCGGTCGCGTCGAACTCCCGCGCCACGGAGACCAGCTCGTTGAGGTTCTCGATCCGGGTGGCGTCCTGGAGGTCCTCGGAGGCCTGGAGCTCGGCGAGGTACCCGGAGCGCTCCAGCACCGCCTCGGCGAGCTCGCCTACCGGCATCCGGGCCTCTGCGTCGGCCCGGAGCCCGTCGATGAGTTCGTTGAACGCCTCGATCGACCGCGCCGACCTGGCCGCGAGCCCGGGCACGTCAGCGGGCCGGGCGAGCGCGTCGGCGAAAGTCAGCTTGTCCCGCTGGGCGAGCGCCGCGACGCACTCCTCCGCCCGGTCCCCGATTCCCCGCCGTGGCACGTTCAGTATCCGCCGCAGCGACACCTCGTCCTCGGGGTTGGCGATCAGCCGCAGGTAGGCGAGCAGGTCCCGGACCTCGCGGCGCTCGTAGAACCGCACGCCGCCGACCACCTTGTACGGGAGCCCGGCCCGGATGAAGACCTCTTCAAAGACCCGCGACTGGGCGTTGGTCCGGTAGAACACCGCCACCTGGCCCCGGGCCGCGTCATTCTCGTCGGTGAGCCGGTCCACCTCCTCGGCCACGAACGCGGCCTCGTCGTGCTCGCTGTCGGCGACGTAGCCGGCGATGGGCGGTCCATCGCCGGCGTCCGACCACAGGCGCTTCGGCGTCCGGCTCCCGTTCCTCGACACCACCGCGTTCGCGGCCGCAAGGATGTTCTGCGTGGAGCGGTAGTTCTGCTCGAGAAGGATCACCGTGGCACCGGGGAAATCGCGGGAGAACTCCTCGATGTTGCGGATGGTCGCGCCGCGGAACGCGTAGATGGACTGGTCCGCATCCCCCACGACGGCCAGCTCGCCGGGCGGCAGGTCCCCGGCGGGGTCGGCGGTGACCAGCTCTCTGACCAGGGCGTACTGCGCGTGGTTGGTGTCCTGGTACTCGTCCACGAGCACGTGCCGGAACCGCTGCCGCCAGGTGTGCGCCACGTCGGGGAAGGCCTGGAGGAGGAACACCGTGTTCATGATCAGGTCGTCGAAGTCCATCGCGCCCGCCGCGACCAGCCGGCGCTGGTACTCGCCGTAGGCCTCCGCCAGCGCCCGCTCCCGGTAGGTCTCGGCGCGCGCAGCGAAGGTCTCGTGGTCGATGAGCTCGTTCTTGAGCATCGAGACCTGGGCCAGCATGGCCCGGTGCGGATGGCGCTTCGCGTCGAGGTCGAGCTCGCGGCAGGCCAGCGCCATGAGGCGTTCCGAGTCCGCCTGGTCGTAGATCGAGAACGACGATGGGTAACCGAACCTCGTGGCCTCCCGGCGCAGGAACCGCACGCACGCCGAGTGGAAGGTCATGACCCACATGCCCCGGGCCCGAGACCCGGTCAGCGCGGCGGCCCGCGCCGCCATCTCGCCCGCGGCCTTGTTGGTGAATGTGATCGCCAGGATCTCGCCCGGCCTGACCTCCCGCGCCGCGAGCAGGTAGGCCATCCGGCGGGTGAGCACCCTGGTCTTGCCCGACCCCGCCCCGGCGACGATGAGCAGCGGGCCGCCCTCGTGCACCACGGCGGCCCGCTGCTGCGGGTTCAGGTCATCGAGGAGGGCATCGACGGCGGTGACGGTCACGTCCCAAGATTAGGCGGTAGCGCGGACGCGGGCGGGCGGTAAGTGGGGCGGGGTGGCGGGGTCGGAGCCAGCAGAGCCCCGGACGGCGCGGAGTCCGCCTGGGTTTCCAGGCGGACTCGCGCGGTCCCCGCGTCGGGTCAGGCGGGCTGGGTCGGCGCCGGCCCGGGCGGGCTGGCGCCCGCCACGTCCGGGTCCGGAACCAAGGTGGGCGTGGCGCGGGTCAGGGTCTGCCCCTTGAAGAAGGCAGGGTTGGCTATCCGGTTGTAGGCGAAGAAGATCAGCCCGACGATCGCGGCGCCGGCCGCGATCACGAAGGCGCCGCCGATCTGCCAGTGGATGCCCGGTACGGTCCACATCGTGTAGTCGTTGGCGGTGGCCACGTCGTAGTCCAGCCACGCGCTCCACCCGCCGAGGAACCACAGCATGAGCGCGCCGGTCAGCGGCAGGATGCCCCGCATCCACAGGTGGCGCGCACTGCTGGTGAGCGTCTTGCGGTAGTACCAGACGCAGGCGAACCCGGTCAGGCCGTAGTAGAACGCGATGTACAAGCCGAGCGACGTGACCGCGTCGCCGAATACGCCGGTGGCGTTGGACACGTAGTTGATCGACGCGTAGAACCCGATCGACACCGCGCCCATGACAACGGTGGACACACTCGGGGTCAGGAACCGCGGATGGATCTTCGCGAACGACTTGGGCAGCGCCCCGTACGCGGCCATCGATAGCGTGGTCCGGGCGGTCGGCAGGATCGTCGTCTGCGTCGACGCCGCCGCCGAGGACAGCACCATGAGCAGCAGCAGGTGGTAGAACGTCGGCCCTGCTCCGGTCGTGCCGAAGACCGCGTTCGACTGGATCGACAGCACATCACCGGCGTGGGCGAGGTTGCCAAGACCATTGCCCTTGGTGCTGATCCCGGCGAACGACTGCATGGAGAAGATCACCAGCGTGTAGATGCCCAGCAGGATGAACGTGGATATGATCGCGGCCAGCCCCGGGATCCGGTTGCGGTCCCGGGTTTCCTCGTTCACGGACACGGCGGTGTCCCAGCCCCAGTAGATGAACACCATGAGGATGACGCCGCTGACGAACGCGCTGAACGACGGGACGTTGAACGGGTTGAGCCAGGACCAGTGCGGCGTCAGGTGGGCGGCCGGCGCGGTACCGTTGCCCACCTTCACCAGCGCGACCACCGAGAGAACCGTCAGCATGGTCAGTTCGATGCCCAGCAGGATCTTCTGGAAGTTCGCCGACACCTCGATGCCGACGTAGCAGATGACGGTCATCAGGATGATCCAGATGATGCCGCCAAGCAGCACCCAGCCGCTCGTCGGGTTGTTGCCGATTCCCTTGGCGCCGAATTCCTGGAACACGTACACGCTGGCGACCTGAGCCAGGCTGGCCATGACGATCACGTCGGCGGCCACGATGCCCCACCCGCCGAACCAGCCGGTCTTCGGGCCGAACGCCCTGGTCGCCCACGTGAACGTCGTCCCGCAGTCCGGGTCGGCCTTGTTCATCTCGCTGTAGCCGATAGAGGTCAGCAGCATCGGCACGAACGCGAGCACGGCGATGATCGGCGCCTGGAGCCCGACGGCCAGCACCACGAACACCAGCGTGGCCGCGATGCTGTACGCGGGTGCGACGGACGCGGTCGCGATCACCGTGCTGGAGATCAGCCCCAGCGCGCCCGACTTCAGGCCCTTATCGATCGGCTGCTCGGTGGGCTCGGCAATCCGGTCGGCAACGCTCATAGGGTTCGCCACCCTTACAGTCCGTTCGCCAGCCAGCGCTGGCGATCATCGTTTGACTCGATTGTGCCTCTGACACCGCCGACACGATGGCCGCCACCCGGGCCGGCCCCGCGTCAGTTCGCGGGAAGCCACGGATCCAGCACCGTGTGGCACGGTTCTAGCACTTATAGCGCCCTTTGGCAACGATTTCCGTTGTAACAGATACAAAAAATGACTGGTCCCGTTGGTCCGCAGCGCGCCGAGGGCTAGGATCGCCCGTATGCGCATACTCCTGGTCGGAGCGGGCGGGGTGGGGACCGCGTTCGCCCGGATCGCGGCCCGCCGCCCGTTCGCGGACCTGATCGTGGCCGACTACGACCTGGCCCGCGCCCAGCACGCCGCGGCGGCGAAGGATTCCTATGCGCCGGTGCGCCTTGACGCGCGGGATGAGCAGGCTACCGCCGCCCTCCTTGCCGAGCACTCCTGCGACGCCCTGATGAACGCCACCGACCCGCGTTTCGTCATGCCCCTGTTCCGGGCGGCGCTGCAAGCCGGCGTGCACTACCTGGACATGGCGATGTCGCTGTCGCACCCCCACCCGGACGAGCCCTACGCGAAGACCGGGGTCAAGCTGGGCGACGACCAGTTCGCGATGGCGCAGGAGTGGGAGCAGGCCGGCCGGCTCGCGCTCGTCGGCATCGGGGTCGAGCCGGGCCTGTCCGACGTGTTCGCGCGCTACGCGGCGGACGCCCTATTCGACGAGATCGACGAGGCCGGTGTCCGGGATGGTGCGAATCTCGCGGTCGCTGGCTACGATTTCGCGCCCACGTTCTCGATCTGGACGACGATCGAGGAGTGCCTGAACCCGCCGGTCATCTGGGAGAAGGGCCGCGGCTGGTACACGACGCCGCCGTTCAGCGAACCGGAGACGTTCACCTTCCCGGCCGGCATCGGACCGGTGGAGTGCGTGAACGTGGAGCACGAGGAAGTGCTGCTGATCCCGCGCTGGGTCGAGGCCACGCGGGTCACCTTCAAGTACGGCCTCGGCGCGGAGTTCATCGGCGTCCTCGAGACCCTGCACAAGCTCGGCCTGGACCGCACCGAGCCGGTCAGCGTCGGCGGCGCGAGCGTGTCGCCGCGGGACGTGGTCGCCGCCTGCCTGCCCGACCCGGCCACGCTCGGCGACAAGATGACCGGCCTCACCTGCGCCGGGACGTGGGTGACCGGCACCGGAACCGACGGCCGGCCGCGCGAGGTTTACCTGCACCACGTGGTGGACAATGCCTGGTCGATGGCCGAATACGGATCCCAGGCCGTGGTGTGGCAGACAGCGGTGAACCCGGTTGTCGCGCTGGAGCTGATCGACTCCGGCGCGTGGTCGGGGGCCGGGGTGCTCGGGCCCGAAGCTCTGCCGCCAGGCCCTTTCCTTGACCTGCTGACTGGCTACGGCTCCCCGTGGGCGTGCGAGGAACGCACCCCGGCCGGCCAGTAAACATTTCACTTTCTAAACGGAGGCGTCGTGGCTGAGGAACTGCGCAACTACATCGGTGGCCAGTGGACGGACATGTCGTTCGACAAGCGGTACGAACTGGTCAACCCCAGCACGGGCGAGGTGTTCGCCACGGCACCCATTTCCGGCGAGACCGAGGTGGACGCCGCCGTGTCGTCGGCCGCGGCCGCCTTCGAGGAATGGCGAGACACGACCCCGGCCGAACGCAGTCTCGCGCTCCTCAAGATCGCGGACGCGATCGAGGCCCGCGCCGATGAATTCGTTAGGGCTGAATCCCAGAACACCGGCAAGCCCATCGCGCTCACGCTGTCGGAGGAGATTCCGCCGATGGTGGACCAGATCAGGTTCTTCGCGGGCGCCGCCCGCATGCTGGAGGGCCGGTCCGCGGGCGAGTACATGTCCGGGTTCACGTCGATGATCCGGCGCGAGCCGATCGGGGTCTGCGCGGCGGTCACGCCGTGGAACTACCCGATGATGATGGCGGTGTGGAAGTGGGCGCCGGCCATCGCCGCGGGCAACACGATGGTGCTCAAGCCGTCCGACACCACCCCGGCCAGCACGCTGCTCCTGGCCGAGACGATGGGCCAGTTCCTGCCGCCGGGCGTGTTCAACGTGGTTTGCGGCGACCGGGACACCGGCCGTGCCCTGGTCGCCCACCCGGTCCCGCAGATGGTGTCGATCACCGGCAGCGTCCGGGCGGGCAAGGAGGTCGCCGCCGCGGCGTCGGCGGACCTCAAGCGGGTTCACCTGGAACTGGGCGGCAAGGCGCCGGTGATCGTCTTCGACGACGCCGACGTGGCCAAGACGGCGGAGGCGATCGCGATCGCCGGGTACTTCAACGCGGGGCAGGACTGCACCGCGGCCACACGAGTGCTGGCCGCTCCCGGTGTGCATGACGAGTTGGCTGAGGCACTCGCCGAGCAGGCCCGCGGCCAGACCACGGCCGGCCCGGACGTGGCGGACGCGGACTTCGGCCCGCTGAACAACCCAGCCCAGCTGGAGCGGGTCTCCGGGTTCATAGACCGGCTGCCGGACCACGCGAAGGTGCTGGCCGGCGGCCACCGCACCGGGGCACGCGGCTTCTTCTACGAGGCCAGCGTCGTCGACGGGCTGCAGCAGGACGACGAGATCATCCAGGACGAGGTGTTCGGCCCGGTCATCACGGTGCAGCAGTTCAGCGACGAGGAAGAGGCGCTGGCCTGGGCGAACGGCACCAAGTACGGCCTGGCGTCCTCGGTCTGGACGCGCGACCACGGCCGGGCCATGCGGATGGCCCGCCGCCTCGACTTCGGCTGCGTGTGGATCAACACCCACATCCCGCTGGTGGCCGAGATGCCGCACGGCGGGTTCAAGCAGTCGGGTTACGGCAAGGACCTGTCCATGTACGGGTTCGAGGACTACACCCGCATCAAGCACGTGATGTCGTCCCTGGATTAGCCGCCGGGGCGACCGCTCCGGGCTCGTAGGATCGGGAGGGTGCTGAACGACTCGGAGATCCAGCGCGTCCTGGTCATCGCGGCGCATCCCGACGACGTCGATTTCGGTTCGGCGGGCACCGTCGCCCGCTGGACCGACGCCGGGGTGAGCGTCGTCTACTGCGTCGTGACCGAGGGCGACGCGGGCGGGCACGACGACTCAGTGCCGCGAGCCGAGATCCCCGCGCTGCGCCGGAAGGAGCAGACCGCGGCGGCCGCCTGCGTGGGCGTGCATGACCTGCGGTTTCTCGGGTACCCCGATGGCAGAGTGGAGGCCACGCTGGCGCTGCGCCGGGACCTGGCGCGGGTGATCAGGCAGGTCCGCCCGGACGTGGTGGTGTGCCCCACCCCGGAACGCAACTACGCCCGCATGCCGCCCAGCCACCCCGATCACCGTGCGGTCGGTTCCGCCGCCCTGGACGCCGTCTACCCCGACGCGCGCAACCCGTACGCCTTTCCGGAACTTCGCGCCGACGAGGGCCTGGAGGCCTGGACCGTGCGGGAGGTCTGGCTGCAGGGCGGCATAGCCCCCAACCACTACGTCGACGTCACCGATACCTTCGCCCGCAAGATCGCGGCGCTGCGCGCGCACGAGAGCCAGACCGGGCACATGGACCAGCTGGAGGAGTTCCTGCGCGGCTGGCTATCCCGGGCCGCCGGCCAGGGCGGCCTGCCCGAGGGTAGTCTCGCCGAGTCATTCCAGGTGATCTCAACGGCCTAAGCCTCGTCGCGGCCCACAGCGCAGTGCCGGGACCGCTGACCAGCGGACTCCGCAGTGGCTGGACCACACGAGGTCCGGAAGGGGGCGCCGGCCAGCCCGGCGCCCCCACCCCATTACTCACCGTCATTTCCTGGGGCCGTCGACACCTCTTGGACGCTAACTATTTGTCATTCGTTCACTTTGCGATTGGCAGACGCCAGCTGTTTCCCTTTCGTTCATGTCGGCGGCTGTTCCCTATCCGTTCACCCGGAATAGCCTGAATGGGACCTATGCTGGAAGCCACGAAAGCGCCCGGGGCGGGCATCACGGCTGGCGGTCAGCCGAACGGATGCGGGAGGCACGAAACATGGCCGTTGCGCTGACGCCCGGGCCGCCGCCAGCAAGCGATGACGGGCCCAGGACCATTGTTGCCTCGATATCCCTGGGCGACCGGATCTTCCGCAACCTCCTGCGCGCGGCCGGGCTCACGGTGTTCGTCATCACCGGGCTGATCCTGATCTTCCTGGTGCTGCGCTCGCTCACCGCGTTCCGCGCGGTCGGCTTCCGCTTCTTCACCACCCAGAGCTGGTTCATCAGCACGAACCAGTTCGGCATCGCCGCGATCCTCCCGCTCGGGGTGCTGATCGCGCTGATCGCCCTGCTCATCGCCGTCCCCGTGGGCCTGGCAACCGCCCTGTTCATCTCGGAGTACGCGCCGCCCCGCCTACGGCGCAGCCTCATTGCGCTGATCGACCTGATGGCCGCGATTCCCAGCATCATCGTCGCGCTATTCGGGCTGTACTTCGTCATGCCGCGGATTCTGGGCTTCTGCGCTTGGCTCTCCCATCACCTGGGCTTCATTCCAGTGATCCATAACCGGATGCCGAACTTTCCCGCCAGCTGGGTGGGGTCCACTTTCATCGCGGGCGTCATGGTGTCGGTGATGGTGATACCGATCATCACCTCGCTGTCCCGGCAGGTGTTCTCGCAGGCACCGCAGGGTGAGCGGGAGGCGGCCTACGCCCTGGGCTCCACCAAGTGGGGGATGATCCGCACGGTCGTGCTGCCCTATGGCCGGGCCGGGGTGATCGGGGCGAGCATGCTCGGCCTGGGCCGCGCCCTCGGGGAGACCATCGTGGTCTCCTTCATCATCACCCCCCCTCTTTTCCTGTTCAACTGGCACGTGCTGGAGAGCGGCGGTAACTCGGTCACGTTCATGATCGCAACCCACATCCTGCAGGGCGGGCCCAAGGAGATCTCCGCCCTCATGGCGGCCGGGCTCGTCCTGTTCGCGATGACCCTCCTGATCAACACCATCGCCGCGATCATCATCAACCGGTCCCGCTCCGGCGCGACCGCCTCGGCGGACTGACGCATGCTGACCCAAGGCGCCCAGCCGCCCGCCACCACCAGCCCCGAGACCACCCCGAGCCAGGACGCCGAGCGCAAGGTACGTATCGTCCGGGTCTCCCCGGCGGGCGCCGCGACCCTGGCGGGCGCCGCGGTGGGTGCGCTGGGCCTGCTCTGGCTGGTCTACGAGCGCATGCTGCCATTCACCGGGGTGCTCGGCTTCTGGGTGTGCTGGTACGTGGCCTTCCTGCTGTTCTACGCGGCGATGGCCGGCTTGCAGTGGGACCGGCGCGACGTCGTCAACAAGGTGGTGACGGTGGGGCTCGCCACCGGCGGGATACTCGTCATCCTGGTCGTGTTCGGCACGGACCTGTACACGCTGGTGCGCGGCGCCCCCTCGGTCTTTAACGTCAGCTTCTTCACCCAGTCGCTGGCGTTCGCCGACTCGCAGACCCCGCTCTACATCGGCGGTGTGGCGCACGCCGCCGTCGGCACCCTGGAACAGATCACGATCGCCACCCTCCTCTCCGTTCCGCTCGCCGTGGCGACCGCCGTGTTCCTCGCCGAGGTGGGCGGCGCGATGGCCCGCCCCGTCCGCATCATCGTCGAAGCCATGACGGCGCTCCCCGACATCATCGCCGGGCTGTTCGTCTACGCGCTGTTCATCCTTACGCTTGGCATGCAGAAGAGCGGGCTGGCCGCCAGCCTGGCGCTCGCCGTGACCATGATGCCCATCATCGCCAGGGCATCCGAGGTGGTGCTCAGGCTGGTGCCCGGAACGCTGCGCGAAGCCTCCCTCGCGCTCGGCTCCAGCCAGTGGCGCACCGCGTGGAACGTGGTCCTGCCCACCGCCCGGTCCGGTCTCGCCACCGCGATCGTGCTCGGCATGGCCCGCGGAATCGGGGAAACCGCCCCGGTCCTCATCGTTTCCGGCGTCACGAGGGAGTTCAACTTCAACCCGGTGTCCGGGCCGCAGGTGAGCCTGCCGCTGTTCATCTGGACCTACGCCCACGTGGAGGGGGTCGGGAATTACATCGCCCGGGGTTTCGGCGCCGGGGTTGCGCTGGTGATCATCGTGCTGCTGCTGTTCACCCTGGCCAGGAAGCTCGGCGGCACGGCGCCAGGACAACTGACCAAGCGGCAGCGCCGCCAGCTGGCGCGGCAGGGGGCCCGGGTATGAGCCGGCCCCGGCGGGCGCTCGCCGTGGCCGGCCTGGCGTCGCTCGGGTCGGGCCTGCTGGCGCTCACCGCCGCGGCGCACCCCGTGCACGCGGCGGCGGCCGTAGCGGCGCCGGCCGTGGCAGCGCCAGCCGTGGCGGCGCAGGCCGGGGCGGCACCGACCGGGGGCAAGCCGTCGCGGGCCGCGGAGCGGCAGTTCGAGGCCCAGGTCAAGCACCTGGTGAAGACCAGCCAGTCGGCGACGATCAGCAATACCTCGGTCACGGTGACGGGCCCGCATATGTGGGACCCCTCGCTGAACGGCGGACAGGGCGGGCCGAACCCGCTCGCCAGCACGGTGACCGTGAGTCAGACCACCGGCCTGGTCAACCAGCAGGTCCAGGTGTCGTGGACTAATTTCACCCCGAGCAGTTCCCTGGCTTACAACCCGTCGAACGTTGCCTATCCGGTGATGGTGGCCGAGTGTCACGGCACCAACCCGAGCAGTCCCGCTAACTGCTATGCCGCCCAAAATGGCGGCGTGACGTCCACGTCGGGCCCATTCGGCCCTGACAACACGTCGTACGCCACCACCGCGCAGGACGGCACCGGGGTCACGGACGTCCAGATCCTGACGAACCTGGAGAACCAGTTCCTCGGCTGCCTGCAAAGCAGTCCTTGCTCGCTGGCGATCGTGCCCGCACAAGGCGGAAACTACAGCGTTAAGCCGGCGAACTGCGCCGACCACTCCCAAGACTTCTTCTTCGGCACCGGCTTCGCGGTGGGCGCTCAGGCTTTCGGCTCGACGAACTTCAGCTGCTCGTGGGCGCAGCGGATTGTGATCCCGCTGACCTTTGCCCGGTCGGCGGCCACGTGCCCGATCAGGAACTCCGTGTTCAGCGCCGCGGGGTCCCCCATGCTGGCCCGGGCCATGGAGTCCTGGATAGCGGCCCTCTGCCCGGGCCGCCACGGGTTCACCATCTCCTACAGCTCGGATATTCCAGAGCCCCTGGCGCTCGCCGACCTCGGCACCGGGCAGACCGACGTGGCGCTGACCACCCGCCCCGCCGGTGTCCAAGGGATCAGCACCGGGACGAACAAGTACGTCTATGCCCCCGTGGCGGTGTCGGCGGTCTCTATCGCGTACTGGTTCGACAACCCGGTCACCGGGCTGCCGCAGACCGGCGTCAATCTCAACGAGCGGCTGGTGCTCAAGCTGCTCACCCAGTCCTACGACTTCGAGAACGAAGGCTGCCCGGCCAACCCACCGCCGCCGATCGGCTGCGACAACGCGGTGGACAACAACCCGATCAACCTGTTCGTCGACAAGGAGTTCACGAAGCTCAACCCCACCGTGGTGCAGCCGGTCAACGGCCCCATCGAGATCCCCACCGTGCAGTCCGGGCAGAGCGACATGACGTGGGTGGTGACCAACTGGATCTTTGCCAACTCCGACGCCAAGGGATTCCTGCAGGGCCAGTTCGATCCCAACGGGATGCACCTGAACACCTACTACCTGGGCCTGACGTACCCGAACAACACCTTCATCGCGCAGGACCCCTACCCGATCATCCAGCATGAGTACAACCCCGTGTTCCCGCTGGCCACGGTCGCCCTCGATCAGGTGCAGAACTGGCCTCCGGGCACCTCCATTACCAGAGATCAGTTTGGTAACTACCCAAGGCTCCCAGCGCAGCTCGCCGGGCAGCGGGCGCTCATCTCGATCCTCGACGAGGGGGACTCCGCGGCCTTCCTGTTCCCGTCCGCCGCGCTCGCCAACGGCGCCGGCAGGTACGTCCAGCCCACCACCGCCGGCATGGAGGCGGCGCTGAAGCACATGACCAAGGACGGCAACGGCACCCAGCTGGTGAACCCCCACAGCACCAAGAAGAGCGCGTACCCGCTGACCATGGTGATCTACGCGGTGGTGCCGACCAGTGGGCTCTCCCACACCAAGGCGGTCGCGATCGCCAAGTGGCTCGACTTCGCCGCTGGTGCGGGCCAGACCCCCGGCGTTCAGCCCGGGCAGCTCCCGCCGGGCTTCGCCCCGCTGCCGGCCAGCATGCGCGCGCAGACCCGGAAGGACGCCCTCAAGGTCCTGCACCAGACCGGCGCCACCAAGACCAAGACCACGAACCCGAGCCTGCCCCCGCCGTCCCCGACGCCGACGCCCACGTCGAGCCCGGGCTCGGTGTCGCTGCCCACGGTCGCCCCGGCTAGCGCGGCCCCAGGCATATCCCTGGTGAACGTGGCGAACGCGGGCCCCGCGTCGATCACCCGGTACATCCTTCCGGCGCTGCTGATCCTGGGCGGGCTCGCGGCTCTGGCCGGGTCGTCCTCGCTGATCGGCGCCTCCGGTGGCCCTATCTCGGCCCGGCTGCGCCGGATAGGAAAAGGGAGCGCCGCCTTGAGCAGGGCCGTGCGAAACCGTCTTGGACTGAGGAGGAGCAACTGATGCCGACGCTGCGGAGACGCGCCAGGGCCGCGGCCAGCGTGCTGGCGGCCGCCGGGCTGGCCTCGCTCGGGCTGGTGGCGGCGCCCGCGCCCGCGGGCGCGGGCAGCTACGTGCAAATCAGCGGGTCCGGTTCCTCGTGGGCCGCCCTCGCCATCGACAACTGGTCCAAAGCCGTCCGGCCGAGCGGGATTGTAGTGAACTACAACCCGGACGGCTCCGCGTCCGGGCGCGGCGACTACATGGCCAACCAGGACGACTTCGCCGGCTCCGACCCGCCGTTCCGCAACGGCAAGGACTATCTCGGCGGCACCGGCGCCGAGACCCCGTCCCAGGGGTACTCCTACATCCCGGACACCGCGGGCGGCACCGCGCTCATTTACCACATCGAGCAGAACGGCCAGCTGATCACGAACCTCCGGCTGGACGCGAAGACGCTCTTCGAGATCTTCACCGGGCAGATCACGAACTGGGACGACCCCCGTATCCACAAGATCTACGGGGGCACGCTGCCGAACCTGCCCATCACCCCGGTCATCCGGTCGGACGGCTCCGGCGCCACGTTCTTCTTCACCCTGTGGATGTCGAGCGTGTTCCCGTCGCAGTGGGACGCGTTCTGCGCCAAGGTGCACCCCGGGATCCACCAGCCGTGCGGGAACACCGAGTTCTACCCGCAGTTCGGCAACGCCAAGGCGGAGAACGGCTCCAACAACGTCATGGCCTACATCACGTCGACGTACGGCAACGGCTCCATCGGATACGACGAGTACGCGTACGCGCTCAACTCCCACTACCCGGTCGTGCAGCTGCTCAACCCCGGGGGGTACTTCGTCGGCCCTACCGCCTCCAACGTGGCCGTGTCACTCCACCACGCCATCATCAACGAGAATCCCAGCAGCCCCGACTTCCTGCAGCAGGACCTGCACGCGCTCTACACGCTCAAGGACCCGAGGGACTATCCGCTGTCCAGCTACAGCTACCTGATCGTGCCGCGCTCGGGCAAGCCGCTGCCCACCAACTTCACCACCGCGAAGGGCAAGACGCTCAGCACCTGGGTCAACTACCTGCTGTGCGCTGGCCAGGCACACCTCGACGCGCTCGGCTACTCGCCGCTGCCGGCGAACCTCGTCTCGGGGGGACTGCTCCAGAACGCCAAGATTCCCGGCAACGTGAGCATCAGGTTCAACCAGCTCCGTAACTGCGGCAACCCAACGATGCAAAACGGCGCGGACGTCCTGCTCAACAGGGCGCCGTTCCCGACGAAGTGCCAGAAGCTCGGCGCGCCGCTGAACTGCACAGTCAAGAACGGCAAGGCGGTGTCCACCGGCCCGAGCGCGGGCCCCACGTCGACCGCCTCGGCCGGCGCGACCACGGGGACGACGGGGACCGGCACGGGAACAGGGCCCAACGCGGGCCCGACGGGGCCGGTGACAGGGGTGGTGGTGAATCTCGCCGCCGACCCCTCCAACGAGGCCACCCTGGGCGTGCTCACGGCGCTCGGGATCCTCCTGGCGGTCGCCGTGCCGCCAGGCCTGGCGGCCTGGCTGCGACGCCGCCGCGGGCAGGCACGTGGCTGACACCGTGCTGGCCGGGCCCGGTCCTGCGCCCGCGGCGCAGCCCGGCGCTGGAGGCAGCCCCGGCACTGCCCCGGAGCCCCGGTCCCCCGCTGCGGAGAGCGCCAAGCCCGCCCCCGCCAACCCTGTACTCCAGGGGGTCGGGGTGGGTCTTGTCCTGCTCGCCTTCGTGCTGCTGGGCTTCGCCGGGTACCTATACGGGCTGTCCGGCATACAGGAGGCCAGGACTCAGGCGATCCTCTACCAGCGGCTCCAGGGAGAACTCGCGCAGAACAACGGCGAGGTGGCCCCGCTCGGCCCTACCACGCCCGGATCGCCGATGGCGATCCTCGACATCCCCAGCATCGGCATCCATGACCTGGTGGTGGTGGAGGGGACCAGCCCGGAGAACCTGACCCTCGGCCCTGGGCACCTCCGCGACACCCCGTATCCCGGCCAGGGCGGGGTCAGCGAGATCTTCGGCCGCCGCGCGACCTTCGGCGCCCCGTTCGCGCATCTCACCCAGCTACGGCCCGGCGCCTTCATCGAGACCATCACGGGCCAGGGGGAATCCACCTACACGGTCGTGGCCATCGGCAACAGCAAGGAACGGATCGTGGACCGGGCGCCGAACCAGCTTCTGCTCTTCACGGCCTCCTCGCCGGTCATCCCCAGCTATTACGTGGAGGTCGACGCGCACCTGACCTCCGCGCCCCGTCCCGGCCCCGCCGTCGCGCGCCAGATCAACGCGCCGGAGCTGGTCCTGGCCGGTGACCACGGGGCGCTGGTACTCACGACGCTGTGGGCGGTCGCGCTCGCGATCATCGGGGGCCTGGGCACACTCGCCGCCATTCGGTGGTCACCGTGGGCGGCGTACCTGGCGGCGGTGCCGCCCGCGATCGCGGTGCTGTGGTGCCTGTACCAGAGCCTCGCCATGTTGCTGCCGAACATCTACTAGCCATGACTATGGACACCAACGCCGACCCGGGCAACGGCACAGGAAGCGGAGCCGAGCGCATGACTGACAACGCAGCCGACGACACCGGGGCTGGCCGGCCGCAGCCCGGCTACCCCATCGCTGACTACGGCCAGCCGACGGGCTCCTACGGCGTCGTGCCCGATGACAACCAGCCCGCGGGGCTGCAGATCATGATCCCCCGCCAGGCCGACACCGCCGTGCTGGAGTACGACCACCCCGCTGACCCGCTCCTGGTGCCGCGGCGTCTGCTGGGCCTCGAGGCGCGCAACATCTCGGCCTGGTTCGGCACGCACAAGGTGCTGGAGCGCGTGTCGCTCACGATGGAGCCGGGCACGGTCACGGCGCTGATCGGCCCCTCCGGCTGCGGCAAGTCCACGTTCCTGCGGATCCTCAACCGGATGCATGAGATGGTCCCCAGCGCCAGCCTCGGCGGCGAGATCCTGCTCGGCGGCGGCGACATCTACGGTCCCGGTACCCGCCCCTCCGACGTGCGGCGCCGGATCGGCATGGTGTTCCAGAAGCCCAACCCGTTCCCGGCCATGTCGATCTACGACAACGTGGCCAGCGGGCTCAAGCTGGCCGGCATCAAGGTGGGCAACAGGGACGCGGTGGTCGAGGCCAGCCTGCGGCGCGCCGGGCTGTGGCGAGAGGTCCAGCGCAGGCTCCGCGCCCCCGGCGGCGGCCTCTCCGGCGGCCAGCAGCAGCGGCTGTGCATCGCCCGCGCGCTGGCGGTCTCCCCCGACGTCCTGCTCATGGACGAGCCGTGCTCCGCGCTCGACCCGACCTCCACCCGGCGGATCGAGGAAACCATCGCCGAGCTGGCGAACCAGGTGACGGTCGTGATCGTGACCCACAACATGCAGCAGGCGCAGCGCGTGTCGCGTAACTGCGCCTTCTTCCTGGCCGCAGAGGACACGCCGGGGCACATCGTGGAGTCGGGGCCGACCCAGCAGCTGTTCGGCGACCCCGCCGACCCGCGAACCGCCGACTACGTCCACGGCCGCTTCGGCTAAGGCCGGATCCGGGCAGGTCACCGGCACCCGACGAGGGTCGCGGGTGGGTCTGGTGCGGCTGCCTTCCTCGGGCCTAGGTTGGGCATCAGGCGCTACTGCCGCCGGAGGAGGAGAGGCATTTATGGCCAATATCACCGTCACGGTCGACGGGGTGACCTACACCGACGATGTAGAACCCCGCCTGCTGCTGGTTCACTACCTGAGGGAACGGGTCGGCAAGACCGGCACGCCCGTCGGATGCGACACGTCCAACTGCGGCGCGTGCACGGTTCACCTGAACGGCGAATCGGTGAAGAGCTGCGCCGTGCTCGCGGTACAGGCCGATGGGGCGCAGATCACCACCATCGAGGGAATGGCCGACGGCGAGTGGCACCCGCTGCAGCAGGCGTTCCACGCCGAGCACGCGCTGCAGTGCGGCTACTGCACGCCCGGCATGATCATGGCCGCGGCCGACCTGCTCCGCACGAACCCACACCCGAGCGACCAGGAGATCCGGGACGGGCTCGAGGGCAACCTCTGCCGGTGCACCGGATATGAGAACATCGTCCGCGCCGTCCGGCGCGCGGCGGAGGCGGGAGCCAGCTCATGACCGCGGACACCCAGGCACCCCAGGCCGAGCTCGGCAAGGCCCGCCCCCGCAAGGAGGACGCCCGCCTGCTCACCGGCCAGACCAACTGGACCGACAACATAGTCCTGCCCGGGATGCTGCACATGGCCTTCGCGCGCAGCCCGATGGCGCACGGTCGGATCACAGCGGTGGACCTGTCCGCGGCGCGCGCCATGCCTGGCGTCATCGCGGCCTACTCCGGCGCCGACTTCGCCGGCGAGCAGGGCAGCCTGCCGTGCGCCTGGCCGGTCACGCCGGATATCGTCATCCCGCCGCACCCGCCGATGGCAACCGACGAGGTCCGCTACCCCGGCGAGGCGGTTGCGGTCGTGGTCGCGAGGGACCGCTACACGGCGGCGGACGCGGCGGCCCTCGTGGACGTCAGCTATGACCCGCTGCCCCCGGTGCTCGACATCAGGACGGCGCTGGACGAGGGCTCGCCCAAGGTGCACGAGGCGGGCAACAAGTCCTACGAGTGGGTTTTCGCCCAGGGTGACCTGGACGAGGCGTTCCGCGGCGCCCCCGTGATAATCGAGCGGAACTACCGCCAGCAGCGGCTGATCCCGAGCGCGATGGAGCCGCGCGCGGTGGTGGCCACCAGCGTGGCTGGCGAGGTCACGCTCTGGTCGGCGACGCAAATCCCGCACGTGCTGCGGTTCGCGCTGGCCGCCTTCTTCGGCATCCCCGAGCAGAACATCCGCGTGATCGCGCCCGACGTCGGCGGCGGTTTCGGCTCCAAGCTCCAGGTCACCGCCGAAGAGGTGCTCGCCGTCCTGGTTTCCCGCAGGCTGGGCAGGCCGGTCAAGTGGACCGAGTCCCGCACCGAGGGCAACCAGACGATCCACCACGGCCGTGACCAGTGGCAGCGGATCCGGATCGCGGCCGACAGCGACGGCAGGCTCCGTGGCCTGTCCGTGGACCTGCTGGCCGACATGGGCGCCTACCTGATGCTGGTCACCCCGGGAGTCCCGCTGCTCGGCGCGTTCATGTTCCCGGCCATCTACAAGATGGACGCCTACTCCTTCCGCTGCACCGGCATCTTCACCACGAAGATGCCCACCGACGCCTACCGCGGCGCCGGGCGGCCGGAGGCCACCTACGCGATCGAGCGGATCATGGACGAACTCGCCGCCGAGCTGGGCATGGACCCGCTGGAGGTGCGGGAGCGGAACTGGATCAAGCACGAGGAGTTCCCCTACACGACGATCGCCACGCTCACCTACGACTCCGGCAACTACGAGGCCGCCACCGCCAGGGCGAAAGAGCTGTTCGGTTACGACCGGCTGAGGCAGGAACAGGCGGAACGAAACTCCCGTGGTGACCCGGTCCGCCTCGGCCTCGGTGTGTCCACTTATACCGAGATGTGCGGGCTGGCCCCGTCGCGGGTGCTCGGCTCGCTGTCCTACGGGGCCGGGGGCTGGGAGCACGCGTCGATCCGGATGCTGCCCACCGGCAAGGTCGAGGTGGTCACCGGGTCCAGCGCGCACGGCCAGGGCCACGAGACCGCGTGGAGCCAGATCGTGGCCGACCAGCTCGGCGTTCCCTTCGAGGACATCCGCGTGCTGCACGGCGACACCCAGATCTCGCCCAAGGGCATGGACACCTACGGCTCCCGGTCACTCACCGTCGGCGGCCTGGCGGTGGTCGGCGCCTGCGACAAGGTGATCGCCAAGGCGAAGGTCATCGCGTCGAAGATGCTGGAGGCGCCGCCCGAGGAGATCGACTTCAACCACGGCGTGTTCAGCGCGCGCGGCGGATCCGGGGCCACCAAGACCATTCAGGAGATCGCGCTGGCTACGTTCGCGGCGCACGACCTGCCGGATGGCGTCGAGCCCTCGCTGGACTCCGACGACACCTACGACCCGGAGAACTTCTCCTTCCCGCACGGCACGCACCTGTGCGCGGTGGAGGTGGACACCGAGACCGGTATGGTCACGATCCGGTCCTACGTGGCCGTGGACGACGTCGGCAAGGTGGTCAACCCGCTGATCGTCGAGGGCCAGGTGCACGGCGGGATCGCCCAGGGCATCGCGCAGGCGCTGTACGAGGAGGCGGTCTACGACGATGACGGCAACCTGCTGACCACCACCCTGGCCGACTACCTCGTGCCGTCAGCGGCCGACCTGCCGTCGTACGTCACCGACCGGACCGAGTCCCCCGCGGGCAATCGGCTCGGCGTCAAGGGCGTCGGCGAGGCGGGAACGATCGCCTCCACACCGGCGGTCGTCAACGCGATAGTCGACGCGCTCCGGCCGTTTGGCATCAGGGACATCACGATGCCGTGCACGCCAGAGCGGGTCTGGCGGGCGATACAGGGCGCCAGCGAGAACGGAGGCGCGGCATGATCCCGGCCAAGTTCGACTACGTCAGGCCCACGTCGGTCGAGGGCGCGGTCCGTGCCCTCGCCGACGGCGGCGAGGACGCCAAGGTGATCGCCGGTGGGCAGAGCCTGCTTCCGCTGCTGCGGCTGCGGCTGGCCTACCCCGAGCTTCTGGTGGACGTGGGCGGGCTCACCGACCTGCGCGGCGTGCGCGACGAGGGCGACTCGCTGCTGATCGGCGCGCTCACCACGATTCACAGCGCGGTCCGGGACCCGCTCATCACCGCGCACTGCGGGCTGATCGCGGAGGCCGCGGGCACGGTGGCCGACCCAGCCGTCCGGCACCGGGCCACGGTCGGGGGGTCGCTGGCCCATGCCGACCCGGCCGCCGACCTGCCCGCCGTCATGACGGCGCTGGGCGCGACCATGATCGCGCGAGGCCCCGGCGGAGAGCGGGCGATCGGCGCGGACGACTTCTTCGCCGACTACCTCACCACCACGCTGGATGCCGGTGAGATCCTTACCGGGGTCCGAGTGCCCAAACTCGGGCCGGGCTGGGGCTATCGTTACGAGAAGTTCCATCGCACTGCCCAAGCGTGGGCGATAGTCGGGGTCGCCACGGCCGCAAGACGCTCGAACGGGCACGTCGTCGAGGCAAGGATCGGGCTGGCCAACATGGGCCCGGTTCCGGTCCGGGCCCGGGCGGCCGAGGCCGCGGCGGCCGGGGCCGACGCCAGCCGGGACGCCTTGCGGTCGGCCGCGCAGCGGGCAGACGAGGGGACGCGGCCGCCGGCAGACCTGCACGGCGCGGCCGACTACCGGCGCCATCTGGCGCGGGTACTGACCGCCAGAGCACTGGCGGTGGCGTCAGGAGTCTGAATGGAACTGGAGCACTCGTTCATCATCCCGGTGCCCCCGGAACGGGCATGGCCCATCCTGCTCGACGTCGAACGGATGGCGCCGGCCATGCCCGGCGCCACCGTCGACTCCGTTGACGGCGACGTGGTCAACGGGCGGATCAAGGTCAAGGTCGGCCCGGTGTCACTGACCTACGCCGGCTCGGCGAGGTTCGTCGAGCGGGACGAGCAGGGGCAGTCGGTCACCCTGGAGGCATCGGGCAAGGAGACGCGGGGCAGCGGAACGGCCTCGGCCATCATCCGCTCCTCGCTGCGGGACGAGGGCGGCCAGACCCTGGTGACCGTGCACACGACGTTGAGTGTGACCGGCCGCCCCGCCCAGTTCGGCCGGGGCGTCATGGCCGAGGTGGGCGGGAAGATCATCGAGAGGTTCGCCACCAACCTGGCCGCGCAGCTGGCGGGCGGAAACCCGCCGGAGGCGGGCGTTGCCACGGGCAATGGCGCTGGGCCGCGGGCCGCCGCCCCCGGCCCAGCGCCGGTCCCGATCGAAGAGCTGCAGCTTCCGGCGCGCGCCTACAACAGCCTCAAGCGGGTGGGCATACAAACCGTGGACGACCTTTCGGCGCGCACCGAAGGGGAGCTGCTCGCGATCGAGAACCTCGGCCCGCAGTCGGTCAAGGAGATCAAGCAGCGGCTCGCGGACCTCGGTCTCGCCCTCGCGGCGGCACCCCAGGACGGCCAGCCGGCTACGGGCGCCATGGCGGACGGCAGCGCGCCGGACGGGTCGCGCTCACCGGCTGCCGGGCCTCCGGCCCCGCCGGCGGCGCGCGCCCTCTGGGCGGATGGGGAGGCACCCCGGGGCGCCCGCCCGCCGGACGAGGACGCGATCGACCTGCTCAGCGTGGCGGGTTTCCCGGTCCTGAAGCGGGCCCTGCCCGTGGCCGGTGCGGTGGTGGCCCTGCTCCTGGTCATGCTGGGCCGCCGGCGGCGCGGCCGGCGCCGCGCCGCCGGCTAGCGCTGGCCCCCCCGCTGTGCTATCCCCGGACGTAGGACCCCCGGGGAGCACCCGCCGGCGCGGCCGGCGCCGGTCCAGCAACTGATTCCTGGGCTCGCGGCTGTAGATCCCGGGCTCCCCCGTTCGTCGGTTGAGTGGGCGCGCATTCGCGTGCCCGCACGCACGAGAGGAGCCGCACGTGAGCAAGTTCATCTTCCTGTACCGGGGCCCGGCCACGCCGATGGAGGACTTCACGCCGGACCAGGCCGCCGAGCAGATGCGCGCCTGGGGCGCCTGGATGGAGAAGGTGGGGCCAGCCCTGGTGGATGCAGGCTCGCCCTTCGGCCCCCGGACGACCGTAAGCGACAATGGAACCAGCCCGGCCGCCAGCGACCAGAACGGCTACTCGATCGTCGAAGCCGACAGCCTGGACGCCGCCAAGGGGTACACCGACGGCCACCCCTTCCTGTCCGAAGGCAAGGGCCGCTTTACCGTCGAGATCTTCGAACTGATGCCCATGTGAGGTGCCGGGGACGGTTCCGGTCGCATCATCGCGCCAGGGCCGGCTCATTTGATGGCACCGGCACCGGCACCGGGGACGGCACAGGCAGTATCACACGCCAGGGCCGGCTCATTTGATGGCACCGGCACCGGGGACGGCACAGGCAGTATCACACGCCAGCGCCGGCTCATTTGACGGCACCGGCGCCCGCGCCGGCGCGCCCGGCTGGCCGGCCCTGAGCGGGCCAGCCGGGCCCCGCGTCCCTCGGTGCCCGGCCGCGGCCCGGGATTTAGGGTTGAGCCGTGACGACCTTGCGCGCCGACCGGTCGTTCGCGGAAGAATGCGACGCGACCGACCCCCTGGCCAGCTTTCGCGAGCGCTTCGCCCGCGACGACCCGTCGCTGATCTACCTGGACGGCAACTCGCTGGGCATGCTCCCCCTCGCCACCGCGGAACGCATCGCCGACGTGGTGCGCCGGGAGTGGGGAGCCGGGCTGGTCCGCTCCTGGGAGCACTGGATCGACCTGCCCCGGCGCGCCGGGGACCTGCTCGGCCGGCACCTGCTCGGGGCCGCCCCGGGACAGGTCCTGGTCTGCGACTCCACCACGGTAAACCTCTACAAGCTGGCGCGTGCCGCGCTGGACGCCCAGCCCGGGCGCACGGTCATCGTGACGGATGACGATAACTTCCCGACGGATCGTTATGTACTGGCCGGGGTGGCCGCGGAGCGGGGCGCAAGCCTGCGCCTGCTAAGGACCGACATCGACACCGGCGTCACGCCCGACGCGGTGGCCGGTGCCGTGGACGGCGCGACCGCCCTGGTCAGCCTCTCCCACGTGGCCTACCGCAGCGGCGCGCTGGCCGACATGGCCCAGATCACGGGCATCGTCCGCGACGCGGGCGCGCTCATGCTGTGGGACCTGTGCCATTCGGCGGGCTCGGTGCCGGTGGAGCTTGACGCCTGCGGGGCCGATCTCGCGGTCGGGTGCACCTACAAGTACCTGAACGCGGGGCCGGGCGCGCCCGCCTTCCTCTACGTCGCCGCCGCGCTGCAGGACGCGCTGCGCCAGCCGGTGCAGGGCTGGTTCGGCCAGCGGGAGCAGTTCCTCATGGGCCCGGAGTACGACCCCGTGCCGGGCATCGGCCGGTTCCTGACCGGGACGCCGGACGTCGTCGGCACGGCCGCCGTGGAGGAGGGGACCCGGCTGCTCGCCGAGGCGGGGATCGGGCCGCTCCGGGACAAGGGAACCCGGCTCACCAGCTACCTGATCACCCTGGCCGATGCCTGGCTCGCCCCGCTGGGCTGCGCGATCGCCTCGCCGCGGGACGCGGCGCGCCGGGGATCGCACGTCTGCCTGCGCCATCCCGAGGCCTGGCGGATCGGCCGGGCGCTCATCCGGTCCAGGGTGATCGGCGACTACCGGACGCCGGACCGGCTCCGGCTGGGTCCAACGCCCATCACCACCCGCTTCACCGACATCTGGGACGCGCTGGACGCCACCAGGCGGGTCATCGAGGACCGGGCGTACGAGGAGTTCCCGCTCGAGCCCGCCCGGGTGACCTAAGACGCGGGGGACGGCACCGGTCACACCCACGGCGCAGCGCCCCCTCATGTGAAAGCGCCCGCGTCGTCGCCGGTCAGGCCGCGAGGGGCGTCTTGCGCGGGCGGCCGCGCGCCCGCTTGCTGGCGACAATCACGCCGCGGTCGAGAAGTTCGCCGCCCCAGACCCCCCAGGGCTCACCGCGCTCCAGGGCCGCGGCCAGGCAGGCGGCGCGAACCGGGCAGTCCTGGCACAACACCTTCGCCCGCGCCACGTCCACAGGCGACTCGGCGAAGAACAAGTCAGGGTCGGCGCTGCAGGCCAGTGCGGAGCCGGCCCGCGGCAGCCCCGGCAGGATCCCCGTCGTTGCCACGGCTCCCCCTCACGCCCAGCGGGGCACCCCGGGCCACCGACCTGCGGCCCGCCCCAGCGGAACGAGCTCCCCGTCGCGCCGCGCGCGACGGGCCAGGCTGGCCCGCCGCGCCGCAGCGGCCTCTGCCCGCAGTTCCCTGCCACGCTCGGCGGCGAGGTTCTGCGCGATGTACGGGTGCATGACTTCCTCCTCGGTGACGGGACTCGTCAGGTTCCCGTCACCTTTGAGGTTCGCCGTAAGGCCCGCCCCATCGCATCGGCCGAATGCCTTATCTGTGGCCCGGCCTAGGTCTTAGGACCGCGCAAGCGTGAGCGGTTACTCCCACTCGATGGTGCCCGGCGGCTTGCTCGTCACGTCGAGGACCACCCGGTTGATCTCGCGGACCTCGCCCACGATCCGCGTGGCGATCGAGGTCAGCACCGGGTCCGGCAGGCGCGCCCAGTCGGCGGTCATGGCGTCCTCGCTGGTCACCGGGCGGAGCACCACCGGATGGCCGTAGCTGCGGCCGTCTCCCTGCACGCCGACCGAATAGACGTCGGCGAGCAGCACCACCGGGCACTGCCAGATTTCCCGGTCCAGCCCGGCTCTGGATAGCTCCTCGCGGACGATGGCGTCCGCCGCTCGCAGGATCCGCAGCCGGTCCGGCGTGACCTCACCGACGATGCGGATCGCGAGGCCCGGACCGGGGAAGGGCTGGCGGTCCACGATCGCCGCCGGGAGCCCCAGCTGCGCGCCGACCCGGCGCACCTCGTCTTTGAACAGGTCCCGCAGCGGCTCCACCAGGCCGAAGCCCAGGTCCGCCGGGAGGCCACCGACGTTGTGGTGCGACTTGATGCTGGCCGCGCCGCTGCCGCCGCCCGACTCGACCACATCCGGGTAGAGGGTTCCCTGCACCAGGAACTCCACCGTCTCGCCGTGCGCCCCGGCCCGCGCGGTAATCTGCGCGGTGGCCCGCTCGAACGCGCGGATGAACTCGCGCCCGATGAGCTTGCGTTTTTCCTCTGGGTCGGCCACGCCCGACAGCGCGTGCAGGAACTCACCGGCCGCGTCCTCGACATGCAGGTCCACCCCGGTCGCCGCCACGAAGTCTCGCTCGACCTGCTCGACCTCGCCCTGGCGGAGCAGCCCGTGGTCCACGAACACGCACGTCAGCCGGGCACCGATGGCCCGCTGGACCAGCGCGGCGGCGACCGCGGAGTCGACCCCGCCGGAGAGCCCGCAGATGGCCCGGGCCCCGCCGACCTGATCCCGGATCCGGGCGACCTGATCGTCGATAACGTTCCGCTCGGTCCAATCCGGCCGGCAGCCCGCGGCGGCCAGGAACCGCCGCAGCACCTCCATGCCGTGCTCGGTGTGCAGCACCTCGGGGTGGAACTGCACCCCGTACAGCCCATGGGCGGGATCCTCGATCGCCGCCACCGGTGAGGCTGCGGTGCGCGCGGCGACCGCGAAGCCGGTAGGCGGTACCACGGCGGTGTCACCGTGCGACATCCAGACCTGTTGCCGGCTGGGCAGCCCGGCAAGCAGCCCCGTGCCGGCGTCAGCGCCCGGGCACAGCTCAAGCCGGGTCGCGCCGTACTCGCCGATCCCGGTGCGGGCGACCTCGCCGCCCAGGCCGGCCACCATCAGCTGGAACCCGTAGCAGATCCCCAGCATGGGAACGCCCGCGGCGAGCAGGCCGGCCGGGAGCGGCGGCGCGCCCTCCGCGTAGACCGACGCGGGCCCGCCGGACAGGATGATCGCCTTCGGCCCGCGGGCGAGGATCTCGGCACCGGGCATGCTCGCCGGCACGATCTCCGAGTGCACGTGGCATTCCCTGACCCGCCGCGCGATCAGCTGCGCGTACTGGGCGCCGAAGTCCACGACCAGGACCGTGTCGAACTCAGCCGCAGAATGCACCAAGCCACCTTACGCCGATGGGGTGGGCCGCCCGGCCTCCTCCGTGCCCGCGCCGGCGGGGTCGGCCTGCCCGCGGGCGCCGTCCGCCGGGGCCACCCGCACCCGGGCGATGCGGCGGGCATTCATCTCGGTCACGGTCAGCCGGCGCCCGGCCGCCTCGACCGTGTCACCCACCTTCGGCAGCCGGCCAAGTGCCGCAAGGACATAGCCGGCCACCGTCTCGTACGGCCCTTCCGGCAGGTCAACCCCGGTCTCTTCAGCGAACTCGTCCAGGTTGAGCAGGCCATCCACCTCGACCTGGCCACCGTGCAGCCTGCGCGGGCTGCCCTCTTCGGTGTCGTACTCGTCCCTGATGTCGCCGACCAGCTCCTCCACGAGGTCTTCCAGGGTCACGATGCCAGCGGTGCCGCCGTACTCATCCACCACGATCGCCAGGTGCGACCGGTTCCGGCGCATGTCCGACAGTGCGGGCAGCACCCGCTTGCTGATCGGCAGCCGCTCCACCGGCCGGACGAGGTCGCGAACCAGCAGGTCCTTGCCGGCGTTCCGGGGGTTGAGCAGGTCGCGGAGGTGCACGAACCCGATCACGTCGTCGTAGGACTCCGCGTACACCGGGAACCGGGAGTGCGACGCCGCGGAGGCGATCTCGGCCGCGCGGGCCAGCGGTGTGCCGGCCGCGATGAACTCAACCTCGGTGCGCGGCAGCAGGACCTCGCGAAGCTGGCGTGTGCCCGCCTCGAACACGTCGGACACGATGCGGCGTTCGTCCGCGGACAGGACCTGGCTCCCCGTGACCAGGGCGTGCAGTTCCTCCGTGGTCATTACCCCGCGGCCGGCCCGCGGATCGCCGCCGAGCAGCCGGACCACCAGGTTGGTGGACAGGGACAGCAGCCAGACCAGCGGCCTGGCCAGCGCCGAGATGCGGTCGAGCAGCGGCGCCGCGGCCAGCGCCAGCGATTCGGGCCGCTGCAACGCCAGCCGTTTGGGCGCCAGTTCCTGGAGCACCAGGCTGAGGAACGAGATCGCGACGGTGACCGTGATCAGCGAGAGCACGGACGCCAGGCCATCGCCGACGTGCTGCTTGATCAGCGCGGACCTCAGGGCGGTGGCCAGCGTGGCCGCGCCGAACGCGCCGGACAGCAGGGTGGCGACCGTGACGCCGATCTGGACCGCGGACAGGAACCGGTTGGGGTCGCTGGCGAGCTTCGCCGCCCGCTGCCCCCGCTTGCCCCGCTGCGCCAGCGATCGGACCTGGCCCTCGCGCAGCGAGACGAGGGCCATCTCAGCGCCGGAGAAGAACCCTCCGACCAGCACAATGACCAGAACGACAACGACGTCCCAGCCGACCTGGTTCACCGTCTGATCCCTGACCTCCTAGGGTCCACCGCGTCCGGCAGACTCCCGGAACCGCTTCCCGGCCGGTTGTCCCCGAAACGGCCGCCCGTGCCGCCCTCGCCGGCCCGTGCGTGGTGTGTGCCAAGTTTAAGCAAAGCACCACCCGGCCGTGGGGCCGGCCGGAACAAGCCGCCCGCCACGTCTGCGGACAGTTCCCCATAATCACGGTGAGGATGCTTATTTGCTGATGCCAGTTTGACTTTTCCGACGCGCACTGGGAGCCTCCCATACCTGGAAGGGATGGCGAGGAAAGGAACTGGATTCCGGGTCAGGGGGATAAGAGTGAAACTTTGGGGGGTGGCGCCCGTCCTTGCCGCCGCTTTGCTCGGCGGCGCGCACATTTCCACGGCCGACCACGCATTTCATCGCAGGGCCGCCCAATCCAGCGCAACACCCACACCGACGCCCACGCCGTCGCCCACGGCGACGGCTGTCCCGCTCAGCCCGCCGCCGGGCACCCCGGCACCGGTGTTAAGGCAGGTCGGTCCCCAAAGGTGGCAGGTCACTGTCCTGTTCACCGACACTCAGCCCGCGTGCGACCAGCCGGCCGTGTACTGGCTTGAGACAACACCTCCCAACTCGGCGACCGCCACCGCCGGGCCGCCCCGCAGGACGGGAAGGGCCAGTTCCGGCGCGCCGTCCGCCACCGGAAGCTCGTGCCAGGTGACGGTGACGATCGCCCGGCTGCGGGGGATACCGCTGACCGCGGCGCTTGTCCTGGACCAGGCGGGGACGCTGTCCACGATCCCGCTGACCGTGAGCCGTGACCTGACCCTGGCCTGGTACCTGGGGATACCCGCCATCGCGGGCGGCGGAATGGCGCTGGCCCTGCTCGCCCTCTCATTGCTGTGGGTCAGGATCTACCGTAATGGCCGCCGGATAAGCCCGTTGAGCGGCGATTTCTGGAAACGCCCCATTCTGGCATCCGGGGCATGGACACTGAACGACAGCTGGGCGACGAACATTACCGCGGTCCTCGCCCTTATCGGCGCGGTGCTGGCCACGACAACGGCGGCAAGCTCGCTTTTCCCCGGCGTCGCCCTGGACCGGTTCGCGCTGGTGAACATCGCGGCCGGCGGGATCATCGTGGCGACCCCCGTCCTCTTCGGCATCCTCTACGGGCTGTTCGCCGGCAAGAACCGGGGCCCGACCGCAGACGCCACGATCTGGCTGCCGCCCAGCGCACACAACCCGGCCGCGTCCATCGCGGTGCCCTCCGGCGCCAGCATCATGGTGCCCGGCGTCGCCACAGTGAGCTGGGGAGAAGGGCCGGAAACCCTGCGGGTGCAGGCCGGCCGGACCATCTCGGTGCCGCCCGGCGGCGACATCAGCGTGCTGCCGGGCGCCTCGCTGGCGATCCCGGGCACCGCCGAAATCGCCGTGCACCCGGGCGGGGCCCTCAGCATCGGCCGCTCGGACGGGAATCCTGGCGAACTGATAATTCCGGCCGGTGACCGGGTGCCGTCCAGACGGCCTCGCCTCCGCCTGACCGGCCGGCGCCGGGCGCGTGCGGCGATCACCTTCCCGGCGCGCATCAGCGCGCCCGGCGGGGCCAAGATCACCGTAGCGGGGACCGCCGGCGTCACGCTCCCCCGGAGCGCCGAGATCACCGCGCCGCTGCGGGAGCACACCAAGCTGAGCGCCGCCAGGGAACTTCAGGTGCCGCAGCCCGCTGGCGCGCTCGTGGCCAGCCTGTGGATGGTCCTGGCCGCCGCCGCCGCGACCATGTTCGGCATCGGGGCCGAACTCGGGATGGCGGGCACGCTCGCCTTCGGCCTTTCCGAGGCCAGCGGCGGCTGGCGCTGGGTCATGCTGATATCGACCGGGCTCATCGCGGTCCTCATGCTCGCCTACGCGGTGACCGCCACCAGCGCGCTGGCGAACCCGGAGCCGGGCTCGACCACCAGTTCCGGCCCCGGGACCTCCTTCACCCTGTAGCGGAAGGGAGTAACGGCACCAGGCCGGTTCGCGCTCCGCCTGTGGGTACGCTCGATCCGACGCACGCCGGCTACAGGAGGCGGGATGAGACTGCTGGTCACCGGCGGTGCTGGCTATATCGGCAGCGTGGTCGCCGCGGTTGCGGCCCGCGAAGGGCATGAGGTGGCCGTCCTCGACGACCTGTCCACCGGCCACGCGGATGCGGTGCCCCCCGCCGCGGCCTTCACCCGGGGGGCCGTCCGGGACCACGCCCGGGCGCTGCTGGCCGGCGGCGCCGACGCCGTGCTGCACTTCGCCGCCAAGTCGCTGGTGGCCGAGTCGATGGCCAGCCCATCGCTGTACTGGGAGCACAACCTGGGCGGCACGCTCGCGCTGCTGGAGGCGATGCGGTCTACCGGGGTGAGCAAGATCGTGTTCTCCTCTACCGCGGCGGTCTACGGGGAGCCCGAGCGCGTGCCGGTCACCGAGGACGCCCCGGCCCGCCCGGTCAACCCCTACGGTGCCTCGAAGCTGGCCGTGGACGCCGCGCTGACCGAGCACGCCCGGATGCACGGGATCGCCGCGGTGAGCCTGCGTTATTTCAACGTGGCCGGCGCCCACGCCGGCCCGGACGGGCGCTGGTTCGGTGAACGCCACACGACCGAGACCCACATCATCCCGTGCATCCTGCAGGGCGCCCTCGCCAACGGCGCAGCCGGCGGCCACGTGCGGATTTTCGGCGACGACTACCCGACGCCGGACGGCACCTGCGTCCGCGACTACATCCACGTGACCGACCTGGCCCGGGCCCACATGCTGGCCCTGGACGCGTGCGTGCCCGGTGAGCACCGGATCTACAACCTGGGCAGCGGCAGCGGGTTTTCCAACCGTGAGGTGCTCAGCGCCTGCCGCGAGGTGACCGGCCGGGAAATCCCGGCGCAGATCGCGCCCCGCCGGGACGGTGACCCCGCGGTGCTCGTCGCCTCCTCGGAGCGCATCCAGGCCGACTGCGGCTGGCGCGTCGAGCGGAGCCTGGTCGCCATGGTCGCCGACGCCTGGCAGTTCTCGCTGGAGCGGTTCGCCCTCGATGGTGCCGTGCCACGCGGCGGGCGATGAGCAACCCGGCCATCACGGCGGTCGCGGACCGCGCGGCGGAGGAGTTCCGGGCGCGCCACGGCGCCGAGCCAGCGGGGGTGTGGCACGCACCAGGCAGGGTGAACCTGATGGGCGAGCACACCGACTACAACGAGGGCTGGGTGCTGCCGTTTGCCCTGGACCGGGGCGTGGTGGTCGCCGCGGCGCGGCGCGGCGACCACGTGCTGGACATCCGGTCCCGGCAGGCCCCGGGCGATCCGGTCAGCGTGCCCCTGACCTCACTCGACGCCGGCTCGGTGACCGGCTGGGCCGCCTACCCGGCCGGTGTCGCCTGGGCGATGCGGGCGGCCGGTCACGCCGTAGGCGGGGCCAGCCTCGTGATCGACTCGGACCTGCCGCGCGGCGGTGGCCTGTCCTCCTCGGCGGCCCTGGAATGCGCGACGGCGCTCGCCCTCGCCGACCTCTATGAGGTGAGCACGCCCAGGCGAGAGCTTGCCAGGCTGGCCCAGCGGGCGGAGAACGAGATGGCTGGCGTGCCCTGCGGCATCATGGGCCAGACCGCGTCCCTGCTCAGCGAGGCCAGGCACGCCCTGCTGCTGGACTGCCGCACGGGGGAGAGCACGCCGGTGCCGTTCGACCCGGCCGCGGCGGGGCTGGCCCTGCTTGTCATGGACACCGGCGCCCGGCACGCCCTGACCGACGGCGGGTACGCGCTGCGACGTCAGGAGTGCGAGCAGGCGGCGCGAGCGCTTGGCGTGTCCTCGCTGCGGGACGTGGCCGACGCCACGCAGGTGTCCGGCATCGCCGACCCGGTGCTCTCGCGGCGGGCGCGGCACGTCATCACCGACAACCAGCGGGTGCACGCGGCGGTGGCCCTGCTCGAGGCCGGGGACCTGGCCGGTCTTGGCCCTGTGCTGGACGCCTCCCACGTGTCGCTGCGTGACGACTTCGAGGTCTCCTGGCCCCGGGCCGACGCGGCGGTCGCGGCCGCGGAACGCGCCGGGGCGCTGGGGGCACGGATGGTGGGCGGGGGGTTCGGCGGGTCGGTGATCGCCCTCGTGCCCGCGTCCGAGGTCAACGCCGTGTTCTTCGGGTCGGTCGCCGCGCAGTTCACCCGCCGGGGCTGGCCGCCGCCCCGGTGCCTGGCCGCGCCTCCGGCCGCGGGCGCGAGCCGCCTCCGGTGACGTCCGGGCCAGGCCGCTCCGGGTTACGCTCCTGCGGTAGGCGCGGTAGGCAGGGCCGTCCGGGACCCGCAGGAGGATCAGATGGCAGTTATCGACGACGCTGCGGCGATCGCGGGCGACATCGCCCGGCTCCGGCACGCGATCCACGCCGAGCC
>Ga0070698_100000694_pt1 | contig 35925 bp, 38 predicted proteins | sample KBSK1502metaG_FD_65477 | JGI IMG/M metagenome (GOLD analysis project Ga0070698, IMG submission 65477) | Corn, switchgrass and miscanthus rhizosphere microbial communities from Kellogg Biological Station, Michigan, USA - KBS K1-50-2 metaG | ecosystem: Host-associated > Plants > Roots >... | reverse complement strand
CGCCGTCGTCCCACCCCTTTCTGCCCTGCAGGACTATGGCGCCCCTAAGTTCGAAGCAGTTCATAATCCTAAATGCCGCCGCGACGTAGGCTTTGCGAAGTCGGGAGCGCATCCCTACCGAAAACCAATCAGACTCGCCAGAGCGAGCCTATCGAACTAGTTCTTCCGCCGTTCGCTCGAGTGCGGATATGATCCTGAGCGCTTTCTTGCGATCTACTCTGGTTTCCGGCGCAACCGCGACCAAGACCAATGGCGCTCGCAGGTGGAGACCATCTTTCCAGCTGACTGGCACCGCCATGCCGACGAGCTCTTCGGTATATTCGCCATGCTCGATCATGTGCCCCGCCTGGCGAACCTGATGAAGTCGGCGCAGAAATTTTGCGCGATCCACGATCGTGCGTCGGGTGTATTTGGGCAGCGTTTTTGGCAGATAACCAGGCCAGCTTTCCACCGGAAGATTTGCCAGCAACGTGAGCCCGGTCGCCCCAAAAAGCAGTTCGCGGCGAAAACCGGCTCGTGCGGCGACGCGCAGCGCTCGCCGTGGCTCTGCTACGGCTAAGTAGAGCAATTGCTTACCATCGACCGTTGCTGCCAGGACGGTTTCGCCAAGTTTCTCGGCCAAGGCTTCGACCGACCGGCTGAGATGGCCGCCAAAAGAAAAGCCTTCTCTGGCGATCATCCCGAGCTCAAAAAGGCGTAGGCTGAGCCGATAACCATCGGGTGCTGCGGACAGAAGATCGCATTCCACCCCAACCTTCACCACTCGGAACACCGACGTCTTGGGCAATCCGGAAAGGCGGGTCAGCTCTGCCAACGAACGGACCGGATGCTCGAGATCAAACTGTTCGAGAATGCGGCTGAGTTTCTTAAGCGTACCGGTAGCGTCTGATTCGCGTTTCTTGGGCATGGGATCCGGTAGGGCCCGGCTCCTGCCGGGCCGCGATTCGTTGGCTCGGTCGAAATTAATCGGTAAAGACGGACGCACCGGCCGCCTTCGCAAGCTACGGCGCGCCCTAGCGGTGGGTTTGAGAAATAGCATAGGGCTGGGCCGCGACGAAGCGTTTCGCATAGTCGGAAGTGCGTCCCTATCGGCTCAAACCCCGGCCATTTGCGGAGTCTGGATCGGATGATACCAGGAGGTTGAGTAGGCCTCGACCGCACCCTTTAACGCTTCCGGTGTAACAAACAACGGTTCAACCGTGTCTAGAGCGATTGCGTATTCGTTTGTCTCCTTGGTGAGGCCTTGGCGATCGCGCTCCCAAGCTTGGGGATGTGGGCCGTGATCGATACCCATTGGATGTAATGTCAACATGCCTGGCTCGATTCCTCCACGAGAGAAGAACGTCCCTTCGTGATAGAAGATCACTTCATCATAATCAATGTTCCGATGATAATAGGGGAGGCGGAGAACCTCGTCGTCGCCGAGCAATCGGGGGGCAAACGTCCCAACAAACACCTCGTCGCTCGAGAAAGTTGCGCCCGCGGTTGGTGGAACATGATAACGCATGCTCGCGACCGGGCGGAAATCGCGAACATTGAGCTTACTGGGAAGAACGGTTCCTTTGTAACCGACCACGTTTTCAATCGGGTTGTAGTCAAAGAAAAGCCGGGTACGAAAACCGGTCCGTTTAATTTGCAACTCAAACTCTTCACCCCTTAAATCCGACCGCTTTTGATCGAAGTCAGGATACTGGATCACGCCGGGATCAAACAGGGCATGCATCCCGAGAATTCCTCGATCAGGAACACCGTAAGGAGTGCGGGATTCCGCAATAAAGGCCAGCGTGTCATCCGAATGCGGTACCAGACGATAGATGGATCCTTTTGGAATGATGATGTAATCACCCGACCGGTAGGGAAGGATCCCAAATTCGGTCTCAAAAACGCCTTCACCTCGATGAAAGAAGTAGAGTTCATCGCCATCGACGGACCGGTATAGGTAAGGCATTGGTTCGCGCCGGCGGGTCAAAAAGATTGACATCGATTTTTTGGCACAGGCCGCCATCGTTTGCATCAGCAACATCGGGGTGCCACGCGAATCGACGCTGTCTTCCGTAGCCATCTGACGGCAATCGAGTGCCATCGGTTTTAGGGGTCCCTCGATGCGTTTCCAAGCAGAAGGCATCTCGCGCGTGTAGAGATGGGTTGCTTCGCCGAAAAATCCTTGGCGCCCATACTCCATCTCGTAAGTGCCCTCAGGAACTCGTACGTGGGCTTGGTTTGGGTAAACACCGTTCTTCAGGGGAAACCTTTGCATAGAAAACTCCGGGCTAAATGGTTGTATGCCGAATATTAGCACACGATTCCAACTGGCGGAATGGTAAATAGCGCCGGGAACGCCGTCATCGCCGGGAACGGACTATCAGCCTGCAACCAGGTTTGCCTCGTTTCCTTTCCCCACCGAACAACCCGAGTTTTGCGCATGTGAGCCGCGCAGTGGTGGAGAAGCGCGAAGCGCTGGCAAAATTGTAGCCTAGAGTGAGCGGCGAGCCTAGGTTCTGGTATTAAATACAGCGAATTGCTCTGAAGGAGCCGCAGAAATAGCGAAAGTCGCCATCAGTGGGCGGCTAGAAAATGAACCACGAATGGACACGGCGACCCAACAACCAAGCAAGCCACTTACTCAAAGACCGGTGTTTTAACCACGAATGGACGCGAATGCACACGAAAGGGATCCCGCTTCACTCGAGTCTATCGGCGTCCATTCGTGATTACAGGAAGAAGCCTCCAACTACTCCGCCGATCAATACGAGAATCCACGGAGCGATCTTCCAGAATTGCAGACCGGCAAAGAGCAGGAGGGCGAGGGCGAGACTCTTTGCCGAGTCGATCGCGCTGGTCCAAATCGGCTGATAAAGGGCGGCCAAAAGGATTCCGACGACGGTCGCATTAGCTCCGGCCAGGACCGCCTGTGCACTCGAGGAAGCGCGGAGGCGACTCCAAAGTGGCAGTAGTCCAGTGACTAACAGAATCGGTGGCAGAAGAATTGCAAAAAGGCACCATAATCCGGCGAGCCAGCCGCTCGGGTATCCATTCTTGGCTGCTCCCAGATACGCGGCAAAAGAAAATAGCGGACCTGGCAGAGCTTGCGCGATGCCGTAGCCGGCCAGGAACGTGTTATTGTCTTCCCAGCCTTTCGGCACAACTTCAGCTTGGAGAAGCGGGAGGACCACATGGCCGCCGCCGAAAACGAGAGAACCGGAACGATAAAAGCTGTCGAAGAGCGGCAGCCAACCATCCCGTTTACCAGCGGCCAGGATGGGTAGGAGTAGCAACCCAACGGCAAAAAGGGCTAACGCGATGACCGATTGGAACCGGCTAGGAAAACGTGCGAACGGTTCAGCGGTTTCGGTAGCTGATTCCGCGTGAATTAATTTCGAGCCGGCCACCGCGCCAAGAGCAATGGTAAGCACCTGCATCCAGGCGTTGTTCGTCAAAAGGATGATGACCGCGGCGGCAAACGCAAAAGTGATTCGGGTACGATCGGTACAGAGTTTGGTCGCCATCGACCAGACTGCTTGGGCAACGACCGCGACCGCGACCACTTTCAATCCATGCAACCAGCTCGCGCCTTGCTGTTGGCCGACCCAGCGGATTCCATAGGCAGCAAGTAACATGATGATCGCCGAGGGCAGGGTGAACGCCCCCCAGGCGGCGATGGCGCCAGGAATGCCGCCGCGCGTCATGCCGATCGAGTAGGAAACCTGACTGCTAGTCGGGCCGGGAAGAAATTGGCAGAGCGCCACCAAATCAACAAAGGCTTCCTCGGTGAGCCACTTCCGTCGTTCTACAAATTCCTGCCGAAAATAACCAAGATGAGCGATAGGTCCGCCAAACGATGTTAATCCCAGCCGCAGGAAGAGCAGAAAGGGTTCCAATACGGTTTTTCCCTTACCGGTTGCTTGGCGGTTACTGCTAATCTGATCACGATCGTTTTTGCGATACTCCATTCGAGCTGGATGATCTGACCGAGTGGGTGTAGCCTGAATTTGTAGGAGGTGTTATATGGCGACGTTCGTAATTCTCAGTCGCATTTCCCCGGAAGCAATCAAGGATCCTAAGGATTTCAAGGGTTTGGCCGAGACCGTATCGAAGACGATTAAGCAGCAATGTCCCGGTGTTACCTGGAAAGATAGTTTCGCCACATTCGGGCGCTTTGATGTCGTGGATATCATCGAAGCCGCAGATCCCAAGGAGGTGGAAAAGGCGGTGATGATTATTCGCTCTCGCGGCCATTCATCGACAGAAACGCTGGTGGCAACTCCTTGGAAGGAATTTCTGGCGGCGCTGTAGAGCCTCGAGGTAAAGAAAAGAGATCTTCATTCTCTTCTTTGTCGCCGGCCTCTTGTACCGCTCAACTGCTCTTCCAGGTACGATTTCAGCGCAACGGCATTATTGTGTTCCGTGTCGTGAGCGCTGTAGAGGAGTGTGATATTCCCCTGCTTAGATGCACCCAAAAGCGGACGCCAGGCGGAAGCGTTATCATTTAGCTCAGTCTGGTACCGAGGAATCGAGGCCAGTGATGGGTCCCCGAAGTTGAATCGCGGGATCACTGGACTTCCACGTAAATATCGTCTGCTTGCGTGATCACAGGGAAAGTTTGTACCGGCTCAACCGCTGGAGGTGTCAGTGCTTCACCGGTACGCAAATCGAAACAGGCGCCATGCAATGGGCATTCCACGGTTTCACCATCAACTTGGCCTTCAGATAGCGAAGCCTCGGCGTGCGTGCAGGTATCGCTGATGGCAAAAAGGGTTCCCTCGACGTTGAATACGGCAATGGCTGGATCTTCGATTCGTTTCACTTTACCTGGAGCCAACTCCGATTTTGCGCAAACTCGCCGTAACGCCATGGAGGGAGTTAGCAATGATAAATGACAGATGACAAATGCCAAATTGCGCGATCGGTCGGGACCGGCTCCCGCCGGTCCGTTTCCGCATCCATTGATCGGTAAAGCTACACTCCCGACCGATCGCAATTGCCTCTATAGCGTGCGCAGCGCTTGCCGGATTTCAGCCGAGCTCGAATATCCGAGCAGTTGCGTGATTTTTTCCGGTGGCATTCGTGATAAGGTAAGTGCGCGAATGGTGGCTTTGATGGTGGGTACAGCGGTGGGTGCGACACTCAAGACACGCAAGCCCAAGCCGGCCAGCAATGGAACCGCGATTGGATCCGACGCGATCTCACCACAAATGGAGATCGGCAATCTCCGCTGATTAGCTAGCGCGATCACCTGGTGGCAGAGGCGCATTACGGCCGGATGCAGAGAATCGGCAAACTCTTCCAGCTGCGGGTTACCGCGCTCGGCGCTCAACACATATTGAGTCAGATCGTTCGTTCCAATACTGGCAAAATCGAGGTGTTCAACCATGTGATCGAACGCGACGGCAGCGGCCGGGGTTTCGATCATGACACCGATTTCGATCGGCCATCGATGCGAGAGTTTGCGTGCTTTCAGCGATTGGTGCGCCGTCTCTAAGTGCTGTTTGAGTCGAGAGATTTCGTCTACCGAAGTGACCATCGGTACCAGCAGCTTGATTGAAAAAAGGTCGGCCAGACGGAGGATCGCGCTGAGATGCGATTCAAAGAATTCTGGATGGCGCAATAGTAGGCGTAGTCCGCGTACGCCCAGAAATGGGTTGCTCTCTTTGCCCGGCGAGAGAAATGGCAAAGGCTTGTCGCCGCCAATATCGAGTAGCCGTAATGTGACCGAGAACTCCGGGGTAGTCCCTGGTTTAGAAGTGACCGATTCAGACGGTTGAGCGGACTGCCACCGGGGATCGGCCAAAATCGGTTCGAGCGCATCCCGATACGCAGCCAACTGTTCCTCTTCGGACGGGAGCGCATGGAATTTATCAAAGAGGAATTCAGAACGAAACAATCCGATTCCGTCCGCGCCGTTGCCCAGAGCGAGCTCGACATCGCGTCGCTTTCCGGCATTGGCTGCTATTATAAACGCTACCTTATCAGTGGAAATCGCCGGCGTTTGGCTGAGTTGAACCGCTCTCTTTTGGAGTTCTCGGGAATCCGCCTGACGTTGGCGCCACTCCTGAACCACCTCCGAAGCAGGGTTCACGAGCAACTGTCCGGTACTCCCGTCAATCGCAATGATTTCGGCTAATCGCAGCACCGATTCTGATCGGGCGGCGTTGGCGATCACTGGGAGGCCAATTGACCGAGCGAGTATCGCGCCATGGGAAAGGGAGCCCCCGCCAAGTTCAATGACGCCCGTAATCCGGGTCGATTGGATTTGGTCAATCAGTGTTGGATTCAATTCCGCGCAAACCAGCACACTATCTTCATTCAAATTAGCAAATTGATTTGTTGGGCCGATCAACTGTTGGACTACGGTCGATGCGGCCTCGCGAAAATCGATCGCTCGTTGTTTAAGGTAATCGTCAGCCGCTCCGGCTTGATCTTCCGCAACCTCGGTCAGAGTTTCGTACCAGGAGGCGGCGGCATTCGCCGGGTTGGATCGGATGCGCTCTCGCGCCTTGGCCAAGAGTGTCTCGTCCGACAATATGAGTTGTTGAGCCTCAAGGATTGCTACTTCTGTGGGATCCAACGAAGAGCTGAATTTGGCGACTCTTTGCGCAACGGTCTGTTGGGCGGCGTCAATCGCTTCGGTCAAGCGCCGGCATTCGGCCTCTACTTCGGCCGGAGTATTTGGTCGCGTATCGGGAATCCTCACATCGAGCCGATCGGCAAATAAGACGCGTCCCACCGCAAGACCAGCAGAGACCGCGATTGGTTCGAGGCTTGCTGAATCGTCCTTTGCTGCGACTGGCTTTACAGGATGCGCATCTTCGCTTCTTAAGCGCTCCAAAAAGCCTTCGATCTCTTTCCTGACCCGTGCGGTATTCGGCCCCGACAATAAAAACCGGATCGTATCACCTTTCTTCGCCTGAAGGCGCGCGATCTCTACGAGGCTAGCGGCAACCACCGGGCCGCGTTTGCCGGTGACATTTTCGATTTGAACGTTTTTTACCTCGGCTCCGAGCGCTTTAACCAGTGCAGCAACCGGCCTTAGATGCAGTCCGTAGATATTTTCTAAAGTTGATTCGAACCTTTCCTCGGCGAAAGCGAGAACGCTGGCCGGCTCCACACTTTGCACTGCTTCGCCGAGCTGATCTTGCTTTGGGAGAAGACTGCGCTGAGCCGCGGCGACCACATCGGCCATCGGCGAGCCGGCCTGAATCTGTACCGCTGCGGCGATTCCTCCTTCCACCAATGGACCAGAGCAAAGCCAGACATCAATCGAATCGCCCAATAGATCCTTCGCCATCTCGGTGCTCAGAATAGCGCTTCCCATGTCCATTAGGACGAGTACCCCGTCAGATCGAGCGACTGATTCGATACCCTGTTGAATATCGATCGCATCGGTGCCGATTTCTGCGTGTTTTTCGCCGACCCCTCCGGCAGCAGCGATCGGAAGCGTGGCGCTCACGGTACGTCGAATCAGATCAACGGCAGCTTCGGCCAGAGCGCGTGAGTGAGAGACAAGAAGAAGTCCAATCATTAGGGGATTAGGAATGCGGATTGCGGATCGCGGATTGCGGAATGTGGAATGCGGAATTCAGACTCCCTGATCCGGACTTGGCAGCTGATTTCACATTCCGCAATCCGCGATCCGCAATCCGCATTCCTAATCCCCTAATGATTCGGCGGCAGCTTGAAAGAGGAGGGCGGTGGAGGTGGCACCCGGATCCTGGTGTCCGGCGCTTCGTTCTCCGAGGTAACTGGCGCGACCCTTTCTTGCCACCAGTGGGATGGTGGCTTTCGTCCCGTCACGAGCAGATTCGGCCGCTTTTTTTAGCGCATCACCGAGTGACTCTCCTCCTTGCACTGCCTTTCGGTAGACTTCGACCGCGGGCTGTAACGCATCGATCATGGTTTTGTCGCCCGGGGCAGCTTTGCCGCGTTGAATGACGCCGCTCAGCCCTTTTTCCAAAAGCGCGCCGAACTCCTCGGCGGAGATAGATGATTTCCCTCCGGCGGGCAACGCAGCCTGCAAGAAGAAGGTGCCATATAGGGGGCCGCTGGCGCCGCCGACGGTGGAAATCAACGTCATCGCGACCGTTTTGAAAACGGTCGCAATGTCTTTGCCTTGAAATTCTGCCTTTTTTCCGAGTACCGCCTTGAAACCACGGTCCATGTTGGCTCCATGGTCGGCATCGCCGATGGCGGAATCGAGCTGGGTTAAATGATCTTTGTTTTCGGCGAGCAGAGCCGCAAAGCGCTCCAGCCATTTTATCATCTGATCTGACGTCAATTCCGACATCGCGCAACCTTCCAGGAATCGGTCGACTGGCAACCGCGAATCAAGCACCCCAACGAAGCGCCGGCGTGTGCACCGGTGCATCCCAGAGTTTCGTGAGTTGGTCGTCCAACTTCAGAACCGTGATGGAAGTTCCGGCCATCTCCAGGCTGGTAATGTAAGGACCGACCAGATTGCGCGTCACATTGATGCCGGCTTTCGTGAGCATCTCGTGTGCTTTCCGATAGACCACGTACAGCTCGATCGCCGGTGTGCCTCCCATGCTATTGACGAACAGGAGCACGTTATCGCCGGACTTGAATGGAATATCCTCGATGATCGGTTTGAGCAGCATTTCAGTGATCGCGTCGGCGTTCGCAATTTTCAACCTTTGGCGGCCGGGTTCACCGTGGATACCGACGCCCATTTCCATCTCTTCTTCGCCGAGTTCAAAGGTGGGCTTACCAACATGGGGTACCGTACAGGAGGTCAACGCCATGCCCATACTGCGACCTTGTCCATTCACCTTCTTGCAAAGCGTCGCGACGTCAGCCAGCGATTGACCCGCTTCGGCGGCGGCGCCACAAATCTTCTCGGCCAGGACGGTGGTTCCAACGCCGCGGCGGCCGGCTGTCCAGGTGCTATCCTTTACCGCTACATCGTCGTCAATGACAACCGATTCGACTTCAACGCCTTCGCCGCGAGCAAGGTCGGCAGCCATTTCGAAATTAAGGACATCGCCGGTGTAATTTTTAACGATGTGAAGCACCCCTTTGCCGCCGTTGACGGCTTTCGTAGCTTCATGCATTTGATCGGGAGTTGGGCTAGTAAAAACAGCGCCCGGACAAGCGGCGTCGAGCATACCTTTACCGACGAAACCACCGTGCATCGGTTCGTGGCCGCTGCCGCCGCCGGAAACGATCGCCACTTTACCTTTCACCGGGGCATCGGCGCGGAGCAGGAAATTGGGATCGAAATGTGCCTTCAGCAAATCGCCATGAGCGGCGACCATGCCCTGCATTGCTTCATGAACAACATTTTCAGGAGAATTGATCAGTTTTTTCATATCTGGGGGAATAGATCTTATTAGATAGCGGACTGCGCACCGCGCGTCGAGGACACACTCGCAGCTCGAGAACAAACGAGACTGAACGAATGTTCAATGGCCGTAAGAATTTGTCCAAATCCGGAGATTGTCAAAGCTAAAGCTGTAGCGAAGCCAGAATTTGGAATCCGGAATCTAGAATCTATAATCCAGGAGAGGAAAACGGAAAATCGGGACTAATGAATGGTTCGCTGGCCAACCGGCAAGCGCGAAATGTCTTAACGGGCGGTCGTGCCGATGGGAATCTCTGCTAAAAGGTTTATCTCAAAAGGTTCTTCCAACAGCTCCCCGAGCGTCTGTTGCAGGTGCCGGTAGTGCGGCGTCGCTGCGTGCTCATCAAGCGCCGTTTGACTCTCCCAAATTTCGTAAAAATAAAAACGCCCCTCCGCGTCTGATTCGTACAGCTCATAGAGTTCGCACCCCGGCTCCAGATGGGTAGGAGCTAACATGCTTTGGAGCAGCGTCCTCAAATCGTCTTCCTTTCCCTCGCGAGCCACTGCTCTTGCTATAACTTGTACTTTGGCCATGATTTTTATCTCCTTCAGGATCTTGGATCGAAAAGGAAAAGCTCCGTATCGGGATCTTCCTCTTTTATCAGGGTGCTAGGTTCGTCGGTCAAAAAGAGCTCAAGCGTCGGCCAGACCGTTGCGCTGATGATGTGACCGCCTCGCGTGGTACCATCGGGAAAGCCAACCACACCGTGAGCATGGACGGCAGGCTTGCCATTGATCAACCCGATATCGCCGACCAAAGAGATTACTTCGACCTGTTGAGTGACCGGGATCTTTCGGTAAGCTTTTTTCTCGCCATCGAACCATCCAAAAAGCGCTTCTCGAAAGGCGCCGATCGCCGTGAAATGGCTCGCTTTAAGACGGTTGTTTTCCGCGAACTCAGTGAGCCCGGCTATGAACTCATCGTTTTTGCCAAATATAATGGCGTAGGTTCTAGAACCGTGCGGTGAAAGTAATTGGCTCCTCAGACCGGGAGCCTTACCGCGAGCGGTAACCGGACCGGGCCGAATATAGTCAACTGGTAAAGGTTCCTGTGCCACTAATTCCCTGGCGTTCAGTAATAACGAGCAGCCCGCTAAGGCGGACACCTGCAGACAACGACGACGTGACAAGAGAGTGTCTTTCATCATGAGTCGATTCTGAGCCGCCTTTTTTTGGCGTTCGCGTATCCTGCTGGCTGACCATCCTGATGCTCTAACGTCTGACGTCTCACAGTTTCGGCATCAACTTGCGAAAATGACACGGGATTTCTATGGCCAGAAAGAATGGTTTTTCACTACTCGATTGAATGGGCTGACAGTGCCTCGCCGGGCGTCAACCGCCAGCGGTTAACGGATACCGGTCAGTCGACCTACCTCACAACGGTGACCGGCGTGCCGAGATCGACGTTGTTATAGAAAATTTGAGCCATTTTCCCAGGCATCCGGATACAGCCATGGGAAGCGGGATACCCAGGCAGATAGCCTTGGTGCATACCAACGCCTCCGGTTATGCGCATGAAATATGGCATTGGTGCCCCGACGAAGTGGGCGCCAGGCGGGATTGGATCTTTACCGAGCTCGACATCTTTTTTGACCACGTTGCCGGTCGCGTCCGCGTAGTCACCGTAGAGGCTCGATGCGTGGTTCGGATCTTTCTGGGTGATTTTATAGGTGCCGGCCGGGGTATCGTGACCCTCCCGTCCTGCGGAAACTTGAGAAACACCAACCAGCTGGTCGCCCTTATAGAAGTAAGCTCGTTGCTCGTTTAGAAAGATCGTCACCGCTGGGCGACCGCTAACGCCGTCGCCATCCCAATATGATATTGGGTCGTACCCGGATGTTCCGGGGGTCTCGGTATTGCCGCCGCCTGCCAAGTAGGGGGTCTTCGGATTCGACAGACGAGCTTTCTCACCGCTGTTGCAACTGGCAAGAAACAGTGCCGCCGAAATGATTACCAAACTCCGTAAGCGCATAATTATGGTGATTAGAGGAGAATCCTATTAATTGGCTTCCGGAGTATCGTCAACATTGCCTTTTAGAAGATAATCACAATTGCTCAAGAGCGCACGGGATGAGCTTCGATTGCTGAATGGCGTTGGATCTGCTATAACGATATTTTCCGATATGCCGACCTACGAGTATCGTTGTGAGAAGTGTCAGGGAACTTTTGAGTTGTTTCAGTCGATGAAAGACGCCGCGTTGGAGGTTTGTCCGAAGGAGCAATGCCGCCTCGATACGTGGGGCCATGGCAAAGTGAAGCGGTTGCTGGGGACTGGAGCCGGCCTTATTTTTAAGGGGTCTGGATTCTATGTTACCGATTATCGGAGCCCGAGCTATAAAGAGTCAGCCAAAAAGGAATCGGGTGGGAAGGAGGGAGGTACGAAAGAGAGTGGTGGAGGAAAGACCGATTCAGGCGGCGCCAAGTCGGGCGAGGGAACCAGTTCAACCGGCGGAGGGACCGCTTCGTCGAGCAACAAGCCGGCGAATTAGCTGGTCTTAGCACCGTTCTAAGTGCCAGTCTGTGGGGGCTGTAGGTCGCTAAACTAAACATGACGGATGCCACTACTTCCGCCGTGGGGAATCAGTTTCCGGCACGGGCACGATGTTGGTCGATCGTGACTTTTCGACATGTCTAGCCACGTGGCTCGAGCTAAATGCATATGCCCCCGTGACCGCCGCGCCCCCGAAGAAAAAAAATGCAGACAGGCTTCGCTCGATCGCAGAGCGATATCGTAATCATCCCGGCATCCGTCATTTTTTACTGCGACTATTGGCAGTTCTCGGGGCTGGTTTGCTGATGGGAGTTCTCGTATTAATCGGTGAACGACCCGATCATCTGCCAGCGAATCCACCCGACGCCGGAAAAGGGATCGAGGTAATGCAGGTGATCGCCCAGGCGAAAGCATCTCGGGGTGCCGATGTTGCGGAACTGACAGAGGCGGAAATCAATGGATATCTTCGGCAGCGAGCCGGTCCAAGAGGATTTCTTTTTGGCGATAGGTGTCGGTTTGATGGAGTCCTGTTAAGCTTTCGATCCGGAGTCTGTTACACGTTTGCCCGGTATGTCTTTTTTGGGCTCGAGTTTTACCTCTCTGGGATCTACAGCGCGGAAGAGGATGCCGGTCGTCCGACTTTCAAAAACCGGGGCGGCGCCATCGGGCGTATGCCGGTAGCTCCGATCGTCATGAGGATTGCACAGGAGCTGTTTTTTGGAGAAACCTGGCGAGGATTGATACCGGAACGAGAGACAGTCAATCGGTTCGGCAAGGTAGAGTTTAGCCAGGGGACGGTGAGACTGTTTCCAATGCAATAGCCGATAGCCGATAGCCGATAGCCAATAGCCGACAACGTTCGGCGTTTGTCGTTTGCGCCGGCCTCGGCGTTGTTCCCGGAGAGTAATCAGTTATCGCTCAGGGAGATCCCCCCATTTTGCTCAGCGATTACTGACTACTGACTACTGATTACCGATTACCGCAGGGCAGGCGTCCCAGATTGGCCGGATGACAAAACAGACGGCTGCCGTATACTGCTCGGTGTTTCGGTTGACGCGTCGGGAGCAGCTCTTCATATTAGCGCTCTTTTTTGCGATTTTTATTGGAGCGATGGTCAAGCATTTTCGGGACGGTGTTCCGCACGCTCCTGCGCCATTGGAATCGAAACAATAATTGCTATGCAGAAATCTTTTCAGGAGATGGTCGAACGGATCGTGGAGAAAGATCCACGTTATGACAAAGAAGCATACGATTTCATAAAAGAGGCGCTCGAATTTACCATCAAACAGCAGAAGAGAGGTCAGGCCGATCCGAGTGTGCATGTGACGGCGGCCGAACTAATGGACGGTTTTCGGCAATACGCGCTCAAAGAATTTGGTCCAATGGTAATGACTGTATTCGAGCATTGGCGAGTAACATCCTCGGAGGACGTTGGGAATATTGTTTTCAATCTGATCGGAGCTGGCGTTTTTGGGAAAACTGAATCCGACCGGCCGCAAGACTTTCGGGCGGCGATCGATTTTCATGCCGCGTTTATTGCCCCCTATGCAACGTCGCAAACCGGTTCGGCTAAGCGTGCGTAGAGGCTCCTGCTGACAAGGGACAACGGGATGCGACACCTAGAAATTCCCGAGATCCGGGTTGAAAAATTCGAGCTGGCCAACGGTCTAACCCTGCTGGTTTCGGAGCAGCATTACGCGGGGGTTGCGAGTGTTCAAGCCTGGTGTCAAACCGGAAGCATTCACGAGCAGGAATGGCTCGGAGGCGGTCTGACGCATTTGCTTGAGCACATGCTGTTCAAAGGTACCGCTCGGCGAACCGCGACCGAGATCAGCGAAGAGATCCATCGAGGCGGCGGTTATGTCAACGCCTATACGTCATTCGATCGAACAGTATTCTGGATTGATTGCCCGAAAGCAGTCGTGGGCACGGCGCTTGATGTTTTGGCCGACATGCTCTTCGCGTCGTCAATTGACGCGGGAGAGCTTGAGCGCGAGATGGACGTAATCCGGCGGGAATTTGAGATGGGCTACGATGATCCCGATCGAGTACTCAGCCATCTCACATTTGGCACAGCTTACCAGCTGCACCCGTGCCGCACCCCTGTTATCGGACTACGGCGTATATTCGATCGGATCACGCGTGATGACGTGCTCCGGTACTATCGCCGAAGATATGTCCCAGATAACGTCTTCATTGTGGTTGCGGGCGATGTTGATGCTGAAACCGTGCGTCAGCAGGTCGAGACCTGCTTTGGACAGGTTGTGCCGGCTCCAGTCGCTCCGATTGTTGTTCCAGAAGAGCCGCCGCAGCTCGGGTGCCGGCGAGAGTCGCGCATCTTTGATTCTCAAGTGGGATATTTCAGTTTGGCCTGGCATGTGCCAGGCGTCACTCACCAAGATATGCCGGCGTTAGACATCCTCTCAGTCTTGCTCGGAGGAGGAGCCAGTTCTCTTCTTTATGACGAGCTCCGTGAAAAGAGAGGATTGGTCCATGGGATCGGAGCCTATGCATTTACCCCGAGTTTTCCGGGACTTTTGACCATATCGGGAACCTGCCCGGTCGAGAACGTCGCTGCCATCGGGAACGAGACCCAGCAAAAATTGGTCGAATGGCGTAAGCGACCTCTTACTGGCGAGCAGCTGGCAAAGGCAAAACGGATCATTCAAGTTAGCGCCTGGGAACAACTGCAGACGGTAAAGGGAGTTGCCTCGGACATCGGATTGAATTGGCTCTACACCCGTAATCTCCATTTTGATCAACGATACCTGCAGCGAGTGCAATCGGTGACATCGGACCAAGTCCATCGAGTCTTTGATCGATATCTGTACGACGATAATTTAACGGTGGCGACATTGCGGCCGGAGAGTTCGATAGTGTCGCAGCGGCCGCGCTTTGTTGCGGAGAAACAGCCGGAAATGCGGGTGCTTCCCAATGGTGTACGGGTCGTATTCATTCCCGATCACCGGCTGCCGATGCTTCACGCCTCGATGGTATTTCGCGGGGGAGTCTTGGCCGAGAATCCACAGAACAGCGGTATTCACCGCTTGTATAGTCATAGCCTGATTAAAGGCACCAAAAATCTTTCCGGTGCGGATGTCGCCGAACAGGTTGAATCGCTTGGAGGCACGCTTTTTGGCGACTCCGGTTACAACTCTTCGCGGATAGCATTCAGCTCGCTCGCGGCTGACTTCGGAAAAGTTCTGGCCCTGGTCGAAGAGATTTTGTCCTCAGCTTCTTTTCCTGACGATGCGATCGAACGCGAGCGCGCCGGCCAGATTGCGGCGATCGAATCGGAAGACACCCAGCCGGGGATCTTAGGGCGGAATGTCCTACGGGCAGCAGCGTACGGCAATCATCCATACGCAATGAATGTAATTGGTACCCGGAGATCGGTCGCCAGTATCAGTCGAGAAGATCTGGTTCGACTCCATGATCAGATCGTCGATTCGGCGCCCTGCGCTTTGGCGGTCTGCGGTTGGATCGATGGAGATGAGCTCTGGCCGGCAATCACCAAGTTTCTTAGCATTCTTCCCAAGCGATCGCCAGTCGCCCGGTTTAAAGTGCCCAAAATCAGTCCGCTGACGACCCAAACGCTTGTGCAACACCATCAAAAGCACCAAGCGTTCATTAGCATCGGCTACCTGGCTTGCTCGCTGTTCGATCGGGAACGGATTGCTTTCGAGCTCTTGGATGAGGCTACCGGAGATGCCAGCTCGCGCTTTTTCATCAAACTCAGGGAAGAGCTAGGATTAGCGTACTCGGTTGGCAGTTCTCTTTCGCTGGGGCTTGCGCCTGGGCTCTTCAGCATCTACGCGGCCACCTCCCCCGAGTTCGCCGAAGAGGTTGTCCAGCTTTGCCGGAAAGAAATGGAGGACCTGGGCGAAGGAGCTCTTTCCAAAGACGAACTCGACCGCTCGAAAACCAAACTGCTAGCCCAACTCGCCTTTCAGAAACAGAACCTGGAAGCGTATGCGCACGGTTTGGCTCTCAATGAAATTTACGGTTTTGGTCTTGAGTATTTGGAACGGCGGCAACGAGAAATCGAGACAACCACACTCGAGAACGTCCAGACAGTTTGCCGTAAATATTTGATGGATAAACCGGCCATCACAGTCATTGTTAGACCTTAGTCTCGTTTTACGTGTATGGCAGAATTTCAGAACACCTCGGCCGCGTCAGGCGAAATGGCGCAGCGATTTATCGAATTTGTCCTTATGCAGGCCCAAAACGCCGCTTTTGTACTTGGTCAAATTCCTCATCCGCAAACCGGCAAGGCGGAAGTGAACCTCGATCTAGCACGGCTGCTGATCGACCAATTGGCGATGGTCCAGGAAAAAACGAAGGGTAATCTGAACAAAGACGAAGCGCAGATCCTGGCAAATACGTTATCTAATCTACAAATCGCGTTTGTCGAAGCGGCGCGGGAACAACGGTCCGACCGAAAAGCCGACACTGCTCCTCTGTCGTCGGAGCCTCAGCCGGAATCGAAAATCGAGACTCACGAAACTCCAGCGGTTAGCGAGAGCGAAGGAAAGAAAAAGTTCGTCAAAAGCTACGGTTCGTAAGATTTTCCCCCGGCTCAAAAGAGATTCCTGCAACGGAATCAGACGCAGCGCCGTCTCTCTCTTGAGTCTTGCCCACTATTGCACTCATGCCCGGCAGCAAGTCTTTCCAGGTTGGTCAAATCAGATCAGGTGCCAATACTCCCTTCTTTATCCTCGGGCCGTGCGTAATTGAATCGGAAGATTTTGTTCGGACGATAGCTGGAGAACTGAAAGAGCTCTGCCAAAGCGTCGACGTTCCATGGATCTTCAAAGCCTCCTATGATAAAGCCAACCGTACTTCAGCCAAATCTTATCGTGGGATTGGAGTAAAGAGTGGCTGTCAAATCTTGGGCACGATCGGAAAAGAATTGAGTGTGCCGGTCACGACGGACGTTCACTCGGTCGAAGAGGTGCAAATCGCGAGTGACTTTGTCGACGTTCTGCAAATTCCCGCGTTTCTCTGCCGGCAAACGGACCTCATTCAAGCCGCTGCCGCCACGGGAAGGGCGGTCAATGTAAAGAAGGGCCAATTTCTGGCACCATGGGACGTGGCCAACATCGCCGAAAAACTGGAGTCCGCCGGCTGTAAGAACTACGTTTTTACGGAACGAGGCGTGACTTTCGGCTATAATAACCTAGTCGCTGACATGCGCTCCTTGTACTGGATCCGAAAACAGGGCTACCCAGTGGTATTCGATGCGACGCATTCCGTGCAGCGCCCTGGAAGTACCGGGACGAGCACCGGGGGAGACGGCGAGCTGGCACCGGTGCTGGCTCGTTCGGCGGTGGCGGCCGGTTGCGACGGAATATTTATCGAGACCCATCCCAATCCGGCTGAAGCGCTATCGGATGGAGCAAATCAGATTCCTTTGAGTGATTTGCCACAATTATTGTCTCAGCTTAAGAAAATTCATGAAGTGCTTCGCTAGACGTCTGGCGGTTTTTGCGCTTTGCATCGCTTTTCGGGGCGAGCTTACGGCCGGATCGCCTAGCAGTGAGCGCAAGATCGTTCTGCCGATTCCGATCGGCCACGACGTGAAAGGCTTGCGACTTCCGTTCCGGAACGACGAGGGAAAAATGGAATTTCGGATGGACATCGAATGGGCCAGACGGCTGGACGAGCAGAATGTCGAGATGCGCTCTTCGGTCATTCAGACCTACGATGAGGACACGTACAAACCGAGTGCCAAGGTCGAGCTGAAAACTTCGGTGATGAACCTGGACACTAACATTATAGTCAGCCACGAACCGGTTGTCGTCAGTCGAGAGGACTTCCGGCTCACTGGAGACTCAATGGAATTCAATACCAAAACCCGCGAGGGAAGGGTAATTGGAAACGTGCGGCTAATCATCTACAACCGGGATGAGTTGGCCAACAAGAAACCGGACGAAAGTCAGCCAACCAGTGAAAAACCATAGCATTCTGCCGATAATCTTTTGTATTGCGATTACCGGAGCCTTGGCGGCTCAACCGTCACCCAAGCCGAAACAAACCAAGAGCTCCACCACCCGAAACACGGCCTCTCCGACCCCGGGTGCCAAGCCATCCCCGGCCGTAAAGAACGAAAAGAAGCCGAATGATCTCCTTCCAGGAAGCAGTCAAAACAAGGGACCAACCGAAATTACGTCGCAAGAAACGCAGTTTGACGGACAGTCTCGAACTGGTGTGTTTATTGGAGGCGTCAAGGTGATTGACCCCGACTTTACGATGACGACCGACAAGCTGACTGTGCACATGGCCAAACAGGAAGAGGGCGGAGGGCTCAGTTCGGCCGAGGCGGACGGTAACGTCATCATCGTGCACGCTAACGAGGCAAAGAATACAAAAACCGGCTCCGATGCCGGTGCACCCGCTACGCCTACCCCCAGTCCGACGCCAGCAGTAAGCTCGGTTCTTGCCGATCCTCCGGGTCCCAGTCCATCACCGATACCTCCAGTTCTCTCCACGGGAAGAGCACAAAAGGCTCTCTATGACGCTAAGGATCAGTCGGTTACTCTGATTGGCTGGCCTCAGATTACGCAAGGCGTCAATACGCATATTTCGACGGAGGAAGGCACCAGAATGATATTGTATCGAGATGGTAGGCTGAAAACCTATGGTGGCAGTCGAACCATTATCCAGGACAAATCCGAAGCCAACAAAACCGTCCCTCCAAAACAATAATCGAAGATGTCGACGGGAGACTTAGAAATTGCGCCGACCACCAATATCGAGGCGCAGAAACGAACAGAACCGCCGATCCTGCGGACAGATAAGTTAGTAAAGATCTATGGCGGGCGGGCAGTAGTGAATGGGATCGATATCCATGTCGATCGGGGTGAAATCGTCGGCTTGTTGGGGCCAAATGGTGCTGGCAAAACGACAACTTTTTATCTTATCGTAGGACTCGTGCGGCCAAACGGGGGTCGAGTTTACTTTGGAGAGCGCGACGTGACGCGCTTCGCGATGCATCGGCGGGCTCGGATGGGCATGGGGTATCTCCCCCAGGAAGAGTCCATTTTCCGAAAACTAACCGTCGAGGAGAACATTATGGCGATCCTGGAGATGTTGCCAGGTAATCGCCGCGCCAAGAAGCAAAGGTGTGATGCCCTGTTGCGCCAATTTGGAATTGACAATCTCGCCAAACATCAAGCCCTCACGCTCAGCGGCGGTGAGAAGCGTCGTTTAACGATCGCGCGCTCTTTGGTCACTTCTCCGCAGCTCATCATGTTGGATGAGCCGTTCAGCGGGGTCGATCCGATCGCCGTATCTGAGATTCAGCAGCATATATCCAATTTGCGTAAATCAGGTTTGGCCATCTTGATCACCGACCACAACGTCCGGGAAACACTGGAGATTGTGGACCGGGCGTACCTGATCTTCGACGGACGCGTCGAAAGCCAAGGTACGCGAGAATTCCTGATTAACGATCCGATTAGCCGTCAACTTTACTTAGGAGAACGTTTTCGTATGTAGCCGAGCGAGGAAGCCCTCCCTGCTTCGCTTTATCCAGAGAAAACCAAATCTTGCCTGTTACCAACCAAGCCACAAGGCTGTCACAGCATTTACCACGTACCTTCCAAGCCTTTGCGCGGCCGAATTTGGAGCGGCAATCAACCATAAGAAGGGGCAATATGCAGATAAAAAATGCAAATCCACCCATCCGGGTGACCGGAAGACACGTCAGCGTGACTGAAGCTATGAAAGAATACTGCCGCAGGAAGGTGGCGACGCTTCACCTCGATTATCCCAAGATTATTGAGGTACAGGTTATTCTCGACGTACAGAAGTACCGGCACCAGGCAGAGGTGATTCTGCACTGCAGCAATCACATCACGATCGAGGCCCGAGCAGAGTGCAACGATATGTACGCATCAATTGATCAGGTGGTGGATCGCGTTGCCCGGCAAATGCGCAAATGCAAAACGCGGCTCATGAAGAATCACCGTCCGAAAAAACTTCGCCAGCTCGAAAACCGCATTGTGCGATGGGATTGGATTGATGCTGCCGCTGAATTTGCCGACAATGGGGAGACACCGGTCGAGGAGGAGGCCGTGCGCGAGATCGTTCACCGCGAAAAGCATCCGGTGAAACCGATGTCACCAGATGAAGCAGTTCTGCAGATGGAGCTGTCGCCGAAGCAGTTCCTGGTATTTCTCAATTCTCAAACGGACAAGGTAAACGTTCTTTATCGACGAAAAAAGGGTGATTTTGGGCTGATTGAACCGGCATTTAGCTGAAGCTGAGAGCTCTTATCGTTGATCAATCAGCCATTTATCAATCGTATGCTCGGGTTGCGAAACATTGGCGGGTCGCAGCCCGGTGCAGATGGACGGACAATTTAGTGCCGCCCGAATCCGGGGTAGCGAAACTGTTCCGATGAAGCGAGGAAAGTTACCGTTTACCCGGGTAGGCGAATTCTACACCCGTCACGGGGAATCCCTCCACCTGAAGCTGGTGGGCCCGGCCAACGGATTCGACCGAAAGATCCGGGAGCCAACCATCAATCGTCCGGGACTGGCACTTTCGGGGTTTTTTGTCTATTTCGCGGAAAAACGTGTTCAAGTCCTTGGAAATGCCGAGGATAGCTATTTGAAAAGCTTGAGTATGGACGAGCAGCGAAAACGCTGCGCCCAGCTTTGCCAACAACATATCCCCTGCATCGTCGTCTCTCGCAGTCTCCCAGTCCCCCGAGCGCTCACTGAAGCCGCCGCAGACAATCAAATCGCCATTTTCCGTACCCCGATGGTTACGATGCGCTTCATTAACGCCGCAACCATTGCCCTCGAAATGGACTTCGCGCCGACCAAAACGGAGCACGGAAGTATGGTCGACATTATGGGAATTGGCACATTAATCCGAGGCGATAGCGGCGTCGGTAAGAGCGAGTGTGTTTTGGGCCTGATCGAGCGCGGTTACAGTCTCGTGAGCGACGATGTCTCGCGATTTCGAGCGATTGAAGGACGCGAACTCGTCGGAACGGCCCCCGATTTAACCAGATACCACATGGAGGTCCGGGGGCTCGGAATCATCAATGTCGCTTCTATTTTTGGAGTCGGCAGCATTCGGCTCGAGAAGCGGTTGGATCTGATCGTAACGCTGCGCGACTGGCACGACTTGGAAGAGGTTGACAGAATTGGGCTCGAGCAAGAATACTACGAGATTCTCGGGATCCGGATTCCGCACATCACGATTCCGGTACGTGTGGGACGTGATCTGGCGCGATTGGTCGAGGTTGCGGCCTTGGACCAGAAGTTGAAGAGTCTTGGCCAAAATAGCGCCGTGGAATTTAATCAGCGCCTCCTGAGTTTGATGCAAAATAATAAGGAGATTTAATGGGGCTTTTGAGCAAGCGTTCTGGATCCGGCAAAATTGAACGGGAAGTGACGATCGTGAACAAGCTGGGGCTACATGCACGCCCCGCTGCCATGTTCGTCCGCATTGCCAATAAGCACCGAGCCGAGATTTGGGTGGAAAAGGACGGCGAACAGGTCAACGGAAAGAGTATTATGGGTTTGATGATGTTGGCTGCCGGACAGGGGTCCAAGTTGATGATCTCGGCCGAAGGATCGGATGCAGAACAAGCAGTCAAGGAACTGGAGTCGCTAATCGAGCGTCGTTTTGACGAGGAGTGAGCAAGCAGCCCGCCGGAAGGGGAATCGTACCGCAAGGCAGTTAATAAATTTGAGCGAGAAAAGAACGGCCACCGTTTTGCTTAAACTTCCAATCTGCCAGGCTCCTTTTTTTATTCGAAACTTGACCAGGTTTGATTAGGCTCTGGTCCGTCAATGAGCGATCAGGAAGTCACACTGCGGGGAGTAGGGGTAGCGCCCGGAATTGCCCACGGAGTCGTCTTTCTGCATCATCCGGACGACGAGGAGCCGCCCAAGCGCAAACTGGATGAATCTGAGATTCCTGGGGAAATAGCGCGGTTCGAATCAGCGCTCATTGCCACGCGCGCCCAAATTCTGGAGATGCAGCAACGCATCGCCGAGGCGATCGGCGCGAAGGACGCCAGTATTTTTGACGCCCACCTGATGGTCGTCGAAGACCACACTCTGATCGATGAAGTACTGCGAGCATTGCAACGCGACCGCTGGAATGTCGAGTTTATCTTCAGCGAAGTAGCGAACCGATACGCCAAGACGCTTAGCGAAATCGATGACCCCTATTTGCGAGAGCGTGCGTTCGACATTTACGATGTGACGCGCCGCGTGATCCGTAATCTCCTGGGCCGTTCCAACAGAACGCTAGCTCAGCTCGATGTTCCCCACGTTATCGTGGCTCACAATCTGACTCCGTCCGATACGGCTATGCTAAACCGGCCAATGGTCTTAGGCATTGCCACCGATGTAGGTAGTCGGACTTCGCATACGGCCATCATGGCGCGGTCCTTGAACATTCCGGCGGTGGTCGGACTGAAAGATGTGAGCACGACACTGAAGAATGGTGACCATGTTTTGCTCGATGGCAACAAGGGCCTGATCATTCTCAATCCGGCTGACCAAGCGCTCTGGGAATATGGTGAGTTGGAGGTGGAGCTCGAAAAGGTCGAGGAACAGCTCACCGGCTTGCGGGATACTGCTAGCGTTACCGCCGACGGCAAGCAGATAATCCTTTCTGCCAATATCGAATTGCCCGAAGATGTGCCGCTGGTGATTGCGGCCGGCGCTCAAGGCATCGGTCTTTACCGAACGGAATTTTTCTTTCTCAACAAGACCGAATTACCCGACGAAGAGAAACAGTACGAAGCCTACCGCGCGGTGGCGGAAGCTTTGCTCCCGCAACCCGTTATCATTCGAACTTTGGATTTGGGCGGAGACAAGTTTCTAAGCCATTCGCATCTACCGACCGAAATCAATCCGTTTTTGGGATGCCGAGCGATTCGGTTTTGCTTGGAGCGTCCCGACGTTTTTAAAGCACAACTTCGAGCGATTCTGCGGGCGAGCGCAGTTGGCAACGTTCGCATGATGTACCCCTTGATCTCCGGGCTTTCCGAACTTCGCCAGGCAAACGAAGTTCTGGAGAGTTGCCGCTCAGAACTGAGGGCGGAGGGAGTGCCGTTTAATGAAAATCTCGAAGTTGGCATTATGGTCGAGGTACCCAGTGCGGTACTGATCGCTGACGCCTTGGCAAAAGAGGTGGATTTCTTTAGCATCGGCACGAATGATTTGATCCAGTACACGATCGCGGTCGATCGGGTGAATGAACGCATCGCGCACCTGTACGAGCCTACCCATCCGGCCATTTTGCGCCTGATGGAGATGACTGTTGCTGCCGCCCATGCCAACGGTATTTGGGTTGGGGTCTGCGGTGAAATGGCTGGCGAAATCACCCTAACACCGCTCCTGATCGGCTTAGGAGTCGATGAGTTGAGCGCTAGCCCAGGGTTGGTGCCCCGGGTAAAGAAAGCCGTTCAAACGCTTGATTCCCAAGAATGCGCTGCTCTTTTGGCCGAGGTCCGCCATTTCAGCTCGGCAGCGGAAATCTTCAGCCGCTGTGAATCCATTGCTCGTCAGCATTATCCGGAACTTTTGACGTAGCAGCCCGCTGCGCTTGAAATTGAGCGACGCGGTAGCTAGTGAATTCGGGTGAGAAACAAGCGAGCCGTCTGAACGGGCCCTCGACTCGAGGTCGGGCCGAGGGTCGATGTCTTCTGCATTAACATTTTTGACACTCGCGCCGGGAAACTCGCCAGTCCTCAGGGCTACGGGGTAGTCGATGAGCCGGAGCGCGGGAGTGTAGCTCGTTTTGGCCGATACATCGCTCAATTTATCGCGACCGCAGAGTAGTTGGGAATTCAACGGTTTTCGCCCGTGATGGGGCAGTACGGGCGCGTCGCCTGTCCGACGAAGCTTTGATCTTGCCGCACTGTCGCGGACAAAATTGGCGTAATCGGGAGCCTCGTATACCGATCTTAAGGAAATTCGATCGTGATCTACGCCGGATAACTGCCCGTGATGTATCTTTCCAGGTGATCGATGGCTGCGTCTTGGGCAGAAATCACCCATTTCAACAGATCGCCGATGGAGACAATGCCAATAATCTTCGATCCTTCCAACACCGGAAGATGCCGGACACGCCGTTCGGTCATGACCCGCATACATTCGGCGATATTGTCATTAGGCTCTGCCGTGACGAGCTCTTTGGTCATAATTTCCCCGACCGGCGTCTCCTTCGAAGATTTTCCCTGCAGGATGACTTTTCGAGTGTAATCGCGCTCAGAGATAATCCCGATAAGGACGCCATTCTCAAGTACCATCAACGCTCCGACGTTCTTCTGCGCCATCAGTTTGATCGCATCGTAGACCATGGCCTCTGGTGCGATCGACCAGACCGAGGAACCCTTTCGTTCCAGGATTCGGCTGACTGTGCCGGTGACTTCCATAGAGAGGGGAGGACCCGGTAAGTTGCCGCAGTTTAGTCCAACATTCAAAGAGAAATATTTCCCCGGCGTCGGGACGCCTGGAGTAACGCCGGGAACGCCGAGAGCGCCAACAACTGCCAAACAGCGACTGCGGTGAGAGGTAATTGGTAATTAGTAAGACAAATAACGGATGCCGGCTGATTGGACAGGAAGGAGTTGCCTAATACATTACGCCAATGCGCTCAGATTCAGCTGCCGGCGCTTTCGGTGTTCCCGGCGTTACTCCCCACCTCCCATCTTCCCGGTCATCGGAACAAACCGCACCGCCAACATCGACTGCCGCTCGATGACGTTCCCATGCTTCTGCAAGAGATAAAGAGCTTGATTCCCGGGTTTGCCAACTGGAATGACCATGCGGCCACCGTCGCGCAGTTGCTCGATTAGCGGCTGTGGGATGTGGTCGGGGGCGCAGGTTACGATGACGGCGTCGAATGGAGCATACTCGGGCCATCCTTTATATCCGTCGCCGATAAGAACAGTGACATTATCGTACCCAAGTCGCTTGAGATCAGTCATGGCGCGGCGCGCCAGGGGCTCGACTATTTCGATGGTATAAACATGGCTTACTAATTGCGATAGAATAGCGGCTTGATAGCCGGAACCGGTTCCGATTTCGAGGACTCGATCGGAGGGCTTCAGGTCAAGCTTATCCGTCATGAACGCCACCAGAGAAGGCTGAGAAATCGTTTGACCATACCCGATTGGCAACGGCTCATCGCGATACGCGAGATGGCGTTGGGACTCAGGTACGAATTCGTGGCGGGGAACTGAGCCCATAACTTCCAAGACCTTCTGATTAGTAATACCTCGGTCAGGAGCTGCGATCTCTTCCTCCACCAACTTCCGGCGGGCGTTGGCGAAATCGGCTTGGGTCAGAGATTGCGAATCGCAGACTTCCGCTGCGAGATGGAGTAATAACGCCGCCGCAAATGCTCGACGCGTGAAGAATAGATAATGCCGATTCACACAGTGCGCCACCGCAACATCCAAGTTAACTCGAGTTGACTTAACTTCCAAATCACTGCTCTGGTTGACGCTCAGGCTGCAAAAGCGGCATTCTCTCACCGAATGAAAACTCTGAACGCTTTGTTGCTTGCCTTGGCGCTAGTTGCAAATCCCTCGCTTTTCGGAGAGGAAACCAAGGAGGCAAACCCGGATGAAACCATCCTCAAGGCGATCGCGGAGCGCGAAAACCAGTACACGGACGGGCTACTGCATCGAAATTTCGAGGAGTTGGCGTCGTTGTTCGCCGATACGTATGTGAATACCAGTCCTTCCGGGCAACTCCGGAGCAAACCGGAGTTTTTGGAAGCCCTGAAGGCCGACACTTCGCGGATATCCGAGATCAAAGAGAGCGAAAAACAAACGCAACTTTACGGCGACACTGCGGTTGTCACCGTCAAGTTCGTAGTGCAGGGGACCGACCAAGGTGAGGCATTTGAGTTCAAGGGTCGAGCCACCGATATCTGGGTCAAGCAAAACGGAGAATGGCTTTGTGTTGCCGTGCATTCAAGCCCGGCAAAATGAAAAGCCGTTCTGAAGCGCGCGATCTGGCGCACCGGAGCCGGTTTCGTTTTGGTAGCGGCGACTGTCCCACTATGTATTTGGCTTGGCGCCGCCTAGAAGTTGACGCGGAGCTGCGCGGGTTGCGCTAGCGTAAACCGCAGTCGCCATTTCCGTCATCCTGCCTCGACGGCTCAAACGGCCCGCGACCCCATCGGGCGGCCTGACGATTGCTCGATGAAAACCGCCGCGTACGGGGTCTTCGACGACGTGAGGTCTGTCGAACATTTGTTCAAGTTGATTCTGAGCCACGGTCTGGGGCATGACAAACAATGGCGACTGCGGTTTGTGATAGCACCAACCGAGCAGCTCCGGATCAATTTCGAGGTTGTGCCGAAATTAGACGCGTCGTGGGACAGTCGCCGCTACCGAGAAAACCGATTTCAAAGCCCGACAACCCTACGGGACGATGCTCTCGAAGAGGCAGATCAACCTAGGCGGTCCTGCCTTCAGTTGACGCGCATGGACAGCCGCCCTCAATTGGTTAGACCCCTCCGAGTGAGCTCGGTTAGACCCCTTGGCCGGATGATTGTGGCTCGTTTCATTCCCAAAGCTTGCGCGAGCGGCAGATAAGATTCATCGTTAGAGGCATGGCGCCGCATCCCCCTGCGGATATCCGCAACTTTGCCATCGTCGGACATGCCTCGTCCGGCAAGACGATTCTCAGTGAGGCTATTTTGCTCTGCAGCGGCGCTATTGGCCGCATGGGGCGTATCGCCGAAGGCTCGACCATCTCCGACTACCATGTGAGCGAAAGGCAGAGGCAAATCTCTACCCAGACCTCGCTGCTACACACCACCTGGATGGACAAAAAGTTCAATATCATGGATACGCCCGGCTACCTGGATTTCATGAGCGAGGCGCTGGCCGCTCTGCGGGTAGCCGACTTCGCGCTGGTTGTCGTTCATGCGCAGCACGGTTTCGGCGTCGGTACTGAGCGGGTTTGGAATTACGCCACCGAATGCGGGATCCCGAAGATCATCGTTGTCAATGCGATGGACAAGGAACACGCAAATTTTGATAACGTACTTGCCGATGCGCGTGCGCAGTATGGTCCGCGCGTATTCCCGATGAATGTGCCGGTGAATCCCGGACCTGGCTTTAATCAGATTCTCGACGTGCTCCGCAGTGATATTGTCACCTACGAGACTACCGGCCGGGGCCGGTTTAGCGAGGAGCCAGCAACCGGCCAATGGAAGGATCGTGTCACCCAGCTCCACAGTGAATTAATCGAACTCATTGCTGAGTCCGACGACACACTGCTCACCAAGTTTTTCGACCAGGGCGGGCTTTCCGAGGAGGAATTTCGCAGCGGGATCCATGCAGCGGTCCAGCGGCAGCTTTTTATTCCGCTGTTTTGTATCTCGGCCGAGACCGATGTGGGTGTTGCCCGCCTGATGGATTTCATCGCGAAGTATGGCTCCTCGCCCGTCGATCGGGAAAACGTGATGGCCCTCGATGGCAGTGGCAACGAGGTCGAAGTTACGCTTAAGGATTCCGAGCCAGTAGCGCAAGTTTTCAAGATAATGAATGAGGAGCAATTCGGTGAATTGTGGTTCTTCCGGATTTACTCCGGCGTGGTCAAGACCGGAACGGATTTGCTCAACAGCGCCCGGAGCATCACCGAGCGGGTGGGTCAGATTTATTTTCTCAATGGTCGCAACCGCTCCGCCGTTAACGAGCTCGGCGCGGGCGACATCGGCGTGACAGTGAAGCTGAAAAACACCAATACTGGCAACACGCTATGCTCGCCCCATCGGCCGATAAAGCTGCCGGCGCCAGCGTATCCGAAGCCTACCGTCCACGCGGCTCTTCAGCCTCGGGCCAAGGGCGAGGAAGACAAAATTGCGGCGGGACTGGCTACCTTGCATGGGGAGGATCCCTCGTTTGTTTTCATGACTGATCCCGAATTACACCAGACTATCGTCGCAGCCCAAGGCGAGCTGCATCTCGATGTCGTGGCCGAGCGACTCCGCCGGCGTTTCAAGGTCCATTTCGATCTGGCGGAGCCGCGGGTGCGTTTCCGCGAAACGATAAGAATGCCGGCCGATGCGAGTTATCGGCACAAGAAGCAGACCGGTGGCGCCGGGCAGTTCGCCGAGGTTGCCCTGCGAATAACGCCGATGACGCGAGATACTGGCATTGGGTTCAGCGAATCACTCTCCGGGCAGTGCGTAGATCGAGTATTCGTTCCTTCGGTTGAGCGCGGAATCCAGAACGCTTGTGTCGAGGGCGTTCTTGCCGGCTACCGGGTCGTAGATGTGGGCGTTGATTTTTACGATGGCAAAATGCATCCGGTCGACTCGAACGATATTTCTTTCCAGGTCGCCGGGTACTGGGCGTTTAAAGATGCGTTCCTGAAGGCAAAACCGTGCCTGCTCGAACCGATCCACTCCGTCGAAGTACGCACCCCGGAGGATTGCGTGGGCAAGGTAATCGGAGATCTATCCAGCCGCCGAGGTAAGATAGTCGGAATAGACACCAGCGGTCACCTTCAAGTAGTTCGCGCTCAGGTTCCGGCCAGAGAACTGTACCGTTACGCTAGCCAGCTTCGCTCTTTAACCGCGGGACGCGGACTGCACAACGAGGAGTTCAGCCACTATGAGGAACTACCGCCCGAAATTGAGCAGCAGGTGATCGAGTCAGCGAAAAAAGCGCGAGCTAACCATTAGAGAAGGTCTGGGAATGGGGATTGCGTAGTGTGAAATCCGCAATTCGCACGCTTCCTTTCCCGAGCAAGCAACCCAAGTTTATTTGTTCTAGTTCTCACCATTCGCTTTCGGTTGCCGTCAAAATCTTTTCGAGCGCTCAATCAAAAGATGCGATCAGCTTATCGACCTCGTCGCGGTACGGCATGGAGGGTGCGGTGCCTGGCCGGGTGACTGATATCCCGGCGACCGCGCACCCGTACCTCGTTGCTTCCACGATCGATTTGCCTTCGGCGAGCGCGACGGCAAAGCCTCCGGCAAAAGCGTCTCCCGCTCCGGTCGTTTCCACGACTTTGGCCACCGAAAAGGCTGGAACGAACTCGCGAAGGCGTTCGCTTTTAATGAAAGCGCCTTTTTCGCCCAAGGTTAAGACTACATTCTTGGCGCCAGTTTGCAGTAAACGGTCGGCTAGGGTATCAAAATCTCGTAGATCAACGTTGCTTCCGATCACGCCTAGTGCCTCCGTTTCGTTCGGCGTCAGATAATCGACCATAGGCAATACCGCGGCCGGAAACGGGATTGCGGGCGCGGGATTCAAGATTACAGGGACACCGGCTTCATGAGCGATCTCGATCCCGCGAATCGTGGGTGGGATCGGGAGTTCGAGTTGGGTGAGGAAGATGTCCGCCGACGCGATCTCTTCACGCGCAGCCTCGACTTCGGCTACAGTCAACTTGCCGCACGCGCCCGGGACCACCACAATCGTGTTCTCGCTCGTCGCATGGTCGACTAAGATCGTTGCGGTTCCGCTGGATTCTTCGGCATCTTCGAGAACGTGACTGAGGGTCATACCTTGTTCTTGATAAAACTTGCGAGCCATATCACCGAAGGCGTCTCGACCGAGCTTGGTGATCAGATGCACGTCAGCGTTGAGTCGGGCCGCCGCAACGGCTTGGTTCGAGCCCTTCCCACCGGGCCCCATCTTAAACGCTTCTCCGAGAATGGTCTCACCCCATTTCGGCATTCGTTCGGTCCGGCAAGTAAGATCGGCGACAAACGCGCCCAACACACAAACTTTTGGTTTCGGCATACCCTGTCTTATTCGTGTTAATTCGCGATTATTTTGGGAGGATGACTCCCTTTTTGATGATGACGCAGCCGTAAGTGCGCAGCTCACCTGTTGCTATGATGGCGAAGGCCTTTTTAGCGCGTTCATAGAACGCGTGACGCTCGATCTTTACCAACGGTACGTGCTTGCCCTCTTGTTGATCGATCACTTTCTGGAACTCTTTTTGTACTTCGGGGATTTCATTTGGATCATGGACTACCTCCATCCGAAGAGCCGGATCGTCTACGAAGGTATCGAGCGGAATCAACTGCAGACAGGCTTCCAGAGCCGCCGGTGCAGAGACCCCGTCCAAACGAATGAGCTTTTTTGCCATGGAAACGGCCGGGAAATGGGCATCAACGACGACGACGTCGTCGCCGTGCCCCATTGAAGCGAGGGTGTGAAGTAGTTCGGGGGTATGTAACGGGCTGAGGTTTTTAAGCATAGGAGGTTGGTTACAAGTTGCGGGTTACAAGTTACAAGTTGCAGGTGGGCGGCGTTGGCAGTTGACGGTTGAGGTTCGATGGACGCGCGGTCTTGTAGATTCTAGCTCCTTCATTTAATTGCTCCCATGGTTAGACCGCGGGTCAGGTATTTTTGCAGGAAAGTGGCCAGAAATAGGGCAGGGACAATTGCGATAATTGCGGCGGCGGAGATCTGGCCCCAAAGGATTTCGTGGCCGCCGGCGAACTGGGCAATCACGACCGGTAACGGGGTAACGTTCGAGCCACTAAAGATGACGGCGTAGGCAAAATCGTTCCAGGCAAAGATAAACGTGAAAAGTGCGGCAACCACCAAACCGGGAGTGATAAGCGGGATCACGATATTCCGAAAGATCTGCAATCGAGAGGCTCCGTCCACTTTGGCTGCTTCTTCGATTTCGCGAGGCAGATCCTCGATAAAGCCTTTCAAGATCCAAATGGCAAAAGGCAGGTTGAATACGGTGTATGACAAAATCAGCCCGAAGTACGAGTCAACGAGTCCGACGAAGCGGAAGATCACAAAAAGTGGGAGAATCGTGGCGATCGGCGGAAACATTCGAATCGAGAGAATCCAGAAGGCGAGATTCTTTTTCCCAACCTGGAAGCGGGCGATGGCATATGCGGCCGGTGAACCGAGCAGCAGCGAGACCAACATCGACGAGAATGCGATCGTGAAGCTATCAACCAGTCCCTTCGATGCTCCTCGGCCAAGTGAGTCCGGATAATTCGACCACTCGGCATGTGAAGGGATCCAAATGGGTGGGCGAGTGAAAAATTCACCCCGAGCTTTCAGACTGCTGGAGATGATCCAAAACAGCGGGAAGAGAAAAACGATCAATATGCCGAGTAGAGCGATCCACCTCAGCGAGTCGAGCAGGAAACGCTTGGACAAATTAAAAACCCTCCCGTCTCTGCATAACCCCCAAAAAGACCTTGGCCACCACCGTTATAACCAGCAACTGGACGAACGACATGGCAGAGGCATAACTGGGGTTAAAAAATTTGAAGCCGACCAGGTAAGTGAAGAAGGTGAGAGTCTCGCTGGAATTACCCGGGCCGCCCTGAGTCAGGATATAGACGAGATCGAACGTTTTGAATAGATCGACGCCGCGCAACAGAATACCAATTCCAGTGACCGGCAGGATCAGTGGTAATGTAATCCGGCGAAACATGGACCAGCCATGGGCACCATCGAGACGCGCTGCCTCAATCAATTCTTGGGGTTGACTTTCGATGGCCGCGAGGATGACCAAGGCAAGAAAGGGGGTCCATTGCCAGGTATCAGTTAGAAAGACTGAGACCAACGATGTCTGGGGAGAAGCCAGCCAAGCCGGTCCCTGGATCCCGAACCGAGCCAAAATAGCGTTTAGTGGACCATAGGAGGCGTTGAAGATCATTCTTCCTTGCCACCCGGCGACAACCGGCGAGATCACCGCCGGAATGAGAATCGGGCTTAACAGCAGCGCTCGACTTCGGCGGATCCGGGAAAGCAGGGAAGCAATGATATATCCGATAACAGTCTGGGTGAAAACCCCTGCCGCAACCAACAACAACGTCCGCACCAACGCGCTCTGGAAACGAGCATCCTTCGTCACCAATGCGATGTAGTTATCGATTCCGATCCAGCGCATCGGTTGCGGGCTGCTGAATTGGAGATTCGTAAATGAAACCACAAGGGAAAAGAGCAGAGGTGCGATCGTAACCAGGAAAAGCACGGCCACCGCCGGTGCCACCATCGTACGGGCAAACCGTTGGTCGTTCGTGCTTCCCAGTTTAGTTCGCTGTTCGCGGCCTCTACCGAGCTTCTGCTCCGCTTCAGCGCTCGTACTCGTTCTCGTCGTCTGCGTCATCGAAATAGGCGGACGGGGGATCGCTTCGCGCAGGAGGGCGTGTCCGGTAGCCGCCCGTATCGGTCAACATAGGGCCTAATTGCGAGACATTCGGGCGAAGAATGGATTGATCCCGCAGGGATACAGTGAAAATAGCCCAGTACTTTAGTGCTGGGTTGGTTTCGAGAGAGACGCCCGTCCCGTCAGGGACGATAGAGACGCGTCTTTGTTCCCAGTAGGTATCTGTCCCCAATTCGCAGGTCATTGCTATTTAGAAACCAGGCATCTTGAAAAGCCGCGCGTTTGGTGAATAGCCCTTTCGATCGTCCCTGAGGGGACGGAACCTTCTGATCGATCCATACCCAGCCCCGAAAGCTTTCGGGGCTGGGCCATAAGTCCTCCGCACAGGCTTCGATCCTGCTCAGCTTTCGCTCGGTTATCGGCTATTCTCACTTCAGCAATCCCGCTGCGCGGTAACTGGTCAGCGCATCGTTCCAAAACTTCTTCTGGTTGTCCGCTCCAAGTCGATCGGTGATTCCTTTCCAATCCGCGGCAACACCATCTAATGCAGTCTTCGGGTCGGCTTCTCCAGAAAGCGCTTTAGTAACGGCGACATCCAAGGCGTCGATGTACTGGGCCGCACCTGGAATATTCAAATCGGGAAATCCGTTTTTCAGATTCGCTTCGACCGCGGCGAGATAACTTTTCACGGACGCTTCGTCCGGGAACTTGTAGTGTGAGGTATCGGTGAAATGGCTGATTCGGTATGGATCTTGACCGTTCCAATTAGCACCAACGGTGATGGAACTTTTGTCCAGGGAAAGATGTTTTGCCACCCAATAGGCAGCTTCCTTGTTCTTCGAATTGGCCGGTATCGCTAAAACGCGTCCTACCGGCATCGGCGCCTTATGTTGAACTTGCCCGTTTACTTCGGTGCCGGGAACCAATGCGAATCCGGCTTTCCCAACGATCTTGCTCAGTTGCGGATCCGCGGTCTTTTTGCCGACGTCCGACCACTGCACAACCATCGCCAGATCACCGTTAAGGAAGGCATTCTTGAGTTCTTCATACCCGTAGCTCAAGACGTCGGGAGGACAGAATTTCAGACTATCGACCATGTTTTGCAGGCCTTCGACAGCCGCCGGCGTATTGATCTGCGGATTCATGTCTTCATCAAAGTAAATTCCGCCGGTGCCAGCGAACCGCGCTAGAAACCAACCATAGCTGAACCCTCGGGCACCGTATTCACCGGCGCCGTAGAAAGGATGATCCAGTTTTTGTCCGGCCAACGTATCACCCTGTTTTCGGGTAAAGAATTCCGCTGTCTGTAACCATTCTTTCCAAGTCGTAGGTGGAGCCAGTTCGCGATTGTATTTCTTCTGAAAGGCCGCTTTTTCCTCCGGGTTCTCAAAAAGATCCTTGCGGTAGTACAACAACAGCACGTCTCCATCGTAGGGCAGCGCATAAGTTTTCCCGGCCCACTTGCAGTAGATTTCCCGAAAAGGCGGCTCCACTTCGGCCAGGTTCGGGTCCCAAATCGAAGCTGGCGTTTTCTTCATGTATTCGTCGAGGGACGCCAGATAACCGTTGCCGGCAAAGTCGCCAATGTAGGAGGGATAAAAAATCACCATGTCGTACTCGTTCGATCCCGCGACGAAGTTCGTTTTGAGCTTATCATAGAGGCCGGTAAACGTTGCTCCGACCTGTTTGATCGTGATACCGGCTTGAGTAAAATCGTCCTTGTACCGGTTGAGTGTTTCCATGTTCTGCCCGGCATCGCCGATGACAGTAACGGTGACATTATCGAAGTGAGGCAGCTGAGCGAAGCTGGTGCCAGCGCTGGTGGCCAGCAAAGCAAGCCACATCGGGAAGAGTCTGGGTTTCATATGTTGGGGGGAACCATCCTTTTAAGGCGGAACGTGAGGAGCGACCGGGACCGGCGACCATAATCCTCTGCCGGAACGAATCGACTCTATGGGGCATTTAAGCCCATCGCTCAACTGTTGTAAATTACAACTTTTGTTGGAACACGCCAAGCCGCTCACACGAAGAAGCCAAAGTGGACAAAAGATCTCACACCAAGACGCGGATGAGGAAGAGGGATCTCACGCCAAGACGCGGATGGACAAAAGATCTCACGCCAAGACGCAAAGACGCAAAGGAAAGAACGAACATGACACAAACTTTCAGATACCGACTGCATTCGGTAGCGGCGACTGTCCCGCTGGGCCAAGCCCCGAAATCCGCTTCTGAGCGACTCGCGGAGCTATTGGCCAAACCCGGTCGTGAAGCTCAGTCGCCATGGGTCTTGGCATGGATGGCGACTGCGGTTCACGGTCGGGATATACCGAAAGCTCCGGGCAAGGGTTCTGGTTTGACCGCACAAGGAGCCCAGCGGGACAGTCGCCGCTACCGAAGGCAATCCTTTCTTCCCTCCTGGGCCTCTTGGCGTGAGATCCCTCTTCCTCATCCGTGTCTTGGCCTGCACATGTGTAGGATTTCTCAACATTTGTTGGTTGCTCCGATGATGCGACTATGACAAGGTGCGCGAAAGGAATGACCGGCCGACCTGAATGGTGACGAAGCGAAAAACGCGATCTCGGGGGAGCGCTCCCCGGGTTTCTTCGGAAGAGCAGCGCGAACATCTAATGGTGCAAGCGGCGAAACTGTATTACGACCTTGATCGGACCCAGAGTGAGATAGCCAAGCAGCTGGGACTGACTCGCTGGCAGGTGGGAAGATTGCTGCACGAAGCCAGGGAACTGGATGTTGTTCGCATCGATATCGCTCCGCGCTCGCCCCGACGACCGGATCAGGAGAGCGCCCTCCAACGCCGATTTGGTCTCCGTGAAGCAGTGGTTGTGCCAGTGACGGTAGAGAACGATGGCTTCATTCTGGATGCGGTGGCACAGGCCGGTGCGCGTTATCTAGCGTCGTTGAATCCACGGCCGAAGACTCTTGGCATATCCTGGGGACGAACGATGGCGGCAATGGTCAGATGGATGCCGCACCATTGGAATCGAGGGTTGCATGTGGTCGTTTTGAATGGTGGCATCGGCCGGACTAGCTCGCCCAACCAGCCGGTCGATGTAGCCGTCAGAATGGCTGCTTCCGCGGACGGATTTGCCACCATCATGCCGGTCCCAGCAATTTTGGGTCTTCGCAGCACCAAAGAAGCACTCGAACAAGATCCTACTATCTCCAGTGTCCTCCAGGCCGCACAGCAAACGCCAGTCGCTTGTTTTACGGTAGGCGCGCTTACCCAGCAGTCAGTTCATGTGGAGTCTGGGCAATTGACGACAATAGAGGTAGCTCAGCTCCGGCGAAAAGGCGCCGTAGGCGATATCCTGGGCCGCTTTATTGATCGCGACGGAAGGATTGCTGATGAAGCCATTAATGCTCGAACCATCGGGCTCGATCCAAAAGAACTTCGGGACAAAGAATGCTCGATTTGTGTCGCTGGCGGCAAATCCAAACACGCGGCGGTTCGGGCTGGCTTGATCGCTCGATATTACAACGTGTTGGTGACCGATGAACAAACGGCTAGCTTTCTTCTGAAGAAATGAACGAGACCTATCGACCGGCGAGTTCTTTGTCCACTGGAGATGTAACGAAAACGTCCGCTACCATACTCGAGCCTCATCCAGCGATCCGTGTCCCGTCCCATGAACGCAACCGGGGCATGCCTTTGGATCTGGACTGGGTAAAAGATGCCAAGGTGAACCTGAGCGCGGTGGAGCGCCGGTCAACCAGTCTGACCGGTCGGCGGACAGTCAAGAAACAGTGGCAGGCAGCGTGGCTGTTGAAGGCGGTGAGCTGTATCGACCTAACTACTCTGGCTGGGGACGACACCGTCGGGAAGGTGCGACGGCTTTGTGCCAAAGCTCGGCAACCGATTCGGCCGGATTTGCTGGAGGCTATGGGCGTGGCCGACCTCGGTCTTACCGTCGGAGCGGTCTGCGTTTATCCGACTATGGTACCGGCCGCAGTGCAGG
>Ga0070698_100000693_pt1 | contig 35981 bp, 43 predicted proteins | sample KBSK1502metaG_FD_65477 | JGI IMG/M metagenome (GOLD analysis project Ga0070698, IMG submission 65477) | Corn, switchgrass and miscanthus rhizosphere microbial communities from Kellogg Biological Station, Michigan, USA - KBS K1-50-2 metaG | ecosystem: Host-associated > Plants > Roots >... | reverse complement strand
GAGGTCGGCGCGGGCCTCGGGCTCCAGCCCTTCGGTCACCGGATGGGTCACCGGCTGGCCGACGGCCCGCCTGGTCAGCTCGAACGCGAACGCCGTAATCCCGAGCCACGTGATCCCCAGCGCCCACGCGCCGAGCACATCAGACAGGTAGTGCACGCCGAGCAGGATCCGGCTGATCCCGATCAGGACGACGAGCGCCGCGATCACGGCGATGAAGACGGTGCGCCACCGGCCGCGGGCGGCGGGCAGGAAGACCAGCAGCACGGCCCCGTAGCAGACGATTGAGCCCAGCGAGTGACCGCTGGGGAAGCTGTTCCCGCTGCCGTGAGCGATGGGGTGGGCCACCACCGGGCGTAGCCGGCCAACCAGTGACTTCAGGACCGGGTCCAGTACCAGCGCTCCCGCGCCGGTGACCAGCAGGTAGATCGCCAGCCGCCAGCGCTTCCTGAGCGCGAGGACGAGCGCCGCCGCGCCGATGACGGTCCAGAGCACGCCGTTGCTGCCCAGCCAGGTCACCGCCTTGACCACCGCGACCAGCGCATGGTTACCGGCGATCAAGTGGTTGGCGTTGGCGGCGGCGCCGTGGTCGACGGACTCCAGCGGGGGCCACTGCAGGCGCACCAGGACGAGCAGGACAGCGAAAATTAGCGCCGTGGCCGTGACGGTGGCGAGCGGGGTCAGACTGCGGCGCGGGCGCCCGAGGACAGGACTCGACATGGCCGCCGCCTACGCCGGGACGCAGATCGTGACGGAGCGGGGGTGGACCTTGATGCGCAGGTCCTTGACCGCCGGGCGCGCGCCGCCGTCGAGCTCGTACGGCAGCTTCCGGTCAAAGCGGATCCGGAACGAGGTGCCCGCCGTCGTCTCGACGAACGGAGACCGTTCCGCGCCGCCGACCGCGACCCGGCCCAGGGTCCGCAGCCAGTCGACGGGATTCCTGGCGGTGACCACGCCGAGCTCGAGGATCCCGTCGTCCGGGAGCGCCGCCGGGAAGGCATCGACTCCGCCCAGGATCTTGCCGACGTTCGCCGCGAGCACGCAGGAGGCCTCGCCCTCGTACCAGCGCTGGCCGTCGACCTCGACGGTCGCCTGGACTCCGGCTGCGAACAGGCTCGTCGCGCCCGTGTAGAGGTAGGCGGCGCGCCCCAGGCGGTCCTTCATGCCGCGGCCGGCGCCGGCGATCATGCGGGCGTCGAAGCCCGCACCCGCCATGACCGCGAAGTGCTCGCCGTTTACCGATCCGGTGTCCAGCGCGCGGCGGTCCCCGTGCAGCCCGACCCGGACGGCCCCGGCGAGATCGTCGGGCACCCCCAGGTTCGTGGCCAGCAGGTTCGCCGTGCCCGCCGGCAGGATCGCCACCACGGTACCGGTTCCGGTCACCGCGTCGAGGCAGCGCTGGACAGTGCCGTCGCCGCCCCAGACGAACATCAGGTCGGCGCCCTCGGCGGCCGCGCGGCGCGCGTACTTGGGCGCCTTGCGGCTCTTGCGCACCTCGTACCAGAGCGGGTCTGTGACGCCCTCGCGGGCGAGCAGCTCGCGAAGCTCGCGCAAGCCGCCACCGAGGCTCTTGCGAGCGTGCGCCACCACAGCGACCTTGGCCATGCTGGTCACACCCTGCGCCAGCGGGCCTCGCACAGCCCGTAGACACCGAACACGATCAGGCCGAGCGCGGCCAGCCCCAGCAGGACCGGCCCGAACGGCTCGTCGCGCAGCGTGAGCAGCGCCTGATCGATGCCGCCCGACTTCGCAGGGCTGTGGGTCACCGCAGCGTCGATCACCAGTATGCCGGCGAGCGCGACGACCACGCCCCGGGCGACGGTTCCGATCGTGCCGAGCATCCGGACGACACGGCGCGTCCTCGGGCTCATCTGCGACGTCTGCAGGTATTTCATGAACTTGCGGCGGAGGCCTTCGCTGATCAGGACCAGGCCGATGAGGACAATGATCAGCCCGATGATGCCGACCAGCCACCGGCCGCCAGGATGCTGCATGACCCTGGCCGTGACGTCCTGCTGCTGCCGGGCCTGGCTGCCCTGCCTGCCGGAGAGGACCTCGAACGTGAGGTAGGCGAGGCCCGCGTAGATCACGGCCCGGCCCAGCGACTTCAGCCGCGGGCCGGCGCCGTTGCCCTCGCCGGCGACGCCGTAGGCGGCCTCGCTCAGGCGCCACAGGGCATAGGCGGCGAAGCCGACGCCGAGCAGCCAGAGCGAGACCGTGCCGTAGGGCTTGCCCGCGAGCAGCTGCAAGGCGCCCTGCTGGTCGGCCTCGTGCCTGCCATGGCCCAGCGCGACCAGGACCGCCACCCAGCCGATCAGGATGTAGATGATTCCCCGTGCCGTGAGCCCCGCCCGCGCCAGCATGTGCGCCGCCGGGCTGTCGGACGCCCGCCTGGCCTTGCTCTTCGCGCGCGGGATCGTTGTTGATCGCATGACCGTGGTCTCTACCTCGCCAATACGAACAAAAACCTCGTCCGCCGTTCCCGCCGCGAAGTGCCTGCTCGAGGCCAGGTTCCGGACGCCCCAGGGTTTGCGAGATCGTGGCCGGGGAAGGTGGCGCGGGTGCCTGAGCCGACCGGGACCTTTCCGAGCCCGACCGAGGCAGCGACCGGCATGCCTCGCCGCCGGCACGATGCGCCGATCGCGCGGCGCGCGGGCGCCTGGCTGGCGTGGTGGGTCCTGCTCATGTCGTTCTGGGTGATCCTGGACAACTCGATCGAGTCAGATGAGCTGCTCGCCGGGGCCGGTGCGGCGGCCCTGGGGGCCGTTCTCGCCGAGGTTGCCTTCGCTCAGGCCGCGACCCAGTTCCGGATGCGGGCCGGATGGTTGGCCCCGGCTCTGCGACTGCCGCAGCTGGTGGTGCGCGACACCTGCATCGTGTTCGCGGTCCTGTGGCGGCGGCTGGCCAGCGGCGAGGAGCCAGACAGCGGGTTCCGCGAGCCGCCCGTCCGTTACGGAGATGACACCCCCCAGGGCGTGACCAGGCGGGTGCTTCTCGTCGGCGCACGATCGCTGGCCCCCAACGCGTTCGTGCTCGGCATCGACTCCGGCCGCGACGTGATGGTCGTCCACCAGCTTGTAATAAACAACGGGGAGGCGGCGGAATGAACGGCTTCGTCATCGCGACCATCGCGATGCTGATCGCAGCGGTTCCTTGCGGGATCGTGGTGTGCCGGGGAGAGATCATGGCGAGCGTGGTGGCCTACGAGGCCATCAGCTCGATCGCGGTCATGGTGCTGGTGCTGCTGTCCGAGGGGTTCCGGCGCCCGGGAGAGTTCGAGCTTCCCGTACTGCTCGCCGTGCTGCTGTTCGGGAGCGGCCTGGTCTTCGTCCGGTTCCTGGAGCGGTGGCTGTGAGCGACGCACGCGGAGCGGGCGGAGAAGCGAACCGGGAGGAACTGTGAGCGGCAGGGAAGTCGTGGCGGACTGCCTGCTGGGCCTGGCCGTGGCGGTCGTGCTCGCCTCGTCGGTCGGCATCCTGGTGATGCGCGACGTCTACCAGAAGCTGCACTACGTGACCCCGGCCGCCCTGGTCGCGCCCATCGTCGTAGGGCTCGCGATCCTGGCGCAGTCGGGCCTGACGGCGAATACCGCCGAGACCGCGCTTGCGCTGGTCTTCATCGTGATCGCCGGGCCGTTCCTGTCCCACGCCACGATCCGGGCGGCCCGGATCAGGGAGACCGGAGACTGGCGTCGCGGTCGCGCCACCGGCTCACGCGACGGCTCGCCCGGGGACCGGGCATGAATCCTGCCCGCGTGCTCGCCGTGGTCACGCCGTACACGGTCACGCCGGGCCTGATGGATGCCCTGCAGGTGACGGTCCTCGTGCTGGTGGCGGCCGGGGCCACCGCCGTGGTGCTGACCCGGGTGTCGGCCCGGCAGGTGATCGCGCTCAGCGTGTACGGGCTGCTGCTGGCCGTGCTGTTCCTGACCTTCCAGGCTCCCGACGTGACCCTGTCCGAGCTGACGGTGGGCGCGGTGGCGCTGCCGATCCTGCTGCTGCTCACGCTGGCGAAGGTGCGGAGGCGGGAGAAGTGACCGCGCGCCAGCGCCTCTGGGCCTTCCTGACCGGGATGGCCGGCCTGGCCGCGTTCTACCTGTGGGGCCTGGCCGGCCTGCCGGGCTTCGGTGCCTACCCGGGGCCGTACGGCGACATCATCAACCGCATCGCGCTGGCCCAGACCAACGCCACGGGCGTCGTGTCCGCGGTGAACTTCGACTACCGCGGGTTCGACACGGTCGGCGAGGAGTTCATCCTGTTCGCGGCCGCCACCGGGGTGGCCACCGTGCTCCGTCACCTCCGCGGGGAGCGGGAGCGCGCGGCCCGGGACGAAGCCCTCGGCGTGAACGCGCCCCCCACCAGCGAGGCCGTCCGGATGACAGCGCTGATCCTCGCCGGGCCGGTCCTGGTGCTGGGCTGGTTCCTGGCCTCGCACGCGCAGACGAGCCCCTCGGGCGGATTCCAGGGCGGGGTGGTGCTCGCCACCGCGTTCATCCTGGTCTACCTGGCCGGGCAGTTCCTCGCGCTCAGGCGGATCAGCCCGGTCGACATCACCGACGCGGTCGAGGCCGTGGGTGCGGGCGGCTTCGCCGCGGTCGGCATCGCCGCCGTCGGCATGGGCCTGGCCTACCTCACCAACTTCCTGCCGCTCGGCACGATCCCCGGGGCCGTGAGCTCGTCCGGCACCATAGCGCTGATCAGCTTCTTCGTCGGCCTGGAGGTCGGCGCCGCGTTCATTCTCATCGTGAGCGAGCTGCTCGAGCAGACGCTCCTCCTGCGGGAAGAGAGCCGGTGATGCAGGTCTTCCCGTTCGTCGTCGTGGCCTGGATCCTGGGCGTGGGCCTGTACGGCATCGTCACCAGCCGCCACCTGGTCCACCTGATCGTCTGCCTGATCATCGTGCAGTCGTCGACCTACGTGCTGCTGCTCGGCGTCGGCTACGTCACCGGGGCGGTCGCACCCTACTTTTTCGACGTCCCGGTGCACACCCCGGCGGTGGACCCGGTGGTCCAGGCCCTGGCGCTGACCGACGTGGTGGTCGAGGCGGCCGTGACCGCGCTGCTGCTGGCGCTCGCGGTCCAGGCGCACAAGCGGTTCGGCACCCTCGACCCGAACGAGCTCGTCCAGCTCAGGGGCTGACCGCGCGGTGAACCAGCTTCCGGCCCTGGCCACCGTCGTTCCGCTGCTGGCGGCCGCCGCGATCTCGGCCCTCAACCCGCTGCTGCGCGCCCGGCGCCGGCTGCTTGACGGTACCGCGATCCTCACCGCCGCCGCGGTCACCGTCATCCTGATCGTGCTCCTGGTGCAGACGGCCCACGGCGATGTCGTCTACTGGTTCGGCGGGTTCCGGCCATCGCACGGCGTGGCGATCGGCATCGACTACGCCGCCGGGCCGCTGAGCACCGGACTGGCCTGCCTGGCCGCCCTCCTGGTCACCGCGGCCATGATCTTCTCCTGGCGTTACTTCGAGCGGATAGCCACGTACTACCACGCGCTGATGCTGACGTTCCTGGCCGGCATGACCGGGTTCTGCCTCACCGGCGACATCTTCGACCTGTTCGTGTGGTTCGAGCTGATGGGCGTGTCCGCGTACGCCCTCACCGCCTACCGGCCCGAGGAACGCGGGCCGATCCAGGGCGCGCTGAACTTCGCGATCACCAACAGCGTCGGCGCCTACCTGTCGCTGTCCGGGATCGCCGTCATCTACGGCAGCACGGGCGCGCTGAACATCGCCCAGATCGGCCGCGACATCGCCCGGCACCGGCCCGGTGGCCTGGTCGTGGTGGCGTTCCTGCTCATCATCACCGGCCTGCTGATCAAGGGCGCGATTGTGCCGTTCCACTTCTGGCTGGCCGACGCCCATGCCGTCGCACCCACCCCGGTCTGCGTGCTGTTCTCCGGCGTCATGGTCGAGCTCGGGCTGTACGGCGTCGCCCGCGTGTACTGGTCCATGTTCGGCCAGGCCCTGGGCCACCGGTCGGCTATAACCGGCGCATTCCTGGCCCTGGGACTGCTCACCACCCTGGTGGGCGCGCTGTACTGCTTCCGCGAGCGGCACCTCAAGCGGCTGCTCGCGTTCTCCACCATCAGCCATGCCGGCATGTTCCTGACCGGCATCGCCCTGCTCACCCCCCTCGGGCTGGCCGGAGTCGCCGTCTACGTGGCCGGTCACGCGCTCGTCAAGGCGGCCCTGTTCCTGTGCGTGGGCATCGTGCTGCACCGGCTGGGCTCGGTCAACGAGAGCCGCCTGCACGGGCGGGGGCGGCCGCTGCGCTACACCGGCGTGGTGTTCACGCTGGCCGCTCTCGGCCTGTCCGACCTGCCGCCGTTCGCTACGTTCCTGGGCAAGGCGTGGATCTCCGGCAGCGGTGCCACCCACGGCATGACCTGGATCATCGTGATCTTCGTCGTCGCCTCGGTCCTGGTCGGCGGGGCCGTGCTGCGCGTGGCCGGGGGCGTCTTCTACGGGCTGGGCGACCCGCCTGGGGAGGATCAGGAGATGGCGAGGGAGGCGTCCGAGGAGACCGGCGAGACCGAGCAGGGCAGGCAGCGGACCCCGCTAACCATGATTGCTCCTGCCGCCGTCCTCGTCCTCGCCGCGATCGGCATCGTGTTTGCGCCGCATCTCGGGCCGACGGTCGAGGCCGGAGCGCTGCGGTTCCAGGACCAGACGGCCTACAACGCCACCGTCCTGTCCGGCGCCCGTGTCGCTCATCCCGCGGGCATCTTTCTCGCCGAGCATGCGGGGATCACCGTGGCGGACGTGGTCACCGGGGTCGGCTCGGCCGCCGGCGCGCTGGTGCTCGCGTTCCTCGCGCTCTACTGGCGGCGGCTGCCGGTGCTGCGCCGCGGGTTCGAGCCGGGCGCGGGCCTGGTGCGGCCCATCCAGCGCTTTCAGAGCGGCGTGGTCAACGACTATGTCACCTGGATCGTCGTCGGCCTCGCCTGCCTAGGCGGCGCGCTGGCCTTCTCGATCGGCTGATCCGAACGGGCCACTTTCACCGCCCAGGTGGCCCTCGCGTCGGCGCCGTTACCGGGCCGCGCTGAGCAGGCTCTCTATCCGTCCAAGGCGGCTCGCCAGCTCAGCGACATCAGCCTTGGTCGCGCCTCGCTCGGCGGCCTTCAGCGTCAGCACCAGCTGGCCGCCGGGCTCCAGGCTCCCGTGGTCCACCTGGGCCACGTCGTCACCATTCTGGAGCCGCACAGCATGATCGACTTCGCTGCGCCGCAGGCCCAGCCGCCGCAGCGATGCGGCGATGAGATGGCCGCCGGTGATCACGGTGGTCGCGTTGCCGTCGAAGATCCGCGCGGCCCGGGAACTGACCGCGATGAGCCGGTTGACGCCCGTGTTCACCGCGACCAGCGTCACGGCCCCGATCATGCCGCCGATCAGCGACGTATCGTTGCCGATGACCGCGTTCTGCACGACGTTGGACAGCAGGAAGATCACCACGAAATCGAACGTGCTCAGGCCCGCCAGCCCTCGCTTGCCAGTGAGCCGGAACAGCAGGGCAATCAGGGCATACACGATGATTGTCCGGAGGATCTTCTCCGCAAGCGGGATTTGCTCGACGAACATGCTGTGCCACATGGCGGTCCCCCGCAGCTTCTCGAACGATCCGACAGCAACTCATCCAACCAGGCATCCAGCCACATGAAGCCACTGGCCGGATCGCACGTGTGAGCACTCGCGTCGCGCCTGCCCCACCGGGTGCAGCCTTATCGCCGGCGGGATGTGTCCTTACAGATCTGGGAGCCCATTCCCGGCGTGAGTTGGCCTGGCCCCTTTCGGAGCGGGCTCCGCCGAATGTCGGGCCGAAAGGGCGGTATTGGAGTATCTTTTTTTGATTTGGGTAGCTGCGCGGAATGCCGGGGAGTGGCGTCTTCAGGTGCGCGCGGAACAGTCTGCCTGAGTCGTCAGGGAGGCTGGCCCTGCCGTTCCGGCCGGCCTCGTCGGGCCCGGTCCGGTACTGGCAGGAGCGCAGCCGCCTGGCAGTGAAGGCCGCCATCGCCGCTGTGGCGGCCTGGGCGCTGGCGAAGTACGCCGCAGGTCAGCCCGATCCCTATTTCGCACCGCTCGCGGCGCTGCTGGGTGTCTATCCCACGGTGGCCCGGTCGATGCGTGAGGGCTGCAAGTACGTCGGCGGGTTCCTGCTGGGCGCGGCTCTGGCCATCCCCGCAGGCATGCTGCTGGGGCCGGGCGTCGCGGGCATCGCCGTCATCGTCCTGGCCGGCGCCCTGCTCGGCGGCTGGCGTCGGCTGGGAGACCAGAGCGCTCAGGTCACCTTCACCGCCCTGTTCGTGTTGCTGGTCGGCGGTCACCAGCCGCTGCACTATGTCGCGCACAGGATGATCGAGGTCGCAATCGGCGTGGCCACCGGGCTTGCCGTGAATATCGCGGTCTTCGCGCCGTTGCAGCTTCGCCCCGCCGAGCACGCCGTCAGGCGGTGGGGGGATGGGATCGGCCGCGCGCTGGAGGTTCTCGGCGACGTTGCAGCTGATCCGCACTCGGCCGGCAGGTCCTGGCTGCAGCACGACAGGCAGCTGACTCAGGCGGCAGAGCAGGCCCGCGCGGCAGCGGGAAATGCGCGGGAGAGCCTGCGCTGGAATCCGCGGGCCAGTGTCCATCAGGCCGTGCCACGGCCCGATAGTGCGGTACTCGACTCCCTGGAGGAACTGACTGCGCGCACGCGCGCCATGGCCCGGTCGCTGCTGGACTACCCGGCGCAGGACGGATCACCGCGGATCGCGGCCTCATGTGCCGACGATTATGCCACGATGCTGAGGCTCCTCGCCCGCGCGGTCCGGCAGCTTGCCGACCCGCGATCTAACCCACCACCTGGCCAGGAGCTAGCCGATGCCTCGGACTGCCAGCACCGCCTTCAGGCCGAAGCCGCCCGGCTTCCTGAGCACAGCCACCAGCGAAGCATTGCCCAACGCCTCAGCCGCCTCGCCGCGGACATGATCAGTGAGGCAGGCATGGACCGGGGTTGAGCGTAACCGGCGGCAACCCCGACGGGAGGGCGTGGTGTGGCCTGGAGAAAGCACATTCGCCGTCGGCGGACTGGGAGCCATCAGCGAGGCTAGCGCCGCTGGTTCGGGCATTTTGTCACTTCTGTCGGAGTAAGGGGTGCTGGCGTCTCATCGGCCACCCGAACGCGGCATCAGGCGGTGGCCGATGCCTGGTCTAGCGTGCTGGCCCGCACGGGGTTTCCAGGCCATATGCGCGGGCAGCTGTCAGGGCTTGGCGAGCCGTGTCTGCGGCTGGCATACGGGTAGGACCACGGACAAAGCGGCGGTGTGGCGCTTGGAGGGGAAGGCTAGCGTGTTCGAGGCTGGCAACATCCGGGAGTGGCGCGGCCACGACGTGGTTGACGTCAGGGGTCACAAGATCGGTGAGCTGGAGGCGGTCTATGTTGACACCGGCACCGACTTGCCTTCGTTCGGCACGGTCAAGGTCGGACTGCCGACCCGGCATCGCCTGGTGTTCGTGCCTCTTGATCAGGCGACGGTGGGTCCGGGGTACGTCAAGGTCGGCTACGACAAGAAGCAAGTGAAAGATGCCCCGTCGATCGGCACCGACGGCGAGCTGCCCACAGCCAGCGAGGAGGCGGTCTTCACGCACTACGGCCTGGCCTACGAGCCAGGCACTGGCGGTGAGCGGCGGCTGGCCCGCCGCTAAGCAGCCTACCGATCGGAGGATCCGATGATTGCGCTGTTCCTGCTGCTGGTGATCGTGGCGATCGTGCTCGGTATCGTGGGCGTTGTCGCGAAGGGCCTGCTGTACCTGCTGATCATCGGCATTGTCGTGTTCCTCGGTGCCCTTCTGCTGGCCGCCCTGCGGATGCGGCGGCGGCCCGGCAGACGCCCGGCCCGGTAACTACCTCCCGTCATCGCGGATGCGTGGCCTTCTCGCTTCCGCCAGCCAACGGTCACTGATCGTCCCTTGAGCAATGAGCAATGAACGCGTTGCCGAGGCACGATCGCCGCGGACGGCCGGCGCGGACAGCACCCCGCTCACCCGCGCGGGCCGCCGTTGCTGGCCGGGCGTAGCCTTATGAGCCAGATCTCGTAATCTGCCGTCGGGTCGAGTCCCCGCCTGGCTGCTCTGCGAGGAGGGCAGCCCTCATGGTGAACGTTGAACCGGCTGGCCGGGTGCACGACGGTTACGTTCTGGTGGCGCTAACCCGGATGGCACTTGCGGAAGCGGGGAGTGGCTGGCCGTCCCTGGTGGCGCGGCGAGAGCGCGTGCGATGCGGTGATACGGCCGCACCTCGCTACGGCCGGCCCTTGATCTCTCACCGTGGCGGACGCGCGGATGCCTAGCGACCGGCCCGAGGTCGTGTGGGGGCTGGTCGCCGCGCATGCTGCCGGGCAGGGCCGATGCGCCTGCGGGACCAGGTCATCGGCGCGCTGAACCTGTTCTGCGCCGAGCCGGGCCCGCTCGATCCCGCGGGCTTGCGCATCGGGCAGGCTCTCGCCGATGTCGCCACGATCGGGCTGCTGCAGGAGCGGAACGTGCGCCGAAGCGAGACCGCCGCCGAGCAGCTCCAGGCCGCGCTGAAGAGCCGGGTCGTCATCGAGCAGGCTAAAGGCAAGCTAGCCGAGCGCCTCAGCGTCGACATGGACCGGGCCTTCCGACTGCTGCGCGACTATGCCCGGAGCAACAACCTGCGGCTCACCGACGTCGCCCGCGGCTTCGTCGACAGCGCCGCCGCGGACTTCCCGCCCCCGCCACGCGACCAGCCAAGCCGCCAGCACCGCGCACAGGGATGAGCCGCTCCGCCGCTCTAGCGCGCCGGGAGAGCCGCTCGGCCATGACCGGCGGACGGTGAAGTCGAAGTCCGCCAGGCCAACCGGAGGCATGAAGCGAATTTCGCGCTCACACTGGCGGCATGCTTGAACGGGACCTTTCCCCTGCCGCGGCTAGCGCGTCGCGGCGGCCGGCTTCAAACGCTTGTTCCCTGCCGGACTCACGTCTCGCGCCGCCGCGGTTATCTGGCCTCGCGCGGGTAGTCAGCGCAGGTGGAATACGTGCTCGGTGTGGTGGCCGCGGCTCTGCTCGCGGCCGGGTATGTTCTCCAGCAGGACGCGGCGCAGCAGGCATCGAGTGCCCATTTCCTGCGCATCCAGCTGCTGGCCGATCTGCTCCGCCGGCCGCGGTGGCTGGCGGGACTGATCGCCATGGTTGCGGGGGAGCTGCTGTCAGCGTGGGTCATCGGCCACCTGGTGCTGTCACTTGCCGAGCCGCTGCTGGCCACGAGCCTTCTTTTCGCTCTCCTGCTCGCCGGCCCGCTGTCCGGGCAGGCTGTGCATAGGTCCGAGGTGGCCGGGGCGCTGATCCTCATGGCAGGAGTGACGGCGCTATCGGTGGCGCGTTCGGTCCGTTCGGCACAGGTATACGTCGGGTCATACGCCTACTGGCCATTCGCGGGGGCCGTGGTGGCGTTCCTCGCAGTCGTCTTCGCCGAACTGGGACGCAGGCGCCCGGCTGATCAGCGTGCCATCCTGACCGGGACTAGCGCCGGGCTCGTGTTCGGGATTGCCGATGCGCTCACGCGGCGCACGGTCCAGATCCTTGACAGCGGTCACTCCGCGGCGCTGCTGACCAGCTGGTCCGCTTACGCCCTGATCGCTGTCAGCCTGGTCGGGCTATGGCTCATGCAGAGCGCGTTCAACGCCGCCCCGCTGCACACGTCCCTGCCGGGCATCACAGCGGCTGAGCCGGTTTCCGGAATCGTCCTCGGCATCGTGGTCTTCCGCGACAGCGTCCATGTGTCCCCCGGGACCATCGCGCTGGAGGCATCCGGGCTGATCGCCCTCCTCGTCGGCGTGATCATGGTTGCCCAGGCTCCGGCGCTTGCGCGGCTACGCAGGCGCCACCCACCGCACCCCCGCACCGCCCGCCGGGCAGCCCATCAAAGTGCTGCACCTGCCGCGGAGGACGGCCGGCCGTAACCAGGCCGCCCGCACCCTGGCGGGGTGCCGCATACCATGCCCTGATCTCCTCCAGGAAGGCGCCAGGTAAGCCGGCGCCTGACCGATCAGTCGACAGGAAGCTGCTGACACGAGTTTGACAGGGAGGGACATGGTGCCGTCGTCCCACAGCCGCCAGGCACCTCAAACCAGGTCAGCAGCCCGGTAACGGACAGGAGCCTGAGCACCGACCCGTGCGGGCCAGCCAGGGCAAAGTTGCCGCGGCGCGCCCGTATCTCCTCGCAGTGTCTGACAAGCACGCCGAGACAGGCACAATCGATGAACGCTAGGCCGGTGAGGTCTACGACACAGCGTGCCTGCTCCGGCCACCGGATATCACTGAGATATGCCTGCAGGACAGGAGCACTCACAACATCCAGCTCGCCGCGCAGGCTCACCACGATCGCGCCGTCGCGCTCGCGTACCGACACCGCCCCCAGCGGGACCCGCTGGGGGAGACGGACAATGATACGGGCCACCTGGCTCACCTCTAGCTGGCAAGTGCCGCCGAGGTCCAGAGCAGCCGAATCGCAATCTCGCTTACGTACCAAAGCACCAATGCGATAGGAGGAGAATACGCTGCGTTCGCCGACGCAACAAGCGCCGGTCAGTCCCCACCAGGCTCCGTCATCATCGGGGGTCCGGCGGGAAGCAGGCGCGGCACCCGGGAGCCTGCTAGCCAATGTGCAGTCAGCCCGAGGTCAATGATGATAGGCCGCTTTGTATCCCGTCCGTTGGCTAGGGCGAGCGGCTGCCGTAATCAAGGGCGTCCTCACCGGTCGCTTGCGCCGCATCGAGAGTCTGCCCAGGAAGTTTCGTATTGGCGATCAGCGGTCTGCCTTGCAGGTACACCTGGCGGCCGCGACCAGCGCCGTACTGGCGGGTGGGGGTTTGGATGCATTTTGGCCGGGCAGCATGAAAGGCTCCGCTGGCCGGGCGCGGTCGGCAAGGTGATGAGGAGGAAGGCATGCCGGACGTGTTCGAGGTGCTCGGGGCTGCGCACCGGGACGTGGAGCTGATGCTGGACCGGATGCAAGACATGATCGGCGCGCCGGCGAAGCTGCGGGACCAGGGCGGCGCGCTGGCCGACACGCTGATCACCGCCGTGTCGCAGCACGAGGCTGCGGAGGAGCAGTACTTCTGGCCGGCCGTGAGACGCAATGCCGGCGACGGGGGCTCGCTGGCAGCTGGCGGCATCGAGCAGGAGGCCGAAGGGAAGAAGGTGCTCGCCGAGCTGGACGGGATGGCCCCTGACGACCCGCAGTTCGTCCCGCTGATGACCAAGTTCGATCACGCCGCCCGTGCTCACATCGCCTATGAAGAGCAGCAGGTCTGGCCCGGTCTGCGAGCCGCGCTCCCGGCAGATAAGGCCTACGGGCTCGGCGCGAAGCTGGCCAGAGCAACGCAGGCCGGGCCTACCCGGCCGCACCCGCACACTCCGCCCAGCCCGGCGGTGCTGAAGGCCGCGGGCCCGGCGGTCGCGGCCGTCGGCAGGCTCCGCGACGCGGCATCAGCCCGCGACAACTAGAACCCAGGACGGCCTTGCCGGGAAACGGTGGCGCTGTTGAGATGGAGGTACAGGGATGGCGAAGAAGGATCCAGGCCACAGCGTCAAAGACAAGACACTCTACGAGCGGCTCCGGGGCGCGGGCGTGTCCAAGAAGAAATCAGCGCGGGTCGCGAACACCGCCGCCGGGACGTCCCGCACCACGGTCGGCAGACGCGGCGGCGCGGCTGGCTCCTACGATGACTGGAAAGTCGCCGACCTGCGGCGCAGGGCCAAGCAGGTCGGCATCAAGGGCCGCGCGGCCATGACCAAGCCGCAGCTCATCAAGGCGCTGCGCGCGAACTAGACACCCCCTCGCACCACCTTGCCTGGTCCGGCGTCTCAGCGAAGTGATCACCTTCCCGGGCCGGGCGTCGATTCGGTATCGCCGTCTCAGTGCCGAGGTCAGCGCCGATCTCGAACGGGCCGGCGTTCTCGGCGCACGGCTCCTAACGGCAAGCAGCCCTGCGCCGGGCGTGCGCGACACTCGCAAGCTACACACAAAGGCCCCGCGTGAGGACGTCACCGAAGTGGCCCGTCCCGAGGAGGCATCCCATGACCGATCCCGACGCATCCCGGCACATCGAAGTCAAGGACGGCGATCACACAGTTGCCAGCGCCGAGGTGTCGGCTTCGCCAGAGCCTGGGGGAACCGCCCGGGCAACGCTGCGCGCCGCATCCGGGCACATCGCTCCCGGCAGCCGGGCGAGCCTGGTCGATGCCGTCATGGACCTGCCCGAAGTCCAGGAAAGCTCACGTCTGGAGGCCGGCATGCCGCTCGGCGACGACGAGTCGCTGAAGCGCCTGCGCCAGCGAGCCGACGACCTCACCGCGCGTCCGGCCGGGTCCACCGCGCTGGCGCAGGCCAAGCTAGCGCCGGCGGACGAATCCCGGCCCGCCTAGATGCCTGATCACAGGCGGTGGCGGGCGAGCGGGAACGCGAACCAGAGCCCGCCGAACAGCGCCGCGATGAACGCGGTGATCAGCGCGGCCGGCAGGGCGGTGGCCACGTAGCTGGTCACCAGCAGCACGGCGGATGATACGGCCAGGCTCACGGCGGTCAGTCCGAGCAGCGCCATGGTGTTGGCCGCCCGCACGACCCGTTCTTTCTGACCCCGCCGGAACACCAGCCGGTGGTAGGCGACCGGGCCGAGCAGGAGCGCCGTCGAGACCGCGGCCAGCACCAGGCTGGCCAGGTAGAGGTCCCGCTGTCCCTGGCTGACCTTCGAGAACTTCGTGGTGAACGGGAGCGAGAGCAGGAAGCCGAACAGCACCTGCACGCCGAGGCCCGCCACCCGGAGCTCCTGGAGCAGCTCGGCCAGGTTGCGGTCGTCACGATGCGCCTCCGACTCCTCCCTCGGGTCCGGGGGCGGCTGCCACGGCATGGCCCCCAGTTACCCGCGCCTGCAAGGAGGAAAACGGCCGGTGGCTTGAGAAGGCACGGCCAGGTAGTGAGAGGTCGTCGGGCTGTGCAAGTGTGGGGCGCGCGATCATCTGCCGCTGGCGCTGACGCTACAGCCCGCAATCGCCAGCGTGACGGTCAGAATCGACGAAACGCTGCCGCCGAACTTCGGTCCGCGCCGGATCGTGGCGGCCGCCTCGCGGGTTATACCCTGCGCCACCGCGCCTCGCACAAGCCGTACACGCCAAAGATGACCAAGCCGACCGCCGCCAGGATCAGCAGAAACTCTCCGAACGGCTGGTTGCGCAACGTGAGCAGTGCCTTGTCGATACCGCCGGCCTTGGCTGGCGTGTACGTGACGGCCGCTTCGATGACCAGGACGCCTGTGAGGGCGAACACCAAGCCGCGGGCCGCGGTCCCGATAACGCCGAGCCACTCAACGACGCGGCGTGTCCGCGGGCTCATCTGGGAGGTCTGCAGGTACTTCATGAACTTGCGGCGCAGACCCTCGAGCACTAGGACGAGCCCGACGATCACGATAGCCAGCCCGACGATGCCGACCAGCCAGCGCCCGCCGGCATGATGCATAACCGTGGCGGTCAGGTCCTGCTGCTTGCCAGTCTGGCTGCCTTGTGCGCCGGAGATCACCCTGAACGTCAGGTAGGCGAAACCGGCGTAGATCAGCGCCCGGGCCAGCGACTTCAGCCGCGGACCAGCGCCGTTGCTCTCAGCGGTGACGCCGAAGGCGGCTTCGCTGAGGCGCCACAGCGCGTAGCCGGCGAACCCGATGCCGAGGAGCCACAGCGAAACCAGCCCATAGGGCTGCCCGGCGAGTAGCTGCAGGGCTCCCTGCTGGTCGGCCTGCTGCGAGGTCTGGCCGACCGCGACCAGGATCGCGACCCAGCCGATGAGGATGTAGAGGATCCCGCGCGCGGTGAGGCCCGCCCGGGCCAGGGCTCGTGCCGCTGGGCTGTCGGAGGCGCGCCTGGCCGTACCAGACGCTCGTGCAGTAGCCGTTGATCGCATACCTGTCTCTTCCTCGCATTCGCCCAAGCAAACCTTTAGGCGTCCGCTGCCCTTGCCGTCACGTCACGAGGTAGGGGGACGGTGAGAAAGGCCGGCAATGCCGTGAAATACAGCGCATCGAGCGCCATACTGGCGTTGCGATCCGCGCAATGACAGGCAGGTTCCATTTCTGCTCTAGCTGTTCTTCCGCGCGATGCCTGTTCGCGCGGAGTGCCGGAGTGTGCGGCGGTTCTCCCAGCCGGGATAGAGATCCACCATCTACTGGCCAATGCCGCCGCCGCCGCACTGAAGCAGTGCATCCTGAACCAAAGATGTGCTCGTGGACCAGCCAGCCCTCTCTTGACCCTGGCGATGACCCGGGGTTCGGGGTCACGCAGGGGGGTGATCTTGCCGATCGCGTTGTCAGTGGTATCTGCGATGGTGAACCGGCCGGCGAGGCCGGTGTCGTACAGGCGCTGGAGGAGCGGGCGGGGCAGGCCGCCGAGGATCATCTGGGCGGACGGGTGGGCGTTGATGCGCTGTTGAGCGGTGAGCAGGGCGGCCACTGCCGAAGAGTGCCAGGAGGTCAGTGCGGCCAGGTCGAGGATCAGGGGCGGGGGCGGATTCGTGGTGCAGGCTTCGTCGAGGGCGTCGATGAGCTGGTCCGCCGAGCGCAGGTCGAGTTGTCCTGTGATCACCAGGATGGTGCAGCCCTTCTAGGAATGCTGGCTGAGGTGGAACGGCGGGTCTGGCTCCGGCGGTCCGAAGGTGAATATCACGGTGGCGGTGGTGCCGTGGGGGCCAGAACTCAGGCTGAGCTGGTCGGCGAGCTGGCGGACCAGCCAGAGCCCGCGACCGGAGCCGATGCGCCACAGTGCGGCATCCCGGGATTGCTGCTCGGTTCCGCCAGCGGCGCCCGCGTCCTGCGGCGGGCCGTCGTCGGCTACCAGGCAGTACAAGGACTGATCGTGTTTCCAGACGCGCAGCCGTCCATGCCCGGCGCCGTGACGTACGGCGTTGGCGGCCAGTTCGTGCACCGCCGCGACGAGATCGCCGACACGGCCCTGCGGCAGGCCGGCCTGCGAGGCGTGGGCGGCAACCGCCGACCGCAGCGCGTACAGCGAATCGCGGTCGAAAACCTGATCGAGGATGGGCGTGCCCGCACCGGGCATGTTGCCGCCGCCGGCGTCCCCCGTTCCGCCTCCTGGCGACCTGCGCTCAGGCGGACGCGGGCGGCTGCGGGGATCATCGCTCATGCACGGTCACCACGCTGACACCCAGTACATCCGCCGCGCCAAACAAGACGAACCTGGCCGCGATCGGGGCATGGCACTGCAGCACGACCCTGCGGGACGCGGCGAGACCGCGCGTGGCGTCGACGATCATGCGGACGCATGACGCGTCGATGAAGGCCAGGTCCGCCATGTTCACCGTGATGTCGCCGTCGAGGCGGATCGCTTCTGCCAGCGCGAGCGCCAGCGGCTCCTCGGCCTTAAAATCGATCTCTCCGGCCAGCCGGATCCCGGGCGGGGCGTACTGACGGCAGATCCGCAGCACCGCGTCCTGATAGTAGGTCGCCGCCGCGACCGCGCGGGTGTGGAATGCGGCGACCGAGGCGAGCGTGACCGGGTCGAATCGTTCCCGGTCATACTGGCACAACACCGACACCTTCGTGCCCGCCAGAGCCGCCGCGACACCCTCCTCAAAATCCGGCAGCTGCTCCACCCCGGTGACCGGCCGCAACGCCCAGCTCATGTCCACAGCCACCCGCAGTCCCGGGAATCCCTCCTGCCGGCAGGCCGCCATCTCCCCGCTCAGCCACCCCATCGCATGATCGGCCGTGAAAGCCTGACCGGACAGCAGATGGCCCTCCCACGCCGCCGCCGTCATCTGCCCAGCCGCCACCGCCGATTCAACTGCGATCCCGCGTCTCGCCAGCTCTGACACGGCCTGCGCCGGAGCCGCGTCACTGAGCCACACCACCTTCAGCCCGCTGGACAGCCCGTCACGGACGAACGCCGCGGTGAGGTCGAGCAGCTCCTCGGGCTCGCCGAACGTCAGGCACGCATGATCGTTAACCGTCAGGTCAGTGATCTGCGCGTCGGCACCGACCGTCGTCACCCCGCCACCTCCGCCCGCGCGGCAGCCGCCGCGAGCCTGCGCTTACAGTGAAAACCGTAGCGCGGCCCGGGGCCCGCCGGATCAGGCTGACTGCGCGATTTCCGTCATGCTGCTGCAGAACGCGCGGTAGTCCTGAAGTGCTGTGCGGAGTTCCTCGGTGCCAGCCTCGGGGCCCTGCCACGACGATGCCAGCCACGCCTGCCGGTCGCGGGCAGCGGAGATAAATGCCCCGATCGCCTCGTCGGCCATGCTTGCGGCTTGCGCGACCGAGCCGCGCGGGTCGTCGACGAACGTGGCCTGGATCTGATTCCACCGCTGGCTGGACCCGGTGTCCACCGAAGGCCAGGCGTCTGCCGGGGTGCCGGAGTCCATCGCGTGGCCAGCGGCTATTGGGGAGCCGGAGCCCGGCGGGGCACCGGCATCGGGCGACGGCGAGGCATACGCCACCTGGTCGCCGCGAGAGGTCGCGCCAGCGTCCGCCCGGGCATCATCCATATCCATGCCGGTGGCTGCGTCCACCTCGGCGTCCGGCTGCGCTGAGGCAGCCGCTGGCGTTCCGGCGGCTCCGTCCCAGCCAGTGCGGCGAGGATCTTCTGGTGAGATTTCCTTGGCGGTGAAAGTCATGGTCCTACCTCCTTCTGGTCTGCGAAGCCGTCGAGTCGCCGGACTCATCTGCCGGGACGTCGACTGCGAGGTATTCCTCGGCTTTGGGGTCCGCCGTGGCGGTTTCCTGCCCAGCCGGGAATGTGCGCGGGTTGTCTGTCTCGTAGGTGCTCGAATCGTCCGCCGAGGGCCGGCCTGGCCGAACGGCGCCCGCGTATTGGTCAGTCGGCGTACCAGCTGTCGCTGTACTACCCGGCGCGGTGTCAGGACGGGCCGGCACGGTAACAGCCGACCGCCTGCCGGAGGCATCGTCCGCCTGACCGAGCAGCTCGCTGAAGAGCGCCCGGTAGTGGACCATGGCCTGCCGCAAGTCCTCGGTCGACGCATTGCCTGTCTCGGCATTCGTGGTGATGTGCCGCGCGGCGCGGTAATGATCCAGCGCGCCCGCGTGCTCAACGGACAGGTCCGCGGCGATCTGGTCGTGGTCCTCGGTCGGATAGCCCCGCTCCCTCATGACTGCCACCACGAGGAGCTGGGCCTCCGCGACCGCCTGCTGCGGCTGATCGACAAACTGCTCCTGGACGGCAGTCCACTCGCCGGCGTACGTGGCCCGCGCTGTTGCGCTAAGCGGACGAATGTCGAGGCGCTGGACGCGCCGTTGCCGGCCAGCAAGCTCTGCCTCTGCCTTGAGCTGGCTGTGCTTCTCTTCCACGACACGGTCATACTCCGGGCCGAAGCGCCGCTGAAGCCGACGGCGGCGTGCTGTCGCGATGACGGCGATCATCAGCGCCACAAGGGCTACCACGACGATGATGGCGATGATTGAGGCTGACATGGCAACCCCTCCTCATTCCGTCCGGGTACAGGGCCCGCCTGCCCCCAGTCGTTGGCCTCAAACAACTACCCAGGGATGCGCCCAGGTTCGTGCAGGCCGGCACAATGCGCGGATCGATGTCGAACCGCGCCCGAGAGTCGGCGTGTTGCCCACTGAGTCGGCTCCGTTGGCCGGCGCTTCACGAACCACCAGTGAGATTCGCATTTTCGGCTGGAGCGGTTGCCGGGGTTTGTCCGATCCTCCTGGCGGCGACAGGACTAACACGCGGCCAGGTTTGGCCCGGCTATCGCGGGTAGTCCGAGTCCCCGGCAGGGCGGATCCGGAGCCAGGTTTCGGACGGGGCGCTGCCAACCACTCGAACCGGTGCTTCGTCCGGGACCAGGAGGGAATCTGATGGCAGTTGGGCGCGCGCGGCGCCGGCCGGCGGGCCGGACCGCGCAAGGGATAGACCGCATGGTGCGGAACGTTGAGACGGGGCATTTCGAGCGCAACCTCTCGGCGCTCACCGCGGCAGGGGCGCTGGTGACAGCGGCAGAGATCTACTTCGAGCACGACAGCGCCAGTTTTGGCAACAAAATGATGTGGGTGCCGGTCGTCCTCGGCCCGGTGGGCGCGGTGGCGGGAGTGGCTGGCTTCTGCAGCCGCCGGATGGCGAAGACGGCCCTGCCCATCGCCTCGGCGGCGATCGTCGCCAACGGCCTGCAGGGGGTGTACCTGCACGCGCGGGGCATCGCCCAGAAGCCCGGCGGCTGGTCGAACGCCCGGTACAACATGGAGATGGGGCCGCCGCTGCTTGCGCCCTTGCTGGTGACCACGGTGGGCGGGATGGGGCTGCTCGCGGCGATCTTGCGGCGGGAGAAGTGAGCGGCCGCGCCGGGGGGAATGGTGACCTGGGCCGCTGGGCACAAGGCCAGGCAAGCCGGTTTCCCGGTTTCGACGTGCTCGCCCAGAGTCGCCACTGGGACCAGGCGACAGCCGTGGTCGTGATGGCCAGGCTCGGGCCTGCTCCGCCGCTGAAGTTCTTCACCGACGGCGAGGCCGCTTGCGCGGCGGCCCTGCTGGACCAGATCGCCGGCCAGCGTGGCGAGCCCCTGGTGCCCGTTCTGCCGATGGTCGACGCCCGGCTGGCGGCGGGGGAGACCGACGGCTGGCGCTACGCGGACATGCCCGAGGACGGCCGTGCGTGGCGGGACTCGCTGTCGTACCTGGACGCCGACGCTGGCCTCCGCTGCGGCACCGCGTTCGCGGCCGCGCCGGAAGCCGATCAGATGGCTGTGCTGCAGGCGGTGCGGGATCTGAAGTCCGGAGACTGGCACGGGCTGCCCGCCGCCCACGTGTGGAGCCTGTGGACCCGCTACGCCTGCACGGCCTTCTACTCCCACCCCGCCGCCTGGGCCGAGATCGGTTTCCCGGGGCCGGCTTATCCCCGCGGTTACAAGAACGCCGGCGTGGGCAAGCTCGAGCCTTTTGAGGTTGCCGATGCGCACCCGTCGGACGACCCAGTCCGGGGGGAGGCTTGATGCGCGGTGTTCGGGCGCGTAACGAGTCGGCCTGGCTGCTCCCCAACGACGGCACCAGGACCAGCCACCGGCTGCGCCGGGAGATGCGCCGCTTCGCCGACGAGGACGAGATCGACCTGGTGATTGTGGGCTGCGGCGCGGGAGGATCGGTCTTGCTGCAGCGCCTGGCCAGGGCGGGCTGGCGAGTAGCGGCCCTGGACGCTGGCCCGTTCTGGGATCCTGACACCGACTGGGTGAGCGACGAGGTCGGCTCGCATCACCTGTACTGGACGGATCCCCGGGTGATCGCTGGCACCGACCCGGTGCCGATGGGCTCGAACAACTCCGGGCGCGGGGTCGGCGGCTCGATGGTTCACTATGCGGGCTACACGCCCCGCTTTCATCCGAGTGATTTCGCCACCCGCAGCCTCGACGGGGTGGGCGCCGACTGGCCGCTGGCCTATCCAGAGCTGCGGCCTTACTACGCCGAGATCGAACAGGAGCTGCCGGTCGCCGGCGAGCACTGGCCGTGGGGAGAGCCGCACGACTACCCGCACCGGCCGCACCCGGTCGGCGGGAACGGTGAGATCTTCCTGCGCGGGGCCCGCAAGCTCGGGATCACCGCCAAGGTGGGCCCGGTCGCCATCGCCAACGGACGCTTCGGTAACCGGCCGCACTGCATCTACCGCGGGTTCTGCCTGCAGGGCTGCAAGGTCAACGCCAAGGCCTCGCCGCTGATCACTCACATCCCGGACGCCCTCGCGCATGGCGCTGAGGTCCGCCCTGACGCCATGGTGACCCGGGTGGCGAGCGACAAGCGCACCGGGCGCGCTACCGGGGTGCACTACGTCCGCGGCGGCACGGAGCGGTTCCAGCGGGCCTCTATGGTCGCCGTGGCCGGGTACTCGATCGAGACTCCCAGGCTGCTGCTCAACTCGGCGTCCAGCCGGTTCCCCGACGGCCTGTGCAACGACTTCGACCAGGTCGGGCGCTACCTCATGGTGCAGGGCGCCCCGCAGACCGCTGGCCGCTTCGGCGCCGAGGTGCGGATGTACAAGGCGCCACCACCCGAGGTGAGCACCGAGGAGTTCTACGAGACCGATCCCGGCAAGGACTACAAACGCGGATTCGCGATCCAGACCGTCTCGCCGCTGCCGGTCACCTGGGCCGAGCACGTCGCGGCACAGGGACACTGGGGCCGCTCGCTACGGGAGTACATGAGCGACTACGTGCACTGGTCCTGCCTGGGTGCCCTGTGCGAGTTCCTGCCGCTGCCGCACAACAGGGTGAGCCTGGCCAGCGAGACCGACCGCTATGGCCTCCCCGTCGCCCGTTTCGAGTACTCGCAGTGCGACAACGACCGGGCGCTGGTCCGCGCGGCGCAGTCCGTCATGGAGGACATCCTCCACGCCGCCGGCGCGGACGAGCTCATCACCATCCAGCGTTACGCCCACCTCGTCGGCGGCGCCCGGATGGCGGCAGACGAGCGGCACGGCGTCGTCGACGGCCGGTGCCGCAGTTTCGCGGTCCCCAACCTGTACATCACCGACGGCAGCGTGCTGCCCACGCAGGGCAGCGCCAACCCGGCTCTGACGATCATGGCCGTCGCCGCCCGGGCTGCCGATCAGCTGATCGCCGGCTCACGCGGCGGCACGAACTGACCCCCTCCGGGGTCGCGGAAGGACAGATATGGCACCGACAGTTGCTGACTACCTGCTCGAGCGCCTGCGCGCCTGGGAAGTGGACCACGTTTTCGCCTATGCCGGTGACGGGATCAACGGCATCCTGGCCGCCTGGGGGAGGGCGGGGAACAAGCCTGCGTTTGTTCAGGCCCGGCACGAGGAGATGGCCGCCTTCGAGGCCGTCGGGTACGCGAAGTTCACCGGGCGGGTCGGAGTGTGCATGGCCACCTCCGGCCCGGGGGCCATCCACCTGCTGAACGGCCTCTACGACGCCAAGCTGGACCATGTGCCCGTGGTAGCGATCGTGGGCCAGACGAGCCGCAGCGCGATGGGCGGCTCTTACCAGCAGGAAGTCGACCTGCTGTCGCTATTCAAGGACGTGGCCAGCGAGTACGTCCAGATGGTCACGGTGCCCCAGCAGCTGCCCAATGTGCTCGACCGGGCCGTCCGCACCGCGATTGCGGGGCGGGCGCCCACCGCGATCATTATCCCGTCCGACGTCCAGGAGCTCGATTACTCCCCGCCGGCCCATGCCTTCAAGATGGTGCCCTCCTCCATCGGAGTCGACTGGCCGGTCGTCTCGCCGGGCGACGACGCGGTCCGCCGGGCCGCCGACATCCTCAACGCCGGCAGCAAGGTGGCCATTCTCGCCGGGCAGGGTGCCCGCGGCGCCCGGCACGAGCTCGAAGAGGCCGCCGAGCTGCTCGGCGCCGGAGTCGCCAAGCCGCTGTTGGGTAAGGACGTTCTCTCTGACGAGCTGCCGTACGTGACCGGGGCGATAGGGCTGCTGGGCACGCGCCCCAGCTACGAGATGATGAAGCACTGCGACACTCTGCTGACCGTGGGCTCGAGCTTCCCCTACACCCAGTTCCTGCCGGAGTTCGGTCAGGCCCGCGCCGTTCAGATCGATGTCGACGGCAGGTTCATCGGCATGCGGTATCCCTATGAGGTCAATCTGGTCGGCGACGCCGCCGCCGCCCTCCGGGCCCTGATCCCGCACCTGCATCGCAAGGAGGACCAGACCTGGCGCCAGGCGATCGAGGCGGGGGTGGCCGGATGGTGGAAGTCGATGGACGCCGAGGCTGAGGTCGCAGCGGATCCGGTGAACCCGATGCTGGTCTTCCGCGAACTGTCGATCCGGCTGCCCATGAACGCCATCGTGACCGCGGACTCGGGCTCGTCAGCGAACTGGTATGCCCGGCAGCTGAAGTTCCGGGGAGACATGCGCGGCTCGCTGTCCGGAAACCTGGCCACCATGGGCCCAGGGGTCCCCTATGGGATAGGCGCCAAGTTTGGCCATCCTGACCGACCAGTGATCGTCTTCGTCGGGGACGGCGCGATGCAGATGAACGGCCTCGCCGAGCTGATCACCGTCAAGCACTACTGGGAGCAGTGGGCAGACCCGCGGCTGATCGTCGCCGTGCTGCACAACAACGACCTCAACCAGGTCACCTGGGAAATGCGGGCCATGGAGGGCGCGCCGAAGTTTCCGGAATCCCAGCGCCTTCCCGACGTGTCCTACGAGGGCTTCGCCCGCAGCCTGGGCCTCGAAGCGATCGCGGTGGACGACCCGGCCCAGGTCGGGGCCGCGTGGGACCAGGCCCTGACCGCAGAGCGCCCCACCGTGCTTGACCTGCGCACCGACCCGAACATTCCCCCCATCCCGCCGCACGCCACCCTCGAGCAGATGAAGGACGCCGCCACGGCCATGCTCAAGGGCGACCCGGATCGCTGGGCCGTGATCAAGGAGGGTATCAAGACCAAGGCCAGGGAGATCGTGCCGGGCAAGGGCAACGCGAGGTTTGAGCCCGGTCAGCCTGCGCAGTAGAAGGGCACGTTTACCAGGGACATGGTCACGCACGTTACCAGGACATGGTCACGGGCGTGCAGGGCAGGAGGCGGCGTTCGGGTGCAGGCGTTCATCATGAACTACGGGTACCTGGCCATCTTCGTCTTGATGCTGGCCGAGTCCGCCTGCATCCCCGTGCCCTCCGAGCTCACGATGCTGTTTGGGGGCGCGCTGGCCGGCGGTGCCGTGCCCGGTGCCCACCTCAACCTGGTCCTGGTCGTGGCCGCGGGCGTGGCTGGCAACGTCGCCGGCAGCTATCTTGCCTGGGGCATCGGCCGCTGCGCGGGCCGGGCGGCGTGGCGCCGGTGGGGGCGTCACCTCTTGCTCCGGAACGACGACATCGACCGGGCCGAACGCTGGTTCGGCCGCCACGGCCCCAAGGCCGTGTTCTTCGGCCGCCTGCTGCCAGTCATACGCACCTTCATCTCGCTGCCGGCCGGCTTCGCCGAGATGCCTCCGGCCCGCTTCGGCATCTATACGGTCGCTGGCTGCGTCCCCTGGACGCTTGGCCTAGCATGGGCTGGCTACGCTGTCGGCCGTAACTGGCAGGCAGTCGCCTCCGCGTTCCACGGGCCCACCTATGCGCTGGCCGCCCTCGCCTGCATCCTGGCCGTGGCCGCCCTGGTCGTGCTCTGGCGCCGCCGTCACCGCGAAGGAACCGCGGGCGGGGGCCACTTTGTCGGCGGCGCAACGCCGCGGCCAGCCTCGCGGCAGACATCCTCCCACGGCCGGGATACTGAGCGGGCTCCTGGCGGCTCGAGCGTCGGCAAGTCGGACGTTCACGCCGCGCAGCCGCCGCGGGCATGAACCTAAGCAAAGCGACGCGGGCGCGAGCCGTATCCGGCGGCCCGGCCCCCCCGGGCCCAGCCCCGGCCTGACGGTCGGGCGGGACGAGCCAGAGGGGCAGTTCTCTCCCGGCTTGACGGCGAGGCGAAGCGCGACCGAGCGGTCCCGCAGGCCTGGGCGCTGGTCACGCTGGAGCCGAGGAGGGCGAGCGGCATGGCGAGCAGCGGCGATCCAGACGAACAGGGTCACGGCGAGCACTATCGGATGACGATGACCGCCGCTGTCGAGCCACCCATGGACGTCTGGCTCCTATCCGGTTGCTGCGGTTAAGCGCGGGCTCCGGCATGGATCGCACCCCGCGCGAGCGCGCCAGCCGGCTCCCCTTCCGGTAGCGCCGCGGCTGCCGCCGGGCGCCGGAGGACGGACCCGTAGGCGGCCAGGGTCTCACGGGCGATGCGTTCCCACGAGTACCGTGACCTGGCCCGGTCGGCGGCCGCGATGCCGTAGGCCTCGAGCTGCATCGAGTTGCCCAGCAGCCGCCGTATCCGCAGCGCGAGCTGCCTCGGCTGCCGTGGCGGCACGAGCAGGCCCGTCGTCGAGTCGATAACGGCATCCCGCTCGGCGCCGGCGGTAGCGGCGACGACCGGAGTGCCGCAGGCCATCGCCTGCACGGCCACCAGGCCCGCGGGCTCATAGGGCGCCGTGCTCACCAGCAGGTCGGCGGAGCGCAGCAGAGCGGGCAGCTCGCTATGGACAACTGCTCCCGTGAACATAAGCCTGTCGTCAAGGCCCAGTTTCCTGGACATCCGCCGGAGGTCCCGGCAGGCCTGCTGCTTGCCTGCTTCGCCGGGGGCGGGCTCGCCAGTGATGACGAGCTCGGCGCCAGGAATCTCGGTCAGGGCGCGCACGGCCACGTCAAGGGCGACGGCCCCGGACAGCGGCTCCGCGGCCAGTAGCCGAGGGCGCCCGTTCCGCTCAGCCACCGGGCCATCCGGCGTGAACCGGCGGTCGTCCACGCCGCACGGCACCACCCTGACCCTGGCCCTGGGCACGCCCAGCCGGGCCAAGTCGGCTAGTTCGTCGCTGGAATTGGCCAGAACCACGTCGGCGCTACGAGCGATGCCCGACTCGAGCCGGATCCGGGCCGTCGGCTGGCGCCCAGGAACCAGGTGGCGCTGCTCGGCGGCGGCCAGGGAGCCGAACGTCTGGGCTACAGGCACCCGGAGATCCCGCGCTCCGCCCAGGGCGGCGAGACCGCTGGTCCAGGAGTGCGCGTGGGCGATGTCCGGACGGCTCCGGCGCCAGTGCTGGGCCAGGCAGCTGCTGAACTCGGCCACGTGCGCCGCTGGCGTGTCCGCGGGCAGCGGCGCGGGCGGGCCCGCGGTCACGTGCTCGACCGTGACGCCGGGGGCGAGGATCGCGCTGCCAGAAAGGCCCTTCGCGTCCCGGCGCACATAGATGGTGATGCGGTGACCGAGCCGGGCCAGCTCCCGGGCCAGCGGGCTGACGCGAGCGACCTGGGCGCCGAGGCGAGGGTCGTCGTGCTGGGAGAGCTGAGTGAGCTGGCTGCAGTCGTCTGCGACGAGGGCGATCCTCATCAGGAGCCTCCACGTGGTAGCCGGGGTCACGGCGTCAGCTGGAGGAGCCTGGTGAATGCGAACGCAAAAAGGCACACCCAGCCGCACGCCATGACGGCGTGAGGGTGTGCCTGCGTCGTAAGCACGGTGTAGCTATTGGGTACCTGCCCCCTCCGGGTGGCTCTCAAACCAGTTAACTGCGGCGGTGCCGCTTGCCGGCCGGCGCGCACGAGCGGCCTGGGCCGGCCGAGTTCCCAGCCTCGGGCCGAGGCTGGGAACTCCCTCGCGCCACTGATGGAGGGCTACCAGCGATACCAGCGGCCGCGGCGTCCCCCTGTCTCAGCCGTCCGGAACAGGAATCCCAGCAGCCACAGAACGAGCACGACGAGCGCGATCCACCACAGCACGTGCACGGCGAACCCCAGCCCGCCGAGGATGAGCGCGAGAAGCAAAACCAGCAAGATGATGGCCACCGGAGGCTCCTTTCTCTCGTAAGCAGGCCTAGTTCTGCCCCGGTAGCAGGATCTAAACGGGCGCTGCAACCCGCCCGCGACGGGGTTCAGCAGGCAGCGGCCGTCGCGGCGGGCAAGCGCATGTGGAGGCGGACGGTGGTGCCCTCCCGGCCCGTTCTCAGCTCGACGAGGTCGCACACCTGGTTGACCAGGAACAGGCCGTGGCCGCGGCTCTCGGGTCCGTGCCTGACCCGCCCGGCTAGCGGGTCGGTGATCCACCCCTGGTCATGCAGCTGGCAGAGGACTTCCTGGTCGTCGTGCCATACGTGAAGCAGGCCGTCCGACCTGGCGTGGCTGAGCGTGTTCGCGGCGACCTCGCTGGCCGCGAGGACGAGGTCGGCGGCGCGCTCTTCGGCCAGCCTGGTCCGCCCGGCGTTGCTCTCCACCAGCCGCCGAACCGGGCCTAGATCCGTGCTGTACCTGAGGACTTCCGCACTGGCGGGCGGCGGCGGCAGCGGCCGGTCACATTCCGGCGGGACCTGCCAGTGGGCTCCATTGCCTGCCGTGGCAGCTGGCTGTCCGTCGCCGAGCAACTCCAGATGGGTTTGTCGGGCCCCGGCGATGGCGGACGGCGTCAGGCGCGCGGCGTCGTAGGGACAGAGGATGGTGATGCGCGCATGGGGGAAGGCCAGGTTCAGCAGCGCCTCGTGACGCGTCGCCTCGCAGATCTCGGCCGGTGAGCGCCCGGGCCAGATCGGCTCGCCGACAAAACGCAGACGCCTACCCGGATGCTCGTCGATGAACGCCCGCAGGCTCGGAATGATCCGCGCGGGATTGCCCCCTATATCGGACATGTCCGCTGACTGCACATGCCGAGGCGTTCCGTTCAGCTCGTCCACCAGGAGGCGGGCTTCATCTCCGGGCAGGGCGATGAGCGACGGCTCGCCCTGCGCCAGGCCCGCCCTCGCGAAGTCCATGATCCGGGCCCGGTACTCGCCCTGATCACGGTAGAAGAACGCCAGGTGCCGGAGGCCACCGCGGGCGGATTCCCCGCCCTGTGCTGACATAAAGCCCACTTACCGGTAGCTTCCCCGCCGCCGGACGCTACGTCCGGCCGGGCGGGAGAATCAACCCCAGCATACGATGAAGCGAATGTGTCCTCCCCGGGCCTGTGATCCGGAGGTTTACGTGGCGGAACTCCGGCTCTCGTCCGAGCGCCGCGACGGCAGCCTGATCGTCGCGATCGGCGGCGAGCTTGACATCGTGACCAGCCGTCAGCTTGACGAGCACCTAACGCGTGCCCGGGGGAAGGCCCGCCGGGTCATTCTCGACCTGTCGGATGTCGAGTTCATGGACACGAGCTCGCTGGCCGTGATCGTCGGGCACTGGAAGCGGCTGGAGGCGGCCGGCGGGACCCTGGTCCTGGCCGGGGCGAGGTACCGCTATACGAAGACGCTCTGGATCACCGGGCTCGCCGACCGCCTGCCCATGTACGACACCGTCGACGAGGCGCTGGCCGCCGCGCAGGCGGACGGCAGCCGGGCAGCCGGAGCAGCCGGCGGGTGAAGGGCGTCAGCGCACGTGCACATGACCGCTCGCCGCAGTCGTTAGGCTGAGCATGTCCGGGGTCAGCGCGGCAGAAACGAACGGAGATCGTCACGACCGGTCCAGACCTCCTGCAGGAAGCCACCGGCCTGCTGAGCAGTACCGGAGCTTCCGAGCCCAGGTCTCTGAGCGAGCTGGTGTCTCACGCTACGCGGCAGGTGCCCGCCTGCTCCGGGGCCGGGGCCGTGCTCTGGCGGGGCGGCGAGCCGGCGGTCTTCGCCGCTAGTCACCCGTCCCTGCCCGAGCTGACCGAGGTGCAGCTGACCAGCGGCCGCGGCCCGGTGCTCGACGCTGTGTCGCGCGGCAAGCCGGTCGGCTGCCCGGACACCCTCGAAGAGGTCCGCTGGCGGGAGTTCAGCGGTGCCGCGCTGCGCCTGGGCGTGAGGTGCTCGCTCAGCCTGGCCTACCGCTCCGGCACCGATGTCACCTGCCTGTCGCTGTTCAGCGCGCGCCCGAGAACCCTGGAAGCGGACTCGGTCGCGGTGGCCGAGCGCCTGGTCGCCCTGGGCGGCGCCGCGATCGACGTCGCCTCGGGATACGGCGAGGCCCGGCGAACGGCACGGCAACTCCGGGACGCTGCCGAGTCTCGCGCGGTGGTGGACCAGGCCAAGGGGGTCCTGATGCAGGCGTTCGGCTGCAGCGCCGAGGAAGCCCTGCAGCGGATGCGGCAGGTCTCACAGGAGCGCAACTTGAGGGTGACCGAGGTCGCCGCGACAATCATCGGCTCGCGGGGCGGGGCGGGCATAGGCAAGGCGCGTCGGTTATGCGCGATGACCTGACCGAGTGCCGTCGCGGATAGGCTGAATGTGCGTGCGGCCCGCGGGCCCCGAGTGTGCCCGCGGCTGATGCGCCAGAGGCGGCTGACCTGGCGACGGAGAGCGATTTTGACGACACAGTCTGCGGCCCCGGCGGCGGCACGGGATGAAGCTGGACGGCTGAAGGCCAGCGGCGACGCGCTCCGGCAGGCGGCCGGCCTACCCGGCGCCGACCCGCGGTCCTTGCTGGAGGCGGCGCTCGCCGAGCTCGACGGTGCGGTCGAGGCTCTGACGGCTGCGGGTGAACAGACGGCGGCCGATCCCCCCGAGGGACCGCACACCGAGCGGCGGCTGCTGCAGGCCGTATTCCAGCAGGCCCCGGTACCACTGTTCCTGCTCGGGCCGGACGGCACGGTGCGCCGGGCGAACTCGGCCGCCGGCCAGCTCCTGGGCTCCGGCTCCGGCTCCGGCTACCCGACCGGAAAGCCGTTCGCCTCGTTCATAGAGATGCCCTCCCGGGCGGCTCTGCAGTCCCAGCTCAGCGCCGTCGCCCGCAGCGGCAAGATCCGCAGCCTGCGCTGCGGGGTGCTCGCAGCCAGCGGCGCCGCGGAACGCGAGATCACGCTCTGCCCGGTCCGGGTGCGCGGCGAATCCCCCCAGCTGATCGCGGCGGTCAGCGCGTCCGGCGCCGGTGCCGGGCAACCTCAGGCCGCCACTACCGGGCGGGAGCCCTCTTCCGACGCCGGCGACGAGGCGCTGCGAGCGGTCATCCGCCGCCTCGACCTAGCCACAGCGGCCACCAGGATCCTGCTGGAGAACGTCAAGCACAGCGAGTCAGTGACGATGCAGCGCTTCGCTCGGCTGCTGTCCGGCGAGCTTGCCGCGTGGCTGATCCTGGATGTGGAGCGGCAGCAGCGCCTGCGGCGGCAGCTCACGGTGGGGCCGGACGACCAGCCGTCCGATGAGCTGGCCCGCGCGGTGGCGGCCGTCGACCCGCCGCCTGGCTCAGCCGCCTACCAGGTCCATGAATCAGGCAGTTCGCTGCTGGTCGCCCACGCCGAGGACGCGAGCATGCTCGGCGACGGCCCGGATGGCGTGCCGCTGCTCATGCAGCTCGGCGCGACGTCGGTGCTGTGCGTGCCGCTGTCGGACGGCGAGCGCAGCTACGGCACCCTGACCCTCGCCAGGCCCGCCGGGCGGGGGCACTTCGGCATGGCCGACGTCGGGCTGGTCAGCGAGCTGGGCGAGCAGCTCGCGCTCGCCATGAGGGCGGAACGGATGTTCCGGCACAGCACCGAGGTGGCCAGCGCGCTGCAGGCCAGCGTGCTGCCACGTCGGCTGCGCCAGATCCCGGGCGTCGAGGTGGCCGCCAGCCACGTCCCGGCCACGACCGCCCAGGACGCGGGCGCCGATTTCTACGACGTCTACCCCGCACAGGACGGGTGGGGCATCTCCATCGGCGACGTCTGCGGAAAGGGCCAGGACGCGGCGGCGGTAACGGCAGCCGCGCGGCACGCGATCCGGGTGCTCGCGCACTGGGACCGTGACCCGGCGCGGATCCTGCGCAAGGCAAACGAGATCATGATGGAGGAGGAGTTCGGCGGCCGGTTCGTCACCGCGAGCGTCGCCCACCTGCGCTGGCGCGACGGCGGCTGGCATGTCCTGCTCGGCAGTGCGGGTCATCCCTGGCCGGTGCTGATCAAGTCGGACGGCAGGACCGAGCGGCTGCAGGGTAGCGGGCTGCCGCTGGGGATCTTCGCGGACGCGGAACCCTCGGCCCAGGAGCTCGAGCTGGTCCCTGGCGACCTGCTGTTCTTCTTCAGCGACGGTCTCACGGGCGCGTGCGGCCCGGACATGGTGTACTTCGACGATCGCCTGACCGACGAGCTGGCCGCGCTCGCCGGCGAGTCTGCCGACCGCGTGGTGGGGCGCGTGCGGGAGATCGTGCTTGAGTTCTGCCGCGGCCAGCTGCGCGACGACGTGACGATGCTGGCGCTGCGCGCCGGCGAGCCCCCGGCCGACTGAGCGGAAGATCTGGCACGTCCTCCGATCCGGCGGGGCGGCTAACGCTTGCGGTCCTTGCCGCCCTTGGACAGATCGCGCCAGCTCGACTCGGAGACGTCAACGTCGTAGCGTTTCGCGGCGGCCAGAATCCGCTTCCACGCCCGGTCGCGCTCCGCGTCGGTCACGCCCTCGACCTGGTCAAACCGAGCGATCGCGTTGCGGACATGCCGGGCGTCGGTCAGCGGCTCCTTGCGCTGCCCTGGGAAGGCGAACTCCTTGTCCGCCGGCCTGTTCTCCTCGGCGGTGCTCATGCCCTCGCTCTGGCGCGGGATATTCTCGCCACGGGCCCGGGCGGACTGCACCTGCCGGGCCTTGGCGATGTTGCGCCGGGCAGCTTCCTTCTGCCGTGCGGTGGCCATCGCGACTCCTTCCTGGCCCTGGCCGCCAGTCCTGGCTGCGTTACGAATCATCTGTTACGGCTGCCAGCGAACGTGGCTCGTCGGTATCCGGGCCGACGAGGCACCCGCGCAGGTAGTCGAGCGCTGCGGTCAGCAGCCTGGACACGTGCATCTGCGAGATGCCGAGCCGCTCGCCGATCTCGGTCTGGGTCATGTTCCCGTAGAACCGCAGCATCAGCAGGCGCTGCTGGCGTTCCGGCAGGTCGTGCCAGTGCGTCCAGACGGCCTCCATGTCGAGCGTGTGCTCGAGCTGCGGGTCGTCCGCTCCCATCAGGTCGGCCAGGTTCGCGGTATCGGGGCGGTCGGACACCGGGGCATCCAGGGACGATGCCTGGAAGACCAGGTCGGCGCGCTCGGCGTCCAGCAGCTCAATGTCGCTAACGCCGAGGTGGCTGGCCAGCTCCCCGGGTTGCGGCGACCGGGCCAGGCGCTGGGTCAGCTCGGCCCGCGCCCGCCGCACCTCCAGCCGCAGCTCCTGCGTCGACCGCTTCACGCGCACCTGCCAGCGCTTGTCGCGGAAGTGCCGTTTGATCTCACCGCTGATGCACGGCTGGGCGTAGGCGGCGAGATTGCTGCCGACGGCCGGGTCGAAGTTGTTGATCGCCTTGAGCAGGCCCACGTAGCCGACCTGCATCAGCTCTTCCTGCGACTCGGGGCTCTGCCAGTAGCGCTGGGCGCACGAGCGGACCAGCGACCGGTATCTGGCCACGAGTTCCTCGCAGGCCGCATCACGGGTTTCGCTGCCGCGCGGCAGCGACTGGACCAGCCGCACCAGCGCCTGATCGCCTTCCTCTCCCTCCGGAGGGCACGTGGGCAGCCGGGTGACTGAAGCGCTCATGACCGATCACCTCTCCACAGCGGAACTCGTCACGTTGTGCCCTCCGTGCGAGACTCAAACATTTCCTGAGAACGGCGCCGCCAGAGCGGGGCCGCCGACGTGGCCTGGCGGGGGCGCGGTCCAAACGCCCCGGGCCACTGCCGGACGGCCGGGTTCGCGTGCGGCGCCGGCTTGTTACGCCGACTGTCGGGCGGGTAGTGGGCCGACATGAGCAACAGGCGGTCGGCGGCCGGCGAGGCGGTGGAGAACCCGGCGGCCGCCGCCGATGCAGAACAGCACGCCCGGCAGGACATGGCCGGGCTCCGCGCTCGCGTGGCGGCACGGCTGCCGCGCGGCGCGCGGCCGATCGCCGCGGCGGCCGGTGGCGCCCTGATCTCGGGCTGGGTCATCCTTCGCAGGCGCAGGCGGCGCTGACCTGCGGCGTCCCGGCTACCGTCGCCGAGGCTGGCTAGCCGGAGCGACCGCTACCGTGCTCACATGAGGGCTATCGGGTTCGTCGGCACCGGGCGGATGGGCCTGCCGATGTGCGTGAACCTCGTCGCTGCCGGATACGAGGTCACCGCCGCCGATGCGCGGCCGCAGCTCGAGACGGCGGTGCTGGAGTGCGGAGCCCGGTGGCGCAGCAGGCCGGCGGACGTGGCCGAAGGCGCGGACCTCGTCATCACGATGCTTCCCGGACCGCGAGAGGTACGCGACGTGATGGCCGGCCCGGGCGGTGTCCTGGCCGCCATGCCGAACTCCGCCGTATGGATCGACATGACCAGCAACTCGCCCGTGGCGGGGCGCGCGCTAGCCGCCGACGCCAACGCCCGCGGCATCGGCGTCCTGGACGCCCCTGTGGGCGGCGGCATCCCCGCCGCACGAGCCGGGACGTTGCAGCTGTTCGTGGGCGGCGACCCTGGGCTTCTGGAGCGGTGCCGCCCGGTACTTGAGGTGCTCGCCGAGCCCCGGCGCATCGCCCACATTGGCGGCAACGGCGCTGGCTACACGGCCAAGCTCCTGGTCAACCTGCTCTGGTTCGGCCAGGCGGTGGCCACCGCTGAGGCGCTCCTCGTCGCGCGCCGGGCCGGGATCGACCTGGACGTGCTCCGCCAGGCACTCGCCGCCAGCGCCGCGTCGAGCGCGTTCATCCGTGAGGATCTTGGCGCGCTGCTCGACGGCGACTACCTCACCTCCTTCGGCCTGGACCGCTGCTGCGACGAGCTCGCCGCGGTGGTCTCGCTCGCTCACGAGCTCGGGATGCCGTGCGAGCTCGCGCGCCAGGTGGAGCGCGCCTATCAGCGGGCGCTTGGGCGGTACGGGCCGGTCGACGGCGAGCTTCTCGCCGTAGCCCTGCTCGAGGAGGAAGCCGGGATCCGGCTGCGTCACGGGCCCGGCCTCCCGATGACGTAGAGCCCCTCACGTCGGGATGCCCGGAGCGCTGGACCACCCGGGCGAGGCTGCCGGAATCCCGTCGCGATGGCAGCGAGGGAACCTCACCGGCACGTGCCGCACTCGGGGCATAGGCCGCGCGGTCGTGTTATGCGAGCCAGATAGCGATGACCGGGTCAGCGCATGATTCCTGGCCACTGGGTAGGGGCGGGTGTCATTCGTCAACCCAGGGAGGCGCTGTGATGGGTCTGCGAAACAAGCTGCGTAACAGGCTTCGGATGGGCCGGGGACGCGCTAAGGCCAAGGTCGGCCGGGCGGGCGGCGACCCGTACCTCGAGACGAAAGGTCGGGGAGAACGGGCGAGCGGCGCGGCCCGGCAGGTGACCGAGCAGGCCAAGGACGCCGGCAGGAACGTGCGCGACGCGGTCAAGGAATAGAGTCGTCGAAGCAGAAATAGGCGGGAGCCGAAGCCGCCTGGGCTAGTCGTAGGGGAGAAGCGGTCCCAGCGGCCCGAGGTCGAGGTTCAGGTCTTCCGGGTCCAGCCCGAAATGTTCCCTGAGTTCGCCCATCCGGCTCTCGAGCGCCATCAGCGTGGACCCGATCCGTTCTATCTGCTCGTCGCTGAGCGTGCCGTCGTCAACTCTCCGCAGGGCCTGGCGCTCCATCAGCTGCCGCAGTAGCTCCACGACCGTCAGCACCAGGCTGACCAGCCCTTTCTCGACTGACTCCGGGTCAGCATCGATCCGGTGCCGGCGGGTCGGCGTGTCCTGCTCGCCTGCCGGCGAGGTCAACGTGCCAGCTCCCTGACGTCTGCGCCCGACTCGGCCAGGGCGCTCACCGACGTGACCAGCGCCCGCAGCGAGATCGTGACCATGTCGACGTCGGCGATGGACAATGTGATCTCCCCGGCCACGACCACGCCACCGGCCAGGACCCGGTCGAGAAGGTCGACCAGGGCAATTCGCTCCATCGTGCGCGCCCGACGGTGCTCGTCGGTCGCGGTTCCCTCCACTGGCCCTGGCCTGTGCGGCTGCACCTCGTGGTAAGCGGAGTGCTGATCACTCACAGGGCGGGCTCCTCTCTGGCGTTCCGGCGAACGAGTACGGCGGCCAGGGCCCGGTCAGCTCCAGCCGGGCGGCCGGGTGCTCCCGGGCCAGGGCCGCGACCGCGTCGGCGAACTCACCGCTCCGCTCGTCGTCGACGAGGTACGCCGCGTTGAGGATCATTTGCGCCCTGACCCCGGTGAGCTGCGGCGCCTGCGGCGCGTGCAGCCTGACCTCGGCGGCGAGGCCCGAGAGCCGGGCGTGGATGGTCTCGGCGCTGGCCAGCAGGTCGCTGCGGGCCTGGCTGCGCGAGGACAGCTCGTCCCGCCGCCGCTGCAGGTACGCAGCCCCCGGCCTGGCCGCCGCTCCGGACGAGCGGGCTGGCGCCGACGCGGCAAAACCGCCCCGCTCGGGCGGCTGAGCCGCGTACGCCTTGACCCCCCATTCCTGGCGCGAGCTGATCCGGCTGAGGGCCGCCCGGAAGTCCGCGGCCCGCTCGTCCAGCATGGCGGCCACGCCGTCGTCGCTGGCGTAGACCGTGGCCAGCCTCATCGGGACCAGCGAGGCCCGCTGCCCGA
>Ga0070698_100000692_pt1 | contig 35983 bp, 64 predicted proteins | sample KBSK1502metaG_FD_65477 | JGI IMG/M metagenome (GOLD analysis project Ga0070698, IMG submission 65477) | Corn, switchgrass and miscanthus rhizosphere microbial communities from Kellogg Biological Station, Michigan, USA - KBS K1-50-2 metaG | ecosystem: Host-associated > Plants > Roots >... | reverse complement strand
ACTTCTGCGCGAAGTCCTCGTGAAGCTGCTCCAGCTTCTTGCGCTCCGCTTCCTTGATCTTGTGCGACCGGCCCATGGGTTCCAGTTCGACCCATGGGGATTTGAGGTCATAGAGATAGCGGCCGACACCCCAGCGAACTGCTGCGCGCTTGAGAGCGTCGGAGAGCATCCCCTTTTCGGCCTCTACGTCGGAAGCGCCAGCACCGTCCGATTTCCACACCCACTCTCCGGACGGCATTCGAATGCCGATGTTGCAGACGGCGAGGGGACCGGCGATAATGTAATTGTTCTGCCAACCGTCAGGCCCGCAGGCGGTATCAAGGCGGTCCATCACGGCGCGGGCATCGACGTAGCAGAGGGCGAGGCCCTTGGTTTTTTCGCCGTTGGTCGAGCCGATACGCCATTCGATGTATTCGATGGGAAAGGGCTGGCTCAGTTCGTCGTAAAGCTCTTGCGCGGTATCAGCCATCACGCAGCACTCCGCTTTTCGCGTGAGACATCGATGGCAGCACAAAGGAAGTCGAGCTTCGTCCTCATGCTCATCAAGTCATCGAATTGACGTTCGACGAACGGCCGGGAAATCGGGTCTTTGTGCATGTTGCAGGCTGCGGTAACGGCAAGCCACGCATCGCGGATTGTTAGCTCCGCGCGCAATTCTGCTTCTTCCCGAGGGGTGAGAGGTTCGCCGTTTTCGCTCATTTCCATCTCCACGCGTTGCAACACATTTTCGAACTCGTAATCCTGCCGGACTTCATCAATCCGCTTGATGCGTTCTGCCGGACTAAGCGGCCACAACAATTGCCACTGAGCCAATAAAACGTCGGCGAACTGCTGTGAGGTCATCAGAACGCCCCCGTGTGTTCGCGGTAAGCATCGCAGCCGACGCAGAGACGGGACGGCGTATCAGCGGGATTGACGCCGCATTCTTCGCACTTGCGCGGGCGATGGATGCGGCCGACAGTGAACGTCACAGCCACTTCGCCGATTTGCGTTTTGCGCTGGCTGATGATCTCGATTGTCTTGAAGGCCATCACGCGACCTCCATATCCATCGCTTCCGCGACGATCTCTTCCGTCACGTCACGACATGAACCGGCATCTTCATCGATCTCCAGAACCTTGACCGGATCGACTTCGCCAGTGCGGATAAGATCAATCACGGCGGCGCGGGAATTGGTGTCCCGGTCGACCTCGGTAAACCACGGGCCGCGAATGCGGGGGGATTGGGTTTCGATGAAGTAGAGCGGGTTGGTCATTTTCAAAGCTCCCGGATTTTCGCGGCGATGTCGAAAGCGGCGGCGTTGTAGCCGCGCTGGTATTCGTTATCGACGTTCCTGATGCGATGGATTTCCGCGACCTTGGCGCAGGTGCCGATGACGGACTTCTTGATGTCGGCCGCGAGCTTGTCGAAGATGTCGCCGAACTCAGGTGCCGGGGTGACTATCTCCGCTGAGCGGGAGCCCGTGGCGTTTCCTTGATCCATTGTTCTCTCCCCTGATTGGAATCGTTAGGCGGCGAGGTTGGCGTGTACGCGCTCGCAAATCGCGTCGCGGATTGCCTGTCCGGTTTTCGAATTCTCAGTGGCCGCCAGCCAAATGCGTTCGTCATCGGCGAGAACGGCGCGACCGGCTTCCTCAAGGGATTTGCCGGCGAGCATGTGGGGGACCATGCGGGTGAGGAAGATTTGCTCTGCTTTGGTCATTGGCTTGCTCCGTTCTGATAGGAGCACACTAATTCAAGAAATTTGAAACCGCAAGCGCTATTTTCAATTTATTTGGAATTATTTTGTCCGACAGCCCGGATGTTCCTAAGCCCGTCACCGTGAACATAACATGAAATTTATTCGTGACAGTTGCATGTCGTATGGTACGCTACCAGACATAAAACAGCCCCAGATCAAGAGGCAGAAAAGCCACAATGACAACAAAATCAAGACGTTGGGGAGGTTAGATTATGGTACCAGAAGCTTGGCACAGGCGGCAGGCCATCCAAATCGCTGCGGCTCTACCCGAATCTCTCGAAGATGCCCTGCTCGTCTTAAATCTCGCCAAGGAACTGGTGAACGGCTTTCTCGCCGGCCCTCAACGGGCTGCGGAGCCTCTGGAGCGCGATCGCCGTGTAGTAGTGTCGCTTTCCTCAGCCACCAGTGGCGCCAATCGCTGAAGCGCTGTGCCCGTTAGACTGGCCTCGTCGCCGTCTACCAGCCATGACCGGCTCACCCAGGGCATCTTTGCTATCACGCGATCTTGAACATCCCGAGAGATCGGGAAACCATTCTCGATGTTCGAGAGGCGGGAAACCGTGATTCCAAGAAAGTTGGCAAAATCCTGCCGAGCTGGATAGGCGGAGGCCCGCCGTACTGCCCTCATTCTAATCGCAGTTGGGGCAAATCGCCCGCCAGTTTCTGGTTCCACCATGGAACGGGATAATGCCTCAAGTTCAAATTTTTTGGCAGCAAAGCTATTTGGCGCTTGTAAGTTCAAGGAATTTGAATTAAGCATGGGGCATGAGCCTCGAAAATCTCGACACGTTTTCTGAAGTTATGGAAGCCCTTGGGGGCAACCAAGGCGTTGGCGATCTCACGGGCGCCAAGCCGAGCACGCTTTCAATGTGGCGCAAGGCCAATAGCTTCCCATCAAACACATATGTCGTGATCACGGACGCACTTCGCGCGATCGGCAAGACGGCGCCAGCCTCGCTCTGGGGCATGAAGCAGCCAGCCGAGCCGGAGCGCGCGGCATGACTCAGATCCGCTGCTGTTTCTGCAAAGCCCCAGCCGCATTCAACTGCTTTGACGCGCTGCTATGCGCTGAGCATTTTCTTTCGGTGGTTTTAGCTCCCTCGGATTTTTCCTCTCCCGAGGTGAGCGCGCCGGCTGCTGTTGCCCCCAAGTCAGCCGCGGCCGGCGCCGTTCTTGATCGCAGGAACGCGAGCGCATTTCGTGTCGCTGCTTCCAGCTTGATCCAGGAATCGTCATCTGACATTTCGGCCGCCCCTGCTTGTTCCATGTTTGGAACAGGCCACGGCGCCATTGTGAGCGCTCACAATTCCATTGTGAGGGGAGAGTGAGATGGATGCAGCGGGGCAGCTTCGCGAGCTTTCAAAGCCGCATGGTGATGACGAAAAAGTCGTCCCTACGGTTATTGAAAGAACCGCCCGTTTGGCGGGGCTTTCTTACTCACGGTGTTACGAAATTTGGTACCGGCGCGCTCGTCGTATTGAGCCCGCTGAAGTCGCGCGTATCAGCGAAGCGCTGGAACGAAAAAACAGATTGGATACGCGCAATGAGCTATCGGAACTTCGGCTTCGCCTCGCGCGACTTGAAAGTCTACTCGTTCAGACGGACCCGGACTTTCATCGCCCGACTGTTGATCACATGCGGCAATCGGTTCGCCGATCTGGCTGAAGCTATCGCACCTTGGCTGAGGGAATCGCGATGACACCTTTGCCGAACCCGTTCCTTTCAGATTCCGCGGCGTCCTTCCCATTCGTTGCGGATACAGCCGTCGCGTCGGCGCCTCCAGCCCCAGTGATCGACGCGGCGGCTACTCATACCGATAATCTCGGCAGCGACATCAGCAATGTCGCGGAGATTTTCCTTTTCGCCAAGATGCTCTGCGCCGAGGCCCGCGTTCGTCCCGGCACGATCTCGCAGGAAGCACTGGGCGTCGCTGAGGAAATCACGGCTTACGAGGAAGCCTACCGTGATCCGCCGCCGCTGTTTTTGCGCAAAGTCTCGTAACCAGTAGGAGTAAGACGAAATGGGTAGGCCAGCTTTGAAGTCAGACGTTGATGATCTTGAGCGCGCAATCCGCAAGCAAAACGCTGTTTGCAGTGCGAATTTACTTCAAGCGCTGCGGCTCAATCATGCCGGCGTCGAGGCACCGGAGCCATCCGTTGAGGTCACGCCAATCATTCCTAACCCGCCATGCTGGAATCAAATGTGGTTCCACGATCTAATCTTCAGCACGCCGGAAATTCCGCCCGCTCGTGTGAGGATCGAAGACATTCAACGGGCCGTGGCGCGTGAGTACAAGGTTTCCAGGTTTGATATGCTATCTGCCCGGCGCACCCAGGATGTCGTTCGCCCTCGCCAGGTTGGCTACTACCTCGCCAAGAAACTGACAGACCGCTCGCTTCCTGAAATCGCGAGACGCTTCGGCGGTCGCGATCACTCAACCGCAATATCCGGAATCCGCAAGATCGAAAAGCTCGTCCTCACCGACGAAGAACTTGCCGCGCGCATCGACAAAATCAAGGAAGCGCTGGCATGAGCAAGGCAACGCCCATTCATGTGATTGTTGCGAGGCTTAAGCCCCTCCCGCTTCATCATCAGATCGCTTTTTTGCGGAGCCTGCTCAAGGCTGAGAAGCCGTTCTCGGTTCGCAGGAACGAATTGCAGTCATTGCTTGACGGCAAAATGCTGAAGCAACTGAAAAAAGAGAACCGCGCGGCATGACCTTTCGGGAAGAAATCCTAGCCGAAGGCGTTCGCTTGATACTGGGCGATTGCCTCGATGTCATGCCAACGCTCGAGGCGGCGGATCATATTATTTCGGACCCTCCCTATGAGGCTTCGCTGCATTTGTCGAAGAACAATCTTACCGGCCGAAAGCATCGAAACGATGGCGTTGCTGAGTTGAAGGGATTGGATTTTGCGCCCATTGACGACATCCGAGATTCGTTTGTCGGTGTGGCTGCGGGTGCTTGCAATGGCTGGCTAATTACCTTCTGCACTGTTGAGGGTGTTGCTAAGTGGGCGGATGCCATCAATGCATCACCCATCAAGTACAAGCGCGCCTGCGTGTGGGTAAAGCCGGACTCTACCCCACAACTCAATGGGCAAGGGCCAGCTCAGGGCGCGGAATGCTTTGTAACCGCTTGGGCGGGCAAGGGCTTTGCAGCTTGGAACTCGGGTGGAAAGCGCGGCGTCTATACGCATTGTGTCAACAAGGAAAGGCAGGGAGAGCATCCTACGGAAAAGCCGCTGCCGTTGATGGCCGAAATCATTCTGGACTTCACGCAGGCCGGACAATTGATTTGCGACCCGTTCTGTGGATCTGGCACCACTGGCGTTGCTGCCGTCAAGCTAGGGCGTCGGTTTGTCGGCATTGAAAAGAGCCCTCAATGGTTCGACCTCTCATGTCGGAGAATATCAGCCGCCATTGCACAGCCCGACATGTTCATAGCCCCTCCCAAGCCCGCAAAGCAGGATGCATTTCTATGACCGATCGCACCTTCCATTTTGTTCGCCATGAGCACGTCCCCCACTGGCTCCAATCCGGATGGATTGCCACACCCATCTTGGAGGGCACCCATCACGGTCAGTGGTCGGTTTGCATGGAATGGTTATGCGACTGCCCAATGGTGAGACCGCGGCCAGCGCTCGACCTCAACGCCACATTACAGAACTTCCTTGATACCTGTGTAATCCACCGCGTTCCCGACCTCCAACCCGAGAGCGCAAATCATGAGCGAGCCGCAAGCGGGACATAACACCCAGACCGAACAGCCAGCCCCACGTCTGGCCAAGGACCAAATCCGTTCCATCGTCGAACGCATTGAGCGAATGGAGGAAGAGAAAAAGACTATCGCCGACGACATCAAGGACATTTATGCCGAGGCAAAAGGCAGCGGCTATGACGTGAAGGCGCTGCGAACGATCATCCGACTCCGGAAGCAGGACGCCAACGAGCGGCAGGAAGCCGAGACGATCCTGGAAACCTACATGCATGCGCTCGGAATGATTTGATGCGCTGGCTGAGGCTATACGACGACACAATCAACGATCCGAAGATACTGAAGTTGCCAGAGGCGATGCGCTGGCACTGGATCGCCATGCTTTGTGTAGCCTCCAAGAACGATGGTGTATTGCCGGCGCTTGACGACATCGCAATTCAGCTTCGCATGACCACAGTTAAGGCTACCGAAATTATTGCGACGCTTGTAAAGGCCAATCTGCTGGATAAGACCGAAACGGGCTTCGCACCGCACAACTGGAACGGCCGTCAGTATAAGTCGGACGTTTCAACAGAGAGAGTGAAACGTTTCAGAGAAACAAAACGAAACGTTTCATCCACCGTTTCTGAAACGCCCCCAGAGCAGAAGCAGAATACAGAGCAGAGCAGAGCAGAGGCGCGGCCCGCTGTATCAAATTTGGAAAAGGTTCTTCGCACTGACCTTGCCGAAGCATTCGGGCCATCTCGAACACCAAACCTTGAAAGAACCTCTGTTTGGCTTTCCAAGGGGTATTCCTCAACGATGATCGTGGATGCAGTGAGAGAGGTTTTAGCCAGAGGGACCGCCGTTGCGACCTTAAATTATTTTGATGATATCTTGGCTGAGAAGCACGCGAGCCGGCAGGAAACACCATCAGAGCGAGCGGAGGCCAGTGCCAAGATCGACATGGATAAAGTTGCGGAGATGTTCAAGAAAACCGGTGTTTGGTCTCGCTATGCCGGTCCAGAACCTGGAATGACGGGATGCAAATGCCCTCCTGAAATCCTCGCCAAACACGGAATTGCTGTTCCCAGTGTCCGGAGGATGGATTCATGATCCGCGACCCCTCAGACGGCACGGTAAGAAATCCCCTCGGTGAAAGTCCGTTAAGCCATTCGGAGCAATCCGTTTGTGAGCCAAGGGCGCCAGTTTCCGGCTTGAGGGAGCCGAGCAGAAAATCCAGCTATCTCGCCCGTCTCGAAAAATCGCGTGAGTGGCTGAAGAACTATCACTCCAAATCCACCAGCGAGGAATCCAATGCCCAAGAAACATAAAATGGACCCCAAGCTGGTCAGCTCAGAAACCCATGAAGTGGCGTATCTGGCGAAGAAGCTGGGAGTTTCCCGGAAGATCATTCGAACGGCTCGCAAGAGCGTAGGCCGCAGCCGAACCAAGATCACGGCCTTTGTGAAGGGCTACACGGCGGAAGGCAAATGAAATGCACGGGGCAGCAATGACCAACATCCGAAGGACCGGCATCAAGGCCACCAAGCACGGGAAACCAAATCCTGCCTATGCCGCAGCCGTGCATGATCGCAGGTCAACCGATATTCAAGCGGCCCACGCAGTTCCGATGGAAGTAGAAGATCCAATGGGGCTCGACCCCGGCGACAAAATCGTGGTTTCGCGCAATACCCGCAATGACCCATTGGCAAACCTTCACTCGCGCCGGCAGATCGAGGAAGCGCAGTACCAGGGTGGCCGCGCTTTTCAGGCCGATTGGGAAAGGGCGGAACGTGGCCCACAGGCGATCGATCCGACCAAGGAAGCGGTAGACGGCGGGCGCATTCCAGAACCTTTCACGGAAGGCCAGCGCAAGGCTGTGCTGCGCCTGAATCGTTGTGAGCGGGAATTGGGCTCGGACGGCTCCGCGCTCTGCCACGATGTTCTAATCCACGGCATGACCATGGCCCAGGTCGGGCAACGCCGCGGATTGAGCGGGGAGCGCTGGGAGAAATATTTCGGGACGCGTTTCCGGGAGTGTCTTGACCGGCTCTCGGTTATCTACGGTTTTGCAACGGCTGTGCATTCAAGGAAAGTGGGGGCTTGACTGGTCCAGCAAATCACCCCCTTATGGGCAAGATCGCAAGTGATTTGCCCCGCCCGGAGAAAATCCGCAGGCGGGTTTTGCTTTTGGAGCATCAGCATGTCAGCCGATATCATCCAATTCATCCCCCGCTCCACCAAGCGCAGGGCATCAATCATTCCCATTGAGATCACGGCCGCTGAAACCATGAAGGACGTTTTGGGGACAACTACCTCCTCTGCGGAGGAAAAACCTGTTCGGTTATCTGACAACGGAGAATGAGGCGATGAGCGAAACTATATGGGGAGCAGGAGATTGGCGAGGCAATCTTGGGCCGCATCCGCTGATCACCGATGGTCACTACATCAAATTCGAAACGCCGAGTGCGCCGACATCGGTTGCTATAATTTTTAGCGGCAAGACGCTGGTCACCATCAAGCCAGACGGCGAGATCGTGTATGGCGAGGGCTATACCCCGGACGCTGCTGCAAAAGCGTTCTGGGATGCTCTTGGCTATGAGCGCAAGCGACGTGCGGCATGCTGACTGTCGGATCACGAGATGGGTTTAGTAGGGTGGAGCAGTCCGGTAGCTCGCTTGGCTCATAACCAAGAGGTCGCGGGTTCAAATCCCGCCCCTGCAACCAGCCGCATTGGTAGTCAACAATAACCGAACAGGTCCAGCCTCCTCACAGCCGGTAATTGTCCATGAATAACAATTCCACGGCCGAATACGTGAACCAGACGAAAGAACCGGCGTGACAATGAGTCGTGAAGCCAAGTCGGAAATCCTAAGGCAGGCTTGCAAATTCTGGTTCGTGCTGGACCGCAAGACGCAGGAAGATTTGATCGACGGGAAGTGCATCTATTCGGAGTACGAATGCGTTCCAATAATCGATTACACCCGAACGCATCCTATTTTTTCGGAAACGGTTTAGTCCAATTTGGGGCGTTGTGCATCACACAACCCAAGGAAATACCAACATGAAAACTCCCCACGCGATCGAGAAGGAAGAAGACAAGGTTCCTGTTGTGAGGACGCCGCCCGTTCCTGACAAGCCGGACGCACCGAAGGTGGCGCCAAAGGCTGAAGAGAAGCCCGCCAATTTCGTGCCCAAGTTCGAATCCAAGGACGATCACGTTGCCCACATCGCCGAAATAGCGCGTCACATGCAGAAAACCCAGCCCGGCGTTGAGACGGCAGCGGACCAAATCCTGCACCACGTCGCAGCCATCCAAGACCCGGAAACCCACAACAAGGCAGTCGCCGAATCGCAAAGGCTTGCTGCTGAAGCTCAGGCGCGACGGGCCAAGGAACTCGGTCGTCCTCTGCCTGGGGACAAGGCGAAGGTTTCATAGTTGCCCAAATTACTTAACGTTGCCAGCAATGCCGTTTGAAAAGGGCAAATCAGGCAACCCGAAAGGGCGCAAGAGCGAGAAGCCGTTTGCGGATGCTCTGCGTATGGAACTGGCTGCGGCAGGAGACGATCACAAGGCGCTTCGAGCCATTGCCAAGAACCTGATCGTCTTGGCGCAGAAGGCTGAACTGGCTGCCCTTCCGGCGATCAACTCCATTGCCGACCGTCTCGATGGCAAGCCCGCGCAGGAATCGACGGTGACCATTGACGACAAGCGTGATGCGACAGACTGGACAAGAGCCGAACTGGTCGCCTTCCTCCGTGACGCCACGTCAGATCGCACGGGAGCTGCTGAGAAGGACGGACGCGGCGGAAAACCTGATAGCGTTCACTGAGTACACGTTTCCGCGGTATCGCACGGCCGAGCATCACAGGATCATTGCAGGCCAGTTGGAGCGGGTAGAGCGGGGTGAGATTGACCGGCTGATGCTGCTGGTTCCGCCACGGCATGGCAAGTCAGAATTGGCCTCGATCCGGTTGCCGGCATGGTTTCTGGGTCGCCAGCCGCACAAGCAGTTCTTGTCGGTATCAGCAACGGAAGGGCTGGCAAGCGACTTTGGCCGCGCTGTCAGGAACACCATAGCGGGGCCTGAATATCGGGCGATCTTTGACACTCGCCTTGCAGAGGACAGCCAGGCCAAGGGCAAATGGCACACTTCGGCGGGAGGAATTTACTATTCGCTCGGCATTGGTGGCTCGGTTCTTGGACGCGGCGGCGACAGTATTCTTATAGATGATCCTTATGCGTCTATGGCGGATGCGCTCTCGGAACTGACGCGCAAGAATGTCTGGGATTGGTACACGGGCACGGCCTACAACCGATTGATGCCGGGCGGCTCGATTGTCGTCATCAACCATCGAATGCACGAGGATGACCTTTGCGGGCGTTTGCTGGCCCAGCAGGCGGCCGGCGGCGATCGCTGGGAGGTTGTCGAGTTACCGGCGATCAAGGAGGACGGCTCCGCGCTTTGGCCTGACGCCTATCCGCTGGAAGCTCTGGAGCGCATCAGGAAGAACTCGCAGGCCAGGTTCTGGTCCGCGCTTTACCAGCAGCGGCCGGCGCCTGAAGAGGGCGACTACTTCAAAGCAGATTGGCTCAAGCCTTATGAAAAAGTCCCGTCACTCGATACGCTGCGGGTCTATGGCGGATCTGATTACGCTGTCACCGCTGACGGAGGAGACTACACCGTCCACGCCGTTGTCGGGATCGATCCTGAAGGACGAATGTATCTCCTCGATCTCTGGCGCAAGCAAACCGCCAGTGACGAGTGGATTGAAGCCTTCTGCGATCTCGTGAAGCAATGGAAGCCCATGGGCTGGGCGGAAGAGCAGGGCCAGATCAGGTCAGGCGTTGGGCCGTTCCTTGATAAACGGCAGCGGGAGCGCAAGGCTTATGTCTCACGAGAACAGTTCCCGACCCGAGGCGACAAGGCTGTACGTGCTCAGTCAATCCGCGGAAGGATGGCGCTTGAAGGACTATATGTCCCAGTCAACGCCGCGTTTTACCCCGATTTACGAGCTGAACTCCTCAGCTTTCCAGCAGGTAAACACGACGATCAAGTTGATGCGCTTGGTCTCGTTGGTCAACTCATCGACCAGATGCAGAGCGGCGTGAAAGCGAAGCCCGTTGCGCCGGTTCGCCGCGACCGTTGGGACAAAGAAGAAGACACCTCGGCTAGTTGGAAGACGGCTTAGGCACGGTTTCGACACCGATGATTGTAACGGTCGGAACGCCGTTCACGAAGCTCGTGTGATACGTCCAAATCGTCATCCCTTTTGGGAGCACGCCAAGTTTGTAACCGCCGTTAAGCGGCTCTCCGTCGCTGTCTATCTTGAATTCATGGATGACTGGTTTCATGCGCTCATCTTATCAAATTACTCCGGAATCTCAAGGCTAACATGATCCCACAGCGCAAAGAGCAGGAGGACGAAGACGACGGTCTGCTTGACGTTGGCGCACTCGTCCGCATGTTCGAGGAAAGCGAGGACTCCTCCTTTGAAGCCCGAGAACTATCCGAACGTGACCGGGATTACGTCGACAACATTCAACTGACCGCGGATGAACTGGCGACGCTCAAGAAGCGAGGCCAGCCGCCGTCGATCGACAACCGGATCAAGACCAAGGTCGATTACCTCGTCGGGTTTGAGAAGCAACAGCGGATCGACCCGAAGGCGCTGCCTCGCACACCCAAGCACGAGACGGACGCGGACGGCGCAACGCAGGGGCTTCGCTACGTCTCGGATTCAGAGGACTACGCCTCCAAGCGCTCTGGCGTGTGGCGCAACATGCTGGTTGAAGGTTCGGGCGGCATCCGGGTTTATGTAGCGCCGTCGAAATACCAGAAGCCCATGGATATGCAGGGCATGATGGGTTCCTCGGCAATGACCCCGCCGCAGGAAATGGATATCTGTATCCAGCGCGTGGCCTGGGATCGGATGTTTGCTGATCCACATTCGAGCGAGCTGGACTATTCGGACGCCTCATATATCGGCCTTGTCGTCTGGAAGGACTATGACGATGCGTTGAACGAATACAAGGACAATTCTGACGCCAAGGACATTCTCGACACTACGCTGAGCAGCGCTCCGTCGCAGACCTATGATGACAAGCCGAAGTTCAGCCTGTGGGCGGACAAGGCACGAAAGCGCGTTCGCATCTGTCAAATCTGGGTCAAGCGCAACGACGAATGGTATTTTGCCGAGTACACCAAGGGCGGCATCCTCAAGGCTGGCCCGTCGCCCTACAAGGACGATAAGGGCGGTTCGGACTGCGAACTGATCTTTCAGGCGGCCTATAAGAACAGGGACAACGAAACCTACGGCCTCGTGCGGGAAATGATCTCGCTCCAGGATGCGATCAACAAGCGCCTGTCCAAATCGCTGCATTTGCTCAATGTCCATCAAACGACATATGAGGAGGGCGCGGTTGACGACATCGAGGAATACCGCCGGCAGAAGGCCCGTCCTGACGGAACGATGAAGGTCAACCCCGGTGCGCTGTCTAATCCGCACGGGCCGAAGATCATCAGCGAAACCCGAACCGATCTGGCGGAAGGCCATTTCAAACTGTTGCAGGAGGCCAAGAACTCGATCGACCTGAAGGGCCCGAACGCTACCGAGATGGGCGACAAGACCGGCGGATCAAATGCCGCCTCGGGCAAGGCAATCATCGCTTCCCAGCAGGGCGGCATGACGCAAATCGGCGATCTGATGGACCAGCTTCGCCACATGGACAAGCGGGTATTCCGGGCAATCTGGAACCGGATACGCCAGTTCTGGACCGCGGAGAAGTGGATCAGGATTACCGACGACGAGCGCAACGTCAAATGGGTTGGGATGAACGTCGATCCCCAGCAGGTTCAGATGCTGATGCAGCAGAACCCGGAAGCCGCACAGAAGATCGCGGGCGTGGTTGCCAACGTCGCCGAGCTGGATTGCGACATCATCATTGACGCTTCGCCCGATGGCATCACACCGGCTCTCGAGCAGTTCCAGGCTTTGGTTGAACTGAAGAAGTTTGACACCAACAATGAGCTGCCGTTCCGGGCCATCATGCGCGCCGCGCCGAACTTGAAGGACAAGGACAAGATCCTTGATGAGATGGACAAGGCGCAGCAGGCCGCTCAGTCCAATCCGGAGGCGCAGGAGGCCAAGCAAATCCAGAAGGCGGGCGCTGTAGCCGAGGTCAGGGAGCGCGAATCCAAGGCGGCTCTAAACCTCGCCAATGCCCATGCTGCGGGAATGCCCGATCAAGCCAATCCACAAGCTCCGCAAGAGGAAGAATTGCCGCTGGAGATCAGGATTGCGCAGGCGGTTGCCGAGATCATGGACAAGAAAGCGGCTGCTCATCAAAAGACCGCTGCGGCGCATAAACTTGAAACTGAAGCCCTGCTGGCGCCGGCCAAGGCCGAGCACGAAGCCAGTCTGGCGGAAGCCAATTTCCATCAGAGCGCGGAAAACGCCGCCGAGGACCGCAAGATCAAAGCGAAGCAGGCCGCAAGAAAGCCGGTCTCAGCTTAAAGGAATAGGTATCGCCGACCTAAACGGGCGTCCGAGAACAGTCTCGTTAAACATGTGATGTCGCCGATCTGCGGGCGTCTGTGTCTATGCACAAAAACTAGGAACCACTATGGCCGATCTGGATAACATCCTGTCGGGGAGCACAACCGCGCCCGCGACAGACGAGCAGGAAACCGTAACGCAGGTTGCTGAAGGCGAAAGCCAGCAGGAACAGACTGAAGCGACGGAGCAGGAAGGCGAACGTGGGACAAAGATGGTTCCGCATGAAGCCCTTCATGCCGAGAAGCAGAAGGTCAAGCGTTACACGGAAGAGGTTGCGGATTTTCGGCGATCGAACGAGACGCTTCAGCGTCAGGTCACCGAGCTTTTGCAGCGCGTTCCGGTTCCGAAGGTTGAGCAAGCACAGGCGCCTGATTTCTTCGAAGACCCGGCGAAGGCGACACGGCATGAAGTCATGCAGTCCGTCTCTCCGCAATTCGATCAGATCAATCAGACGCTCCTCGCCATCGCAAGGGACAACGCGGAAACGCGCTTTACCCCCGAGACGGTGAGCGAAGCCGAGCAGGCGTTTATCAGCGCCCTGCAAAGCCAGAAGCTCGATCCTGCCGACTACCAGAAGGTCGTAAGCAGCCCCAACCGCTATGCGGCGGCTGTGCAGTGGCACAAGCGCCAGTTGGCGCAAGCCGAGATCGGCGATGACCCCGTGGCATTTCGCGCCAAGGTCGAAGCCGAAATCCTCGCCAAACACGGCATTGCGCCGGGCGAACAACAGCCTGCCGCTCAAGCGCAGCAGCGCGCTCCGGTCATGCCCTCCAACCTCGCAGGCGCTCGCAATGTCGGCGCCAGAAGTGGCCCGGCATGGTCCGGGCCTTCATCGCTACAAGACATCTTCAACCGAACCGTGCCGTCTGGATGATGGCCGCCGGATGCTGATGTCCGAAAGGACAATCTACCATGGCTGACACTCGCGTTAGCGCCGGCCTCACTGTCGAGCAGTGGGACGACAAGTACTTCACCGAATACCTGACCGAAAACCGCTTTTCCGGCGAAATGGGGACGAACGAGTCCAACGTTATCCAGGTCAAGGAAAACCTCTCCAAGAAGCCCGGCGACCGCATCAATTTTGCGCTCGTCAACAAGCTGACCCAGAACGCCATCACCGGCCGCAACGTGCTGGAAGGCAACGAAGAGGACATGTCGTCCCGCTCGTTCGAGGTCGCGGTGACCAAGCGCCGCAACGGCGTGCGCGTTGCCGAGATTGACGAGCAGTTCTCTGCGATCGGCCTCCGCGAAGCCGGCAAGTCCGTCCTCAAGGACTGGTCGATGAAGGACACCGAGAAACTGATCATTCAGGGCCTCGCGTCCATCAACGGCGTTCGCTACGACACGGCCTCGGAAGCCCAGAAGGATGCGTGGCTGGTCGATAACGTCGATCGCGTCTTGTTCGGTGCCGCCGCGTCCGGAGGTACCGATCACAGTTCCGATCTGGCCTTGCTGGACACGTCGGCCGACAAGATCACGGCGGCCGCCATCTCCAAGATGAAGTACATGGCGCGGGTCACTGCATCCCCGCACATTCGCCCCATCCGCTCCGAGGCGAACGGCCGACACTACTATCTGTTGTATCTCGATCCCCGGCTGTTCCGAGACCTCAAGAACGAGTCCTCATCGCCCATCGTCCAGGCCGAACGCGAGGTCCGCCTTGAACTGGAAAACAACCGCCTGTTCAAGGGCGGCGATCTTCTCTGGGACGGCATGATCATCAAGGAAATCCCCGAGATGTACGACGAGCTGGCCACGCCGTTCACCAACGTCGGTGACAGCGCGACCACCGAAGTCGGCTGCGCCTTCCTCTGCGGCGCTCAGGCAGTCGGTGCGGCCTACGCCAAGCGCTGGACCTCGAAGGAGCAGACCTTCGACTACGGCGACAAGCGCGGCGTTGCGATCGAGGCCATCTACGGCATCGAGAAGATGAAGTTCGGAAGCGGCACGACTGACACGGCTGATCTGAAGGATCACGGCGTCGTCACCGGCTACTTCGCGACCGTCAACTAACAGGAGCACATCACATGGCTACTGTTCGCACGACTAACGCAGCCACGGGCTATCCGGTCCCCGGAACCGGCATCCTCCGCGTTGCTCATGGCACTTATGAGCACGCTTCCAACCTCGCCGCCGCCACCATCATCGAATACTGCCGCGTTCCCAAGGGCGCGGTGATCGTCGGTGGCTGGTGGGGTGGCGATGACCTCGATACCAACGGCACCGAGGAGTTTGACATTGACATCGGCTGGGCAGCCAATGGTGTTGACTCCGCAGACGATGACGGGCTCGGCAATCTCGGCACCATCACGGGTGACGTGAGCGTGCATCTCGGGGCGGCCGGCATGTGGTTTCCGCTTCAGGGCAAAATCCTGACGGACGGCCCGCAGACCTTCGGCGCGGAAACCGTGCTTCAGGGCACGATCGTGACCGACGCTGCAACCGGTGGTACGGGCACGTCAACGCTCGTCGTCTACTTCTACGTGCCGTAACGGCTCACGGGCGGCGGGGAAACCTGCCGCCCATTTTTCATTTTCAGCAAAGGACATCCCCCTATGGGAAACAATGCCGTTGCCCCTCGGGGCGTTCTTACACAGCAGGTGCCGTATATGCGCGCATCTGTTGCCTACGACACCGTGAACATCGGCACGGCGGGTAAGGTTCCTCTCGGAACGCTTCCGGCCGGCGCAATCGTCATCGACATGATCGTCAAGATCACGGAAGCCTTCAACGCTGCCACGACCAATGTTCTGACGGTCGGGACGGCCGCGGATGCGTCCGCCATTCTCGGCGCAACCGATATCAACGAACTTGAAGTGGATACGACGGAGACCTTTGCAGCCAAGGGCTACAAGGTGACCGTCGACACACCGCTGTTCATCAAATACGCACAGACGGGCACGGCGGCATCTGCCGGCGCTGTCACCGTCATCCTCTTGTACATCCCCGACAACGACCGATAAGGAGCAATTCCAATGGTCAATATCACAGGCTTCGACGGTCTTGCGGGCGTTACCGTAACCGGCGCCAGCATTCTCACCAACGGCATGACGGTGTTTACGATTGCCGGCGGCTTCATTCGGATCACGGACTTGCTTTCCGAGAACGTCGTGGATTCGGATTCGGCGGCTTCGACCATCCAGTGGTCGGCTGATGGCACGCTGGGTTCCGCAACCACCATCACGGGCGCATCCGTTTCGACGGCCTCGGTTGCGCCTGGCGGCATCGTGAACTGCGACTTTACCGCACTTACCACGGCTCCGGTCATCGCCGCGAACGGCGTGGCGCTCCAGGGCCCGACCACTTCGACCGGCGGCAGTGTCATCATTCCGGCTGGCATTCTCAAGCTGGTCATCGGCGGCGCCGATACCACGACAACGACATGGCGGCACATCATGCGCTGGATTCCGCTCAGCTCCAGCGTAACGGTCACTGCGGCTTTCTAGGCCATGGTTGACATCACCAAAACCCGCTCGCAATTGATCGAGCGGGCGGCAAAGGATCTTGGCATCATCGAGCCCGGCGAAACGCTGGCCGCTGAAGATCAGGACACGTTCGACGGCTTGCTTGATCCGTTGCTGGCCCAGCTATCGGCCGATGGCATCGTCTATATACAGGACGATGAGGCGATCGAGAACCAATACTTCCTGCCGCTGGCAAGGCTGCTCGCCAACATCGCCGGGCCTGACTTCGGCTCGCCGATCAATGAAGACGCCAAGATGCAGGACGAAAAAACCCTGCGCCGGCTGACGACGGCCAAGCCAAGTTTTGAAACGCTCAAGACAGAGTTTTATTGATGGCAGCAATTAGGAATGATCGGCCATTAACTCATGAGCGACTTATAGAAGCGCTCCAATACGATCCGATCACGGGCCTGTTCCTTTGGAGAATTACAGCATCCCCAAAGGCTGTGGCTGGAAGTGTTGCCGGCACAATTAATAAGCGCGGGTATCGCATAATCCGCATTGACGGCGAGTTATATAAAGCGAGCCGTCTTGCATGGTTCTATACTTTTGGTGAGTGGCCGGAATCTTTCTTAGATCATGCCAATCGCATAAAGACCGATGACCGGATCGATAATTTGCGCCAAATCTCTTGTTGCGAGAACGCTTGGAATGTCGGTGTCACATCGCGAAACACTAGCGGCTACAAAGGCGTTTCATTCGCTAAATCAATGGATAAGTGGCAGGCCTCAATAAGCAACGAGGGGCGCGCTGTCCATCTTGGTTATTTTGCTGACCCATTAGCCGCACACAATGCTTACCGCGATGCCGCAATTAAGGCTCGCGGCGAAATTGGCGTTGTTGTCTGATGCCCAAGATCGTCTTTCCTTTGTCTCACTCACCGGGATTGAGGGCGTCGGAAGGTGCGGGACGGCTGTATAATTGCTATGCCGAACCTCTTGGCGAGGGCGCAAGGGCTACAGCCGTCCGGCATCGGTCGCCGGGACTGGTGAACTTCGGCACAACCGCCCGAACGGGTTGCCGTGGCCTGATCGAGGTTTCCGGCACGCTGTACGCCGCCTTTAGCGGCAAGTTGGAGAAATGGACCTCATCGGGTGGTGCTACTACCAACGTAGGTAACCTCACTGGCACCAAGAAGGGCTTCTTCGCCCGCAACAATGCAGCCACGCCGGACAAGGTATTTGTCGATCCTGACGGCAACATAGCGACGTTCACGCCGTCTGCGGTAACGAGTGGGTTTGATGCCGATCTACCGGCGGTCAATTCGGTGACGGCTCTTGATGGTTATTTGATCTTCACGACCGGCAGCGGACAGATTTGGGCGACGGGCCTTAACGCTGTTACTGTCAGCGCACTGTCGTTCACGACCGATCAGGAATCCGGCGGGTTACTGAGGGGCGTAACCTGGGGTGGCCGGTTCTATGCCCTTGGAAACAAGGCAACAGGTGTTTATGCGGATGCCGCGACTTCGCCGTTTCCATTGTCGCGGGTTGATGTGATCCCCCGAGGAATTGCCGGGCCGTATTGCGTCACCGGGCATGAAAGCAATTTTTCCAAGAGCCTGCACATCATCGGCGATGACAACGCGGTCTATCGGCTTGATGGTTATACGCCCTCAAAGGTTTCCCCGCCCGATCTTGACGCTCTGATCGAGGCCGTTTCCGACAAGACGACGCTGGAGATGTGTTCCTATATCTCCCGTGGCCATGCGTTCATTCAAATCACTTGTCCTGACTGGACGTGGGTACTCAACCTGAACAACGGCAAGTGGCATCAACGCCGAAGCTACCTGCTTGATAACAGCCGCATCACGCAGACCTATTACGCTTTTGGAAAGTGGCTATGCGGCGATTCCCAAACCGGAAACGTGCAACAGATCACAAGCACGGCCAGCACCGAAATAGATGATCCGTTGATTTGCGAGGTTTGGTCTGCGCCCTTGCAGGACTTCCCTCATAGGGCCCGCGGCGGCTCTGCGTTCTTTGACTTTTCCATGGGGGTTGGCGAGGCCGCAGGAACAGAGCCGATCGAAACAGATCCTTCGGTTGAACTCTCTTATTCGACCGATGGCGGACAGACATTCTCGATCCCGCGCATTCGCAAACTCGGGGCACAGTCGCTTGGCAAAACCCGCGTTCGCATCAACCAGATCAAGGCATGCGGGCGGCAAGGATACATCTGGAAGGTCGCCATGTCTGACCCGCCGCATTTCGGTTTGATGGGCGGAGAGATGACGGGCGAGCCCCGAGCCGCATGACCAAGATCATCCTTCCTCCGATCAGCCATGCCTTGGTTGACGACCGAAATCAGGTGGTCAAGGAGTGGTACGACAAATTTAAGTTCCTTGAGACGCTTCAGCCGCTTTCGGATATTCCGGCCGCTGCTGCGACTGTTGAATCCATCGACGGCACGACCGGTGCGTTCACTATCAGTTACGGCCTCTCCAGATCAACTCTGGACCTTCGTATTGGCCTGACAAGCACCAGCGCCGCTCTGGGTTCCGATGTCGCGCTGGACAATGCGGCAAATTACTTCACCGGGCCCAGCATTTCACAGGGTACGACCGGAACGTGGTTTGTGACCGGGACTGTGACCGTGATCGACGCGGCCGGCACGGCTGCGATCTACTGCAAATTATGGGATGGCACGACGGTCATTGCATCCGGCTCTGGGCATTCCAATAACCTCACTCGCGGCACGGCAGTTTCGCTGTCAGGCATCATTACAAGCCCTGCCGGCGACCTGAAGATCAGTTGCCGTGATCCGGACTCTACCAGCGGCAAGATTCTGTTCAACCAAACCGGAAACTCCAAGGACAGCCACATCACCGCTGTTCGGCTGGCTTAAGGATTAAGACATGGGACTTTTTGACGTGTTCACTGGCGCTCCCGCGCGGGACGCTGCGGATCAAAACACAGCACGGCTCAATGCGCTTCGAGCCAGCGGGACGAACACGCTTCAGCAGGGCCAGACTGACGCGCTCGGGGCGCTGACGACCGCGGGCGGATATTACGCGCCGTTGTCTCAGAAGTACGGCGCCGGAACGGGGCTCTATCTCGACAGTCTCGGCGTGAACGGTCCTGAAGGCAATACGCGGGCAACGGGTGCGTTTCAGGCGGGGCCGGGCTATCGTTATGCCGTCGATGAATCGCTTGATGGAATAGCCCGCAGCTCGGCTGCAAGGGGTGGTGACGTTGGCGGCAATACGCTTGCGGCATTGTCCGATCGCGCCGGCAACATGGCCAACCAGGAATATGGCAACTGGCAAACGAAACTGAGTGGCCTCATCAATCCGGAGCTTTCCGCGGTGGGCGGTCAGGCTGGAGCGGAAGCCGCAAAGGCTCCTGTCTATACGAACACGGCCAACAGCATCGTCGGGCTCGACCAGAACACCACGAACGGCATCAACAGCCAGAACACACAGGCCGCGAATGCCCAGATGGCCGGCTCGGGCAATTTGTGGGGCCTCGGGCTTAATCTGGCGAAGCTCGGCGTGGGCGCGGCTACAGGCGGAACGTCGCTGCTGGGCGGCTTCGGTGGCGGCGGGCAAACGATGACCAATCCTTACAATACGATGCCACGGGCTTAATCGCATGGCTGAATTGACCGTTCCGCAGGTTGATTTTTCATCGCTGGGGCAACTGCCGCAGATTTGGAAGCAGGGGCAGCAAGACGCTGCGCGCCGAGATGCGCTTTCTCTCGCCAATCTCGGACAGGGTGGCCCGGATGGTTATCAAAGGGCCATAGGTAGTCTTGCTTCGTTGGGCGATCTTGAAGGTGCCGCAAAAGTCGCGGCCATCCAGAAATCGCTTGCGCCGGAAAGTTCTGCCGATCTTCAGGCATATAACCTCTATCGTCGTCAGGCTGGCGATAAGGCGTTGCCATTTTTGGACTTCAAAAAGCAGCTTGCGGAGGCTGGCGCGTCTCGTACCAACGTCTCAACCAAGATTGAGTCCGGCGAGAAGGAATTCGATAAGGCTGTTGGCAAAGACTACGGCGAAACCTTTGTTGGGTTCAACAAGGCGGCAAGAGATTCAGTTGGGGCAATAAACAATCTCAATGTGATGGAAAAGCTAACTCACGATCCGAGCTTCTATTCTGGCATTGGCGGCGAGTTTGCGACCAAACTCAAGCAGGCGGGTGTATCGTCCGGATTTTTACCGGAAGGAGCGGCTTCCGCGAATGAATTGTTCCAAAAAGTCAGCCAGAAATCCGTTGTGGATAATCTTGGTTCGCTTGGTTCTGGCGTGTCGAATGCTGACAGGCAATTCATTCAGGGGACAGTGCCGAACATTGCAAACACTCCGGATGGCAACCGTCAGATTATCACTTATGGCCGTAAGATCGAGCAGCGCAAGCAAGAGGTCGCCAAAATGGCTCGCGATTACGCTAAGGCGCACGGCGGGCGGATTGACGCGGGTTTCGACCAGGCGCTTGCTGAATGGTCCGACAAGAATCCGCTATTCCCCGGCGGCGCGGTGCCTCAGTCGTCTAGCGGAAACCGCACCTCAACCGGCGTGACATGGACGGTTGAATAGTGGCAACGCTCAACATCGAAGGCCGCAAGGTCAAGGTAGACGACAGCTTTCTGAAGCTTCCACCCGATCAGCAAAACTCGACTGTTGATGAAATTGCGGCATCGTTCAAGAGCAGCACGACGCAGCCCCCAAGGCCGGAAGCCGCTGGTATTGCCGAGGATGTTGCAAAGTCGGCGGGCATCGGTGTTGTAAAGGGCGGCATCGGAACGGTTGGTGCCGCAGGCGACGTTCGCGAACTGCTTTCGCATGGCGTAGACTTCGCGGCAAGCAAGCTTGGCATTGCCCCTGAGAAGGTGGCTGAGTTCAAGAAGCTGGTTGAGCAAGGCGCGGGGCTTACCGCCCCAGGAGCGATCCTTGCGAATGCTCCTAGTTCCAAGGATATCCAAGGCAAGATCGAGGGCGCAACCGGAGAATTTTACAAGCCAAAGACTGTTGCTGGCGAATATGCACAGACCGCTGGCGAGTTTTTGCCGGCGGCGGTCGGTGGCCCAGGTGGTGTTATAGCGCGCGGGGCTCGGGTGCTTGTCCCGGCCGTTACCAGCGAAACGGCCGGCCAACTTACAAAGGGTACTCAAGCCGAACCCGTTGCGCGTTTCCTTGGCGCCTTGGCTGGTGGCGGCATTCAGGCGCTGGCGTCCCGTCCGGGCAGCGCATCGCGGTCTATTGCAAATCAGTTGCCGGAAGGCATCACTGAGCCGATGGTTATTCAGGCCGATCGCTTAATGCAGGATGCAGCACAGCGCGGCGTTCAATTGGCGTGGCCCGAAGCACTCAGTCAGGTAGCCGGTCGTCCCGTTCTCACCAACATGATGCGCCATCTTGAAGCCTCGCCCCAGACCGAAGGACAGATGGGGGCATTTTTTGGCGATCGTCCGCAAGCGGTTCAAGGTGCGGTTCGGCAAGAGCTGGGCAATATCGCGCCGGTTAATCAGGCACCGTCTGCTGTTGGGCCGGCTGTCGGCAGGGCCGCTGAAGGCACGATCGATGATGTTCGAGGCGCCATAAACCGCACTGCGGAGCCGTTCTATAGGAACGCAGAGGGTGTTCGGCTGACGCCGGCAGAAATGCGTCAGGTTGAAGCCTTGCCGGGCTATCCGCAGGCGCGCGATGCTGTGCGCAATGATCCACAATTGAACCGATACGTTGGTCATCTGCCGGATGACAGCGTTGGGTTCCTGAATGAAGTAAAGAAGCAACTGGATCAAGCAGCGCGGGCAGAGCGAAGTCCGATCAACATTCAGGGTAATCAACAGCGCGCGGCGGGTATCTCGCGGGATGCTGAAGCTGCCCGGCGAATTGGACAGACGGCCTCACCTGACTATGCAACAGCGCTGGGCGTCGAAAGTTTTGCGCGTGATCGATACTTGCAGCCGTTACTTGATGGACCGATCGGCAAGATTGCGGGCCGTGATACCACGACAAAAAACGCGATTGATGCGCTATTTCCAAAGAACCCACTGCCGAACAGTCAACAGGAAATCTCCACCACTGTTTCGGCCCTCGCTCATCGCAATGAGCGGGCGGCCAGGGATCTGGTCCGCGCCCACGCTGAAAGCACATTCAACGAAGCGGCGCGCGATCTGCAAACCGGACCAAATCAAGCCAGCGGGGCGAAGTTTGCCAAGGCCATCTCAGGCAACTCTCAGCAGCGTGAAAACCTCCAAGCCGCCATTGAGGCGCTGCCTCATGGCGCCGAGCGATGGCGGGGCTTCAATCGCCTTCTAGAGGTTATGGAGGCTACGGGGACGCGGCAGGGCATCGGCTCGCGAACGGCTTACAATGTAGAGATAAACAAATCTCAGGGCGCTGGCGGCTTAGTGCGTGACGGCGCCAAGGTTGCGTCAAATCCCTTGGGCTTTCTCAAGCCGCTGGCTGACAAATACGATCAATGGAAGCTTGGCAGCAATCTAGGTCAGCTTGCGACGATCCTGACGGACCCTAATTCGGTGGGGATGCTGCGGGCTATCGCTCGCGCTCCAAGGGATGGGGGGCGGGCGGCTGATCTGGCTGTGCGCCTTGTGACGTACTCGGAAGCGTCGCGTCCAGTCGAGAAGCCAGCCAACAAATAAGGTCGCCAGAAGGGCGGCGAGCATCGCAACCATGGCAGGGGCCAGTCCTTGCCCCTCCAGAGTAACAGCGCAGAAGTAATAGACGGGCGCGGCAACCGCAGCCTGAAACAACATCCAACCCAACTTATGCATCTAGCACTCCAGACCCGCCCTAGCCGGCGGGTTTTGACGTTCAGGAGCCTCAATGGCCGGTTCAATTTCGCTCAGTCTAACACAGCAGTTCGACAAAACCAGCCATGAACCGCTGGACGGGGGACTGCTCTACTTTTATGAGGCCGGCACCACCACGCCGCAGAACGCCTATCAGGACATCAGCCTGACCATCCCGTGGCCGAATCCCATGACCCTGGATTCGGGCGGCAATGTCGAACAACTGTTCTTTGCCGACGGCTACATCAAATATCGGCTGGCAAACGCCGATGGCGTAACCCAGCGCGCGGCCGATTATGTCCTTGTCATGGGGCCTACAGCGGGCGTTGGCGCAGCTCCCTCGGTCGATGCGACGACAATCCTCGCGACTGGTGATCTCAAGGTCCGGTACGGCACGGGCGCGCTCACGGGCTTTGTCAGAGCAAATGGGCGCACGATCGGCAGCGCCACATCCAGTGCCAGCGAGCGAGCAAACTCGGATTGTCAGACGCTGTTTGAATACCTTTGGACGGAGGATGCCAATCTGTCGGTTTCGACCGGGCGGGGCGCATCAGCCAACGCAGATTGGGTAGCGAACAAGAACATTGCCCTTCCTGATTGGCGAGGCCGCGCGCTTGCGGCGCTCGACGACATGGGCAACAGCGCAGCGGGGCGGTTAACGGCAACGTATTTCGGTACGGCGGCAACCGCTCTTGGTGCGGCGGGCGGCGCGGAAAGCAAGGTACTCGTTACCGGCAATCTTCCGCCGTACACGCCTGCGGGTTCAGTTTCTGTGACTTCGACAACCAACAGGTTCGTTTCCAACTCCGGTAGCATCGACTCGGCGAGTGTGCCGGGAGGTGCGCAGGGTGTTTTCCCCCCTGGCGCTACCATTACCATGGGAGCGGTCACCTCCACCGGAACGCTGACGGGAACGGCACAAGGCGGCACTAGCATGCCAGTTGCTGTTGCGTCTCCGATGATGCTCGCAACCGTCTACATCAAGTTGTAGCACATGGCATTCTCAACATCGTTTGACCAATCCAACGCAGCCGATTGGGCCTTCGACGTGACGGCAACCGATGCCGAGACGGGCGATGCCATCGACTTCACGGGGTCTGAAGTCGCGTTCATGGTCAAGGACCAGAATGGCTGCGAAGTGCTTTCAGCGACAGTTGACGACGGCATTACCATTTCAACCACAACACTATCGGTGCTGTTTGATGATGAAGACATGAACGCTGTTTGTCCGGGCTCCTACAAGATCGGCATGATCTACCGGCTGAACGATGAGACCAACCAAATCCTGTCCGGTACCGTGACGATCTATGACGGGGTGGCCTCGCTATGACCGTTCCAACGATCAAGGTCAAAATCCAGAAGCGGCCAACGCTCAAGCTGAAAGTGTTGCCGAAGTTTCCGGCGAGCGTAAGCGCTGATAGCCCCATCCTGATTGATAGGACGGGCGGCAACTATGAGTTCAGCCTTGATGTTGATGCGTTAACGGAGTCGTTTGACCCGCTGTATTCTCCGATCAATTTTCTGCAAGACGGAACTGGTGCGGTTCCTTATTCCTTTAATGACAAGGACAAGCAGATTCTCAGCGTCAAGGATTTTGGTGTCACCGGAGATGGCTCGACTAATGATTACGCAAAAATAGTCATCGCGGTCACTGCCGCAAGAGCGGCGGGGAAATCCCTTGGCTTCCCTGATGGAACGTACTGCATTGGTTCAACGCTTGAGCTTGGGTATGAAAAATTCAGGGTTCTCGCGCTCGGGGCCAATGTCACGATCAAGCATACCGGGACCGGCGTCGGTGTCAGTTTCAACGGCATTGGAAATTATCCCGCCTCGCAAGGTGCGGCCGGCGGTGTCTTTGGCGGACCAAATCGTTTCCTGCTTGAAGGCAACGCCAATACCACGAATCTAGTTCTGGTGGACAACTGGCATTTCGGCGAAATGAAGATCGCCGGCAAGAACGCCACGAATGCTATTCTGCTCTGCCAGGATACCGGCATCGTCGGTGCCAGCGCCGTTGAAACCAAATTCGATGTTCATATTACGACCAACGTAAGCGGCACCTTTACGACTGTCCCGCTGTACGGCATTCGCGCTACATCTCTCGCGGCCTGCATGTTCGATCACATGATGGTTGAGTTTGTCGGCAATGTCGCGTCGTCTACAGTAGGCGTTTCTCTAGTTTCCTGCATTGGCAATCTGTTCAATGGTGGAGTGGTTGAGAGTTGTCTTGCAGGCGGCATTGGCCTGAGTGCCGGCTGTAGCCGGAATACATTTATCGGTATTGATGTTGAGGTTAATGGGACGCAACAGGACTGGTTGATCCTAGGCGATCACAATACCTTTATTGGCTGCTCAGGCGCTGGCACCACGAGCGGACAGTTTCTATCCGGCAGCCGCAATCTTTTCATCTCTGGCAAATATCAGTCGATGTCCGTGCAGTCGGGCGCGACCGGCAATGCGTTCTGGTATCCGCAGATTCTGACGGCCTTCACGGACGCGGGAACGGAAACCAGCGTCATTCGGCCGGACGGTATTGCGACGGCAAAACTGGCAGCGCCAAATGTTGTTGGCGGCACAGCTACAGCATTAACCGGGCTCGGCATTCGCTCAGTCGGGTCAGGCGCGTTTGATCTGACGCTGCGCAACGTCGAAAACCTCACGGCAGGGCGCAATCTCACCTTGGGTGTGATCGACGCGGACCGAACGGTTCGATTTGCCGGCGATGTTCTCTTTGGAGGTGCCGCGTCTCTGCCTGCCATCGTTCAAGGCGATCTCTGGTATGGATCGGTGGCCGGCGTCATATCGGCCCTCGCCAAGTCGGCAAGCGCAAGCCAGTTCCTGAAAAACTCCGGCACTTCGAACAACCCGGCTTGGGCACAGCCTGCGTTCACCGATATTTCCGGCAGCGTGGCGGCATCTCAAATGCCCGCATTGACCGGAGAGGCGACGACCAGCGCAGGCGCTGTTGCTGTCACCCTGACAAATTCAGCGGTGATTGCCAAGGTGCTGACCGGATACACCTCGGGAGCCGGAACGGTTGCGGCGACGGATACTATTTTACAGGCCATTCAGAAGCTGAATGGTAATGACGCCACCAATGCCAACCTGACCGGCCCGATTACTTCAGTCGGTAATGCTACGGCGGTAGCATCGCAAACCGGCACGGGTTCGCAATTCGTGATGGCCGCCGGGACGCCCGTCCTTGCCAATCTCAGTGTGACGAGTGTTGCATCTCTTGGCGCCGATGGAAGCACCGTCACTGTTGGGCCCGGCGGTACTGGCGCGCTTAACGGCCGCATAAATATCAATGGTGCGAATGCGGCAGCGCAGGGCGCGCTGATGCTGTTCACCAAGAACCTTGGCACCGACTCGTGGTTCTTTGGGCATGTGTCCGCGATCGAAGGCTCCGGCACAAGCTCCGACCTGGAATATTACAATCCGGGCACTGCGATCAGGACGATAAAACTAAATCGAACGAACGATTCCGTTGCATTCGGCTCTGGCCTTGCTGGAACATCTACGACAGCCGCATCTATAACGGCGACCAGCCTTGGATTAACCGAAAACATTTATGCTGGTGGCCTCGCCAGTATCGCCGGCAAGCTGATCACGATCCGCGGCACCAAGGCAGTCGTTAATGGTCTCAATTCCGATATCGCTATTCCAGCGAATGCGATCGTGCGGCTGACTGGTCCGACCGGCGCATTCAGCGCGGGTGGATTTACCGGCGGCGTCGAAGGTCAGCGCCTCACCATCTACAACACGGTCGCGCAGACCATGACGATCGTCAACGAGGACGCTTCCTCAACCGCAGGCAACCGTATCAAAACCCTGACTGGCGGCAATGTCGTGCTCCGCGCTACGGCAACTTCAGCGGCCACCTTTAGCTATGACGCGACTGACAGTCGATGGATTTTGGAAAGCTCAAACTAAGGAAGACGAAAAATGACCATTGAGAGAATGCCTGTTCAGACGCTCGTTACGATCTCGATTGATAGCAACGGTGAACCAACTCACGCGTGGAAACAAACCACGTTCGCCATCATGGAGGACGGTGCCGAGATTGCACCGCGCGCCACGGGCGATCAGGAGAACATCAAACCGGAGGAAATCGCTCATATCCTGCCGCATGCTGACCTCTTGCAGCAGATCCATGAAATGACCGATACGATCGCGGCAACGCGTCGGGAGCTTGTGCAGGTCCAAAGTGTGCTAGCGGAGGCTAAGTCCGCATTGGAAGAAGCAAACCAAACAATTGCTTTGCGGGATTCCACGATAGCGGAACTTGTGGCGTCTCACGCCAATATCGCGGCGCGCAATGCGGCTGCGGCTCTCGCCTTAGGTGCGTGACGCAAACGTGGCACCCATCGCGTTACGGTTGGCGATTTCTCGTAAAGCTTGTATGAGCTGTTCTCTAGTCGCACTCGTCGGCAATTTCCGGAAAAGATCGAACACCTCTTGCGGCGGCATACCATCGAACAGCCGCAGCACTTCGCTTGCGGTCATCAGCTTTTGACCGCGCATTTGCAGCCAAAGGGCGACGTACATCAGTGGGCTTGCGACCAGCGCCAGTAGAAATCGCATTGAGTTTCTCCGAATATTAGACCGCGGTCAGATGGAAGCCGACGATCAATCCGACAAGGAGCGCGCCCAGCGGTAATGGCTTCATCCGAACGCGCCGGACATCAGGTCACGAACGAACAGGCCAACCGCCAGAATAGCAGCGCCGGAAGCTATCGCAACGATGATGCCGGCATAAAGCCGGTCACTCAGCACCATCGCATGAATATTCCGTTGAGAGCGCACGGCGACCATTGAGAAAGCGCCAGCGCCACCAGGAACGCTATCAGACTAACCGAGCCGACCAGCCAGACATCCCGCCTTGCGATCATGGGGGTTTTCCCTCCCGTAACAGGCGAGCTTTCTACCACTCCAACCCCTCTCCAACAAGAGAACAGAACATGGTCGATACCGCGCCGTTAAAGGCAGCGAATGCGAAACGCTGGAATGCCGCCAAGGTCACCCGTGACGTAACGGCAACCGCAAAGCGGCTTGTGGCAGCAAAGGCGCGCTATCAGGCGGTGGAGTCCAAGACCGGCGTTCCCTGGTTCGTCATTGCCGTAATCCACATGCGGGAGAGTTCGCAGAGCTGGGGCGGGTCACTTGCTCAAGGCGATCCGTGGAACCGGGTTTCGGTACATGTGCCGGCGGGGCGAGGGCCGTTCAATAGCTGGGAAGAAGCCGCCATTGACGCTTTGGTGAGTTGTGGTCCGTGGCTGGCAAGGAACAAGGATTGGTCGGACGCCGGGACGCTCACGAGGTTGGAGGAATATAACGGCCTCGGTTATTACAAGCGCGGCAGACCATCACCCTACGTTTGGGCGGGCACCAATCAATATAGTTCCGGCAAGTACATCAGGGATGGCGCTTACGATCCCGATGCGATCGATACCCAGCCGGGATGTGCGGGCCTGATCCTTGCCATGATGGTGCTTGACCCATCGATCAAGTTTGGTGACGCCAAGGGTCCGATACTACCCCCGCCGCCCGTCGATATCAGGGACGGCGCATGGTTGCAAACCTCGCTGAACAAGCTGGGCGCCAAGCCGCCTCTGGTGGTTGATGGCTCGGTCGGTCCCGCAACACGCAACGCAGTTCGGTCTTTCCAGTTGGAGCGCGGGCTTGTCGTAGATGGCCTTGTCGGCCCCGCCACGCTCGCAGCTATCGAAGCGGCATTGAAGGAAGGCAAGACGCTGGCAACCATGCCCGTGCCGCCGGAAATCATCCTGCCGCCTCCGGGCTCCAAAGCACGCGCTAATCTCGCCCCGACCTTCTGGGGTCGCGTCGTCGATCTCTTCAAACCAAAGGTTCATTGAATGGTGGGGATTAGCAATTGGGGCAGGGTAATTGTTTCAACGGTCGTCGTCATGGGGTTTGTCGGCATTACACTTCTCTATCTCACTCAAAAAATAAGTGGCTCTGCCGTTCCTGAAATTCTGTCGATCTTGCTCGGCACGCTGGCAACAAACTTTACTTCTGTTGTCAGTTATTGGATTGGCTCGTCGTCGTCATCGACCGCAAAGGACGAAACGATCCAGGATATGGCGAAGAAATCATGATCACCGGAATCATCGCGGTACTTGGAGCACTAGCCGGATTTGCGCCGGCTCTCATGCAATGGCTCAGTCTGAAGGAGACCAACGCCCATGCTCTTGCCATGGCCCAGCTCCAGTTACAGGCTGCTAAGGAAGGCGGCGCGTTACAGATTGATCTTGCAAATGCTCAGGCTGATATTCGACAGGCAGACCATATTTATGCTTTTGCAAGCGGCCTTAGTGGCAACCGTTTTGTGGACGCGCTGGCCATATTTGTGCGCCCCTACATCACCTTGGTATTCTTCCATATGTGGATTCTTTTAGAAGCCGGACTTTTTATCTACGCGGTGAACAGCGGTTATGACCTCGGACAACTCGTGAAGTTGCTCTGGAGCGATGAAACCGCCGGCATCTTCGGCGCGATCATGGGCTTCTGGTTCGGTGACCGCATGATGATGCGCGGCAACCAGCGTATGGCGGCGACACTCGCGGTAACACAGAAGGGAACTACAAAATGACCTTGCTCGTTATTCTCGGAGACATTGCCTGCTTCGCGGCCGGTGGTGCACTGATCTGGTTTTACAAGGATGACATTCAGAAGCTCGTCATTGGCGCCAATGCACTGTCCGCGAAACTCCACGCCAAGGCGGACGCACTGAGGAAGTAACAGGCGGCCCGACTTGCTGGCACGAACCGGCAAGCCGGACCTGACTCCCACCGGAAAAGGTGATTTCCAATGAAAGCTACCCGACATTCAATCACAGGTTTCTATCCTCCGTCGCGCATATTTCAGTGACGGAACCCGCAATGACGAAGCGAAGGCCAGAAACCGTTATCGATCAAAGCTATGCAAGCTGGCATTGGGACAAGAAAGTTCCGATTGCCCTGATCGTGACGCTCATTTTGCTGTTCTCGGGGCAGGCCCTGACAGCGGCTTGGTGGGCCTCAAAGGCGGATTCCAGGATCGAAATCCTCGAGAAGGCAAGCGCTGCCGCCGGTCCGCAATCCGCGAGCCAAGGCGAACGGCTGACACGCGTGGAAGAAAAGCTGGAAGGCGTCAAGGCCGGCATCATCGATATCAAGGCCCTGCTGACTGCGCAGGATCTTCGGGAACGCAGCAACAAGACAACGAGGTAATGGGGCATCGCCCCTACGGGGGCATCATGAAATTCTGGCTGGTAATCTTCACGCTTGTCGCGAGTCCGGCGTTTGGTCAGGCCGCAGACCCCACGCCGCGGGAATTGCTCTCTATCCTCAACGAGCGATCGACTGCGAACAACCAGCGTTTTGACGCTCAGGAAAAGGCCGTCGCCGCAGCCCTTGCCGCCGCAAAGGAAGCGGTGGCAAAGGCCGAGAGCGCAGCCGAGAAGCGGTTCGATAGTGTCAACGAGTTTCGCGCCACGCTGAAAGATCAGCAAGGCACGCTGGCGCCGCGCGCTGAAGTAGATGTCCGGATCAAGGGAGTGGAAGCCAAGGTCTCCGACCTTGAAGCCCGCATTGTCCAAATCGTGAGCCGTGCTGAAGGCTCTGCCCAGCTCTGGCAGGCCATCACTGTGATACTCGGGCTCGCGATGACATCCATTCTGGTGTTCGTCGCGCTTCGCAAGCGGCCCGGACATGTTCGTTAAAGCTCAATGTCAGGCCGCCGTGCCATTCGGAAGATTGGTCAAGGTCACCATCACCTGGCAGAAGTCTCCGAACTTCCCCGAGGAACAGATTTTCATGAACGTGCTGAAGGACCGCGAGGCCTTCGCGCGGGGCAAATCGTATCGCATTACAATTGAAGAAGGAGACTAGCTATGTCGATCGGTTTCATATTCTGGCTGTTGATGATCCTCTGGCTTTTCGGCTGGGGGTGGGGTCGCCCATGGAACGCTGGAGGGTTCGGCTGGGGAGCGGATTTGCTGTTGTTCGTTCTGCTGTTTCTGATTGGTTGGAAAGTTTTCGGCTTCGTCATCCATGTTTAAGTCACCTGCGCAGGCCGCCAAAGTCTGGCCAATCCTGACGTTCGTCGCCGTCATCCTGATAGCAATATGGACCACGGGACGAATGGCGCGGGCGGATTATCACCCCGGACCAAATCCTGTCTTTGGAACGTACTCCAAAGCCTATCTGGACCGCCACAGGCTGAAGCAATGGAAAGAGCAGTGCAAGGGCGCCGGCCGATATCAAGCCATGAGCGAGGCTTACGAAGCCGGGAAACCTGACCCTTGTAATCCGAGGGCGAAGGAGTGGATACGGTGATCATCTTCGCCGGCCTCGGAACCGCCTTGGCTGTCCTCTGGACCGCTGTTGTTCTGTTCGCCAATGGAATGCGGTCGTCACAGGGGGAGTTCTTCGGCCTCGGATCGATCATCATTGCCTGGATTGGCGTTGCTGTCCTCTGGCTTGCGTGGTGGTTCAATTGAATTCGGCTGAGTAGCCGTTCAAACTACCGGGCTCCCGTTTCCTTGCTCGGTAGGACTGCGCTGTTTAGCGCCCTCCCAGACTTGAGCCCGGCTGCCGAAAGGTGGTCGGGCTTTTTTTGTTTCAGGAGTCGTGCGCAGATTGGCCAGCAGTGAGGAACTGCGGCAATCGGCTGACCCAAACCGCCCAGCTCGACGGCTTTGCGAGATGGTGGACAAACAAGTCCTCTTGGCCATAGAGAGCCCTTCGCATCCCCACTGCGTGGTCCGAGATGCGAACCTTCAGGCTGCGCCGGCCTCCACCTAGGATGATGTAGACGTAATTGGAGCGGCCATGAGCGGCGGTCGATCGCTGCACTTGGATGCCCGTATTCGGCAGCGCCTCCTTCACTGAGGCCACAAATAGTTTTGTCGTCCTGTCTATTGCGCGCATGGCCCCGATGTTCGCTTAGGACTGCGGTTGCTGTTGAACGATTTTAACTTCCCAGCCATGGCCCCGACAGTAACCTCGCACGCCAGCCCGTCCCCATCCGATCATGAACTTCAGGATCGGGGCCGCTTCCGTCACGATATCTTCAACCAAGACGAGTCCGGCAGTGAAGTAGGGTGATTTTATCTGTGCGAGCATTAGCTGTGCCTGTTTACGACTGAGCGGGCGCGGCGCGTAGTGCGGCGGCGCAAAGGGCAAGGGCCGGTGTTGCGGCTTCAAAAGTGTGCGGCGTGCCGTTCGGCTCCCAATAGCAACCCCAAGGCTTAGAGAGGGACCCTTCAAAGGCCATCGTGCCAACTGCACTTGCAAAGCCCTTCGGCACCAGCGTCAGCGCGGCGTCGATCGATGCGGTGTACCTAGGCGGCCAGCCGGCAGGATCGTCTGGCATCGTGGCACCCACGGCAATCGCTATCATGCCATCGATGGAGCGATCGGGGCCAGCGGCTTCCTCGCAGTGCTTAGCAATTTCATTCAAGTCTATCATGGTCAATCCCTGCTCAAGAGCGTGTAAGTGGTCTGTGTGGCAGGATTCGAACCTGCGACCCCATGATTCCAAATCATGTGCGCTACCGGACTGCGCCACACACAGTTAATCCTTGAACGGGTCAAACTCGTTTTCTCCCGCCATAGCGACGGCGAACGGCCGCAGCGTATGCAGAACCTTAGTCGACCCCGAATGATGCGCCAGCACGTCAGGCAGGCGCCTGTATGCCATCGGGCTTTCGTCCAGATCGCCGCCGATTAGCGTGACGCCGCGGTCTTGCAACCAGCCGTCCATCGTCTTGCGGTCAAAACGACGCTTGGCCTCCTTGCGGCCAAACAGCCGGCCAGCGCCGTGAATGGTCGAATAGAGCGACGCCTTCGCTTCCTCGCTATCGACGCCCTCGATAATCACAGCGTCATCGCCCATCGAGCCGCCAACGAAACCTCGCTGGCCGGGGAAGGCAGGCGTGGCGCCCTTGCGGACAACCCACAGGTCTTTCCCGCCGTGGTTCTCGCGCCAGGCGTAGTTATGATGGTTGTGCACCATATCCGTCACGCTGCCGCCGATGATCTTGCGGACGCGCTCCACGACCCATTCTCGGCCGGCGTAGGAGTATCGCCCCGCCAATTCCATGGCGGCAATGTAGCGGCGGCCGATCTCGGAATCCTCGTCGATCACGGCGGGCGGGACGTTCATGCCGTCCTTGCCGCCGGCCGCCTTGAGGTATTTGGTCGCGCTAGAATGCCCCAGGCCGCGCGAACCGAAGTGCACGCCTATCCAGACAAAGCCGGACTCGTCGCGCATCAGGTCAACGTAATGGTTGCCTGATCCTACGGTGCCGAGCTGGGTCACGGCCTTCTGGCGATAATCCTCGCGGTCGGCCTCCCGCCAAGCATCCGAATCGTCGAATAGCTCATGCTCGACACGCTCGTCATTGGTCCGCCCGACGCCGAACGAAATGACCTTGTGCACGTCCTTGATAATCTCGCCAAGACGGGGCTGAATGTCGGCGAACGGAGTATCCAGGCGCACGGCCATATTGCCGCAACCGATGTCAAAGCCGACCCCGGAAATGCTGATCTGGCCCTCATAGGCAATTACACCGCCGACTGGCTGCGCATAGCCAAGATGACCGTCAGCGCAGATCACGCCGGCCACGGCGTTGCCTATCGACATGCAATTGCGCATCTGGGCAAGTGTGTTCCCGTCGTGGTCGCCAAAGACCTTTAGCGGGCTGTTCTGATATTCCGGGGCCTGTGGCGCGATAGTGTTTGCCGCCATCTCCGCGGCAACTGATGCCTGTTCCGCCGCGACGTGCTCTTTCCTTGCCTCATCCCGGAACGTGCACCACGCAGGCTGTCCGCGGCCCTCGCCGATACGGCTGTCAGGCTCTATGCCGGCAGCAAGGCAAAGCTCACGGGCGCGGGCCTGGTAAGGGTCTGTTCGCATGGGGGTTCCTCGATATTCGGTCAGGATCGGTCACCCGCCAGCAGATCATCAAGATCGTCGGCGGTCATTTCTGTTGCAGCTTCTAGAAGCATTCCGATGAACGCCCCGCGGGCAAGGCCGCGCTCATCCGCTTGTTTCTTTATCCAGCCCTCGACATACCTATCGACTGCGAACGTGTGGTAGCGATCCCGTGAGAAGCCGGGGCGAGGGTCGCGCAACCCGCCACCACGCCCTATGCGGCGCTCAAGTAGCCTCGCAAGTATCACCGCGGCCGGTTCTTCTAGCGTGCGGCTGATCTCCTCAATTGCCGCGGCAGGCAACGTGGGGCGCTTTCTATCGGGCGGCGTTCCTGCCACCTCGACCCTTGCTCCGAAACCCTTTCGACGGATCACGCGCATCTGGGTTCAGCGCTCTCCATTCGAGACATGGAAGGTGAGGTCAGGAACCGGCTCGCCTCGGGCCATGCGATCTCGAAGCACATCTATCAGGTTGTTCTCGACAACCGCTTCCATGACGCCTATCGGCGGCCAAGCGCCCTCCCAGCGCATCACGACGTTGACGAGGCCGGCGATGGCATCAGCGCGCTTGTCGGCTCCCTTGTAGCTTCCGCAGGCCAGCAAATAGCCATCCGGCAGGCGGACGAAATATTCTTGGCCGGCGCCTTGGTCAGTAACGCGGTCGATCGTGCAGACCTCCGCGCGTCCCGCCTTGAATTCTGGTAAGCAACCCATGCCGCAGTCTCCCTGTGCCTACTGAAGAGTGCTGTTGACCAACCTCAGCAGGGCCTTCCAAGCCCGGTTGAACTCGGCCGCGGGGCATTGGGTGTAGCATTGCGCGTGGTGGATGCACTGATCGCGCTTAATGTCGATCGAGCCGTACCTATCCACTTGGAACGTGGTGGCGTAGAGCATTCCGCCGTCGTCCATCCGCGTCACCTTGGCCCAAAGCCACCAATAGTCCGAAGGCTTCTCGGGGCACGAATAGCTGTTCCTCGTTCGGAAGGTCTTCCCGACCTTAGAACCGTTGGCCTTACGGCGCTCGTTGGCTTGTATTTGCCAGAGCTTGTCCTGGGCCTCGCCGGCTATTTTTTGAAGTTGCTCAACGCTCTCCATCGTCATCCTCCTGCCGCCCTATGCGGCGTTAAGTTTCGCGATCGACTTGCTGATGGACTTGTGCAGGCTGGCCTTCTGATCTCCGGTCGCGCCGGCCATGTTCTTGACCTGCTCAATGAGGTTCGAGCAGGCGTGCCCCTTGGGCGTGTTGGCGCCGAACCGGACGCGCATGGCGATCAGGTTGCGGCGCGCGTCCTCCAGATCAAAGGCGGAACGGGGCTGTGTCAATTTTGTGCCAGAGTCGGCCTGAGTTCGCTGATCGTTCACGGCAGTTTGGTCGTTTTCCAGATCGCTCATTTTCCTAAAGCTCCTGCAAATAAGGGGAATTTCGAGCCTACCGATTTTAACCCTGTTCAAACAGTGGGAAGCTGGTTAAGTCAAATTATGCAGTATTTTCCAACGCTTTCACCACTTCCTCGATCGGCTGTGTCAATTTTGTGCCAGCCAGGACGTTCGTAAGCGTCCGGTCTTTGAGTGCGTGCCCGTAGGTCTTGAACACCTCAGCCGGCGAACTCCATCCTCCCAGCCAGGCGACCGTGACGACATCGACGCCAGCCCGCAGCAGCTCGGTAGCGAAGCCATGGCGGCAGCAGTGCGGCGTCAGGCGCTGGATCTTCGCGCGCTTGATCGTCTCTCCCCACAGCCACATCATGTCTCCGTAGTTCTGGTAGACGAACACCGGACGACCGCTGACGCGCGGGATGTTCGCCAGCGCCGTGACAAGCGA
>Ga0070698_100000687_pt1 | contig 36213 bp, 34 predicted proteins | sample KBSK1502metaG_FD_65477 | JGI IMG/M metagenome (GOLD analysis project Ga0070698, IMG submission 65477) | Corn, switchgrass and miscanthus rhizosphere microbial communities from Kellogg Biological Station, Michigan, USA - KBS K1-50-2 metaG | ecosystem: Host-associated > Plants > Roots >... | reverse complement strand
CGAGGCGGCGGCGGTGGCCATCGCCAACGACACGCCCTACGGCCTGTCCGGATCGATCTGGACCAGGGATGTCGGCCGGGCGATCCGGGTAGCCAGGGCGGTGGAAACCGGCAACCTGTCCGTGAACTCGCACTCCTCGGTGCGCTACTCGACCCCGTTCGGCGGGTTCAAGCAGTCCGGTCTCGGCCGCGAGCTTGGGCCGGATGCGCTAGATGCCTTCACCGAGACCAAGAACGTCTTCATCGCAACGGAGGGGTGAACGCGAGAATGCAGCGTTTGCAGGATCGGGTCGCCGTCATCACGGGCGCCGGCAGCGGCATCGGGCTTGCCAGTGCGCGGCGGCTCGCCGCCGAGGGAGCGGTCGTCGTCGCCGTCGACATCGACGAGCCGGCGGGCAAGGCTGCCGCGGAAGAGACCGGCGGCAGCTTCATCGCGGCCGACGTGGGAAACGAGGACCATGTCCAGCGGATGTACGAATCCGCGGTACGGCGGCATGGGCGGGTGGATATTGCGTTCAACAATGCCGGCATCTCGCCGCCGGAAGATGACTCGATCCTGACTACCGGCCTGGACGCCTGGCGCCGGGTGCAGGAGGTCAACCTGACCTCCGTCTATCTCTGCTGTAAGCACGTGATCCCGTACATGCAGCGGACCGGCAAGGGCTCGATCATCAACACCGCGTCCTTCGTCGCCGTGCTCGGCGCGGCCACATCGCAGATTTCCTATACCGCGTCCAAGGGCGGCGTGCTCGCGATGAGCCGGGAGCTCGGCGTGCAGTTCGCCAGGGCGGGCATCCGGGTGAACGCGCTGTGCCCTGGCCCGGTCAACACACCGCTGCTGCAGGAGCTTTTCGCCAAGGATCCCGAGCTTGCCGCCCGGCGGCTGGTGCACATCCCGGCCGGCCGGTTCGCCGAGCCGGAGGAGATCGCCGCCGCCGTCGCCTTCCTGGCCAGCGACGACGCCTCGTTCATCACGGCGTCCTCGTTCCTCGTCGACGGCGGCATCTCCGGCGCCTACGTGACCCCGCTGTAACCCTCGCGCGCCCGAGTCAGCCATCGCGCGCGTCCGCCCCGCGTTGCCTTTTCATGATTACTACGTCCTCCTGTCTGCTTCATGATTAATACGTCCTCCTGTCTGCGCCCAAGCCCGCACACTCGCACCAGGAGGACGTCCCCGCCTCACCGGTTCCGGCAGAACAAGCGACTCCCGCGCTCGTCCTATTACTACGGAAGATTCGCGCGCCGGAACCCCTCGGATCATCCGTGATCATGAAACCCGGGCGGGCAGGGCGGCGCAGAGGAGCGCGCTGGGGAGGCCTGGTCGTTGACACGCGCGGAACCTGGCATATCCTCCTGGTGATCATGAGTCAGCAAGTGACGGGGTGGCTGGAGGTTCGGGTGAGCGAGGTTTGTTCAGCGGGCGGCGCCTTGCTGGCGCCGGTAATCGGCATCAGCGCCTACCGGGAGCAAGCCCAGTGGGGGAAGTGGGAAACCGACGCCGTCGTGCTGCCGCATCGCTACCCGGACCGGGTCGCCAAGGCCGGCGGCATACCGGTGCTGCTGCCGCCGGTGCCCGGCATCTCCGAGGTGATCGGCAGGCTGGACGGGCTCGTGCTGTCCGGCGGCGGCGATATCGACCCGGTCGGCTACGGGGCGGAGCCGCATCCGGAGACCACGTCGGTGCGGCCGCACCGGGACGCAGCCGAGGCCGAGTTGCTGTCCGCCGCCATCCGGCGCGGCCTGCCCGTGCTGGGCATCTGCCGCGGCTTGCAGGTGATCAACGTGGCCATGGGCGGCAGCCTGCACCAGCACCTGCCGGACGTGGTGGGCCATCACGGGCATGCGTCGGCGCCCGGTTCCTATGGCGCGCACCCGGTCCGGGTCAAGGACGGCAGCCAGCTGGCCGGGATCCTCGGCCGGACTCAGGTCGACGAGGTGCCGACCCAGCACCATCAGGCGGTGCAGCGGCTGGGCGACGGGCTGACCGCGGTCGCCTGGTCGGACGACGGGCTGATCGAGGCCGTCGAGCTGGACGTGCCGGGTTGCCCGTTTACCGTGGCCGTGCAGTGGCATCCGGAGGCAGGCGACGACCTGAGCCTGTTCCACGCGCTGGTCGCGGCCGCGAGGAGCTGGGCTTCCGCGGCGGCACTCACGCCCTGAGCCGCTCGTCAGGTCAGCTCGCGCAGCAGCCGCGGCAGCTCGGGCGGATGGAACTCCTCGCCGGATGACTCCAGTTCCGCCGCGCGCCACCAGCGATAGCCGTCCACGGTGTCCTGCTCAACCTGGTCCAGGCCGCCCAGGGTTACCGCGAACGCGGGTGTCCGCAGCACGAAATAGTCCTCGTCCTGGCGATAACGGATTCCGTCGAAGCCGAACTCGGTGACCCGTTGCCAGACCGGCTCGCCGAGCGCGGCCGCCTCGATGGCCAGGCCGGCTTCCTCGCGCAGTTCCCTGGCGGCAGCCTCGGCGAGCGTCTCGCCCGGGTCGGCGCCGCCGCCGACAGTGCTGTTCGACACCTGGACCTACGGCCACGCCCTGGTCCCGCAGCGGCACCGCAAGCGCCGGATGGGCCGGAGGACTGGCCGGTGATGCCCGTGGATACGGTCTCGTTCTGGCTGAAGCCGGCCGGCTTCTTCGCCCGCAACCCCGCCCTCGACGTGCCACCCGGCCCCGGTCAGCACGCCTGAGGCCGCGAGCCGGGCCGGTCGGGCGGAACCGAGTGGCTGCGGCCGGGCGATTCCGGCCGGGCGGGTGCGCTTAGACTCGCCAGCGTGAGCACCGAGCCGGCCGTCAATATCACCGGCCTGGTTAAGCACTACGGGCGGACGGCCGCGGTGGCCGGCCTGTCGCTGCGGGCGGAGCGCGCCCAGGTGACAGCGATACTCGGGCCGAATGGAGCCGGCAAGACCACGACCATCGAGATCTGCGAGGGCTACCGGCGCCCCGATTCCGGCACCGTGCGGGTGCTCGGCCTCGATCCGGTCCGGGACGCCCGCGAGCTGCGGCCGAGGGTCGGCGTAATGCTGCAGTCCGGCGGCATCCCGACCTCCGCCCGGGCCGGCGAGTACCTGCGGGTGATGGCGAGCTTCTACGCGCATCCGCTCGAGCCCGCCATGCTGCTCGAGCGCCTCGGGCTGACAGCAAGCGCGCAGATCCCGTTTAAGCGAATGTCCGGCGGCCAGCAGCAACGGCTGTCCCTCGCGGCTGCCGTGATCGGCCGCCCCGAACTGGTGTTCCTGGACGAGCCCACCGCCGGGCTCGATCCGCAGGCGAGGCACGCCACCTGGGACCTGATCACCGGGCTGCGCGCGGCGGGCGCGGCCGTCATCCTGACCACGCATCACATGGCGGAGGCCGAGCGGCTGGCGGACCGGGTCGCGATCGTCGACCATGGCGCGCTGGTCGCCGACGGCACCCCGGCCGAGCTCACCGGCACGGCGGGCCAGCTCAGGTTCCGCGCCGAGCCCGGGCTGGACACCGATAACCTGCTGGCCGCGCTGCCGCCGGGCAGCGCGGCCAAGGAGTCGCCCGCCGGGCACTACGTGGTCGAGGTGCACGACCGGGTGGACCCGCAGCTGCTGGCCGCGGTAACCGCCTGGTGCGCTGAGCGCGGCATCCTCGCGCAGAGCCTGCGGATCGAGAGCCGCACGCTGGAGGACGTCTTCCTCGAGCTGACCGGACGGGAGCTGCGCTCGTGACGCAGACGAAGGCCGGGCCAGCGGCCGCGGCAGGCTGGCCGGCCCCGGCGCCTGGCGCGGCGCCGCTGCCGAGGATGGTCCGTGCGCAGGCCGCCCTTGAGTTCCGCACCCTGCTGCGCAACGGCGAGCAGCTGCTGCTCGTCCTGATCATCCCGGTGCTGCTGCTCGCCGCGTTCAGCCGGGAGCCGCTGGTGAACTTCGGCTCGGGCGTCCGCCGGATCGACTTCCTCGCCCCCGGCATCCTGGCGCTCGCGATCATGTCGACCGCCTTCACCAGCCTGGCGATCGCCACCGGATTCGAGCGCCGGTACGGCGTGCTCAAGCGGCTGGGTTCCACTCCGCTTCGGCGCAGCGGCCTGATCGCGGCGAAGACGCTGACGGTGCTCGCGGTCGAGTTGCTGCAGGCGGTGGTCATCGTCGCCATCGGGCTGGCGCTCGGGTGGCGGCCGCACGCGGGCGGGGGCGCCGTTGCCTGGGCTCTGCTGCTCGTGCTCGCCGGGACTGCCGCATTCAGCGGGCTGGCCCTGCTGCTGGCCGGGACGCTGCGGGCGGAGGCCACCCTGGCCGCCGCCAACCTGGTCTACCTGGTGATGCTCGGCCTCGGCGGGGTGGTCTTCCCGCTGACGAAATTCCCGCTGGGCGCACAGCCGGTGTTGCGGCTGCTGCCGGCCGGCGCGCTGTCAGACGGCCTGCGGTCGGTATTGCAGCACGGCAGCGGGCTGCCAGTCCGCGATCTGCTGGTGCTGGCCACCTGGGCGGTGGCCGGCATCGCGGTTACGGCGCGTGCGTTCCGCTGGGAGTGACGCCGAGGCAGGCGGGCCCGGCGCCCGCCAGCCCGGCGCCCGCCTGTCCGGTGTCCGCCAGCCCGGTGTCCGCCAGCCCGGTGTCCGCCAGCCCGGTGTCCGCCAGCCCGGTGTCCGCCAGCCCGGTGTCCGCCAGCCCGGCGCCAGCGAGCCCGGGTCCCGCAAGCCAGCCGGTTTCGTGCTCGGGCGGGTTCCGCCGTCCGCGCTGGTCGGCGCCGGCATCGTGTCGGTCCAGCTCGGCGCGGGAGTGGCCGGCCGGCTGTTCACCGAGATCCCGGCTGCTGCCGTTACCGGCCTGCGGCTGTGGACCTCAGCCGTGATCATGGCGGCCATCGGCGGCCGGGCGCTGGCGCGGACGCTGGGTGACATGATCCGGCGTCGGCGGTGGCAGGACGCGGGCGTGGCGGTGGCCTTCGGCGTCACGCTCGGCATCATGAACTTCTCCATCTACCAGTCGTTCGCCCGGATCCCGCTGGGCATCGCGGTGACCGTCGAGTTCCTCGGTCCGCTGGCGGTCGCCGTGGTGTCCTCCCGGCGCGCGATCGACCTGCTCTGGGTCGGCCTGGCCGGCCTCGGCGTGGCGCTGCTCGCGCGCGGCGGCACCAGCCTGGCCAGCGGCGCGGTGCCCGGATCCCGCGGCGGACCGGGGCTGGCCGCCGCGGGCATCGTGTTCGCCCTGGTGGCAGCGGCGGCATGGGCGGCCTACATCATGCTCAGCGCGTCTACCGGGCGACGGCTCAGCGGCTCGTCCGGCCTGGCCATCGCCATGGTGATCGCGGCCCTGGTGGTGACGCCGCCAGCGGTGGCTGCCGGGCATGCCGCGCTGCTGCGGCCGGGGGTGCTGGCCACCGGCGCGGCCATCGGCCTGCTGTCCTCGGTCATCCCGTACCGATTCGAGCTCGAGGCACTGCGGCGGATCCCGCCGCGTGTGTTCGGCATCTGGATGAGCCTGGAGCCCGCCGTGGCTACGGTGATCGGGCTGGTGCTGCTCGGCGAGGCGCTGGCGGCCCGCGAGTGGGCGGCGGTGTGCCTGGTGACGGTGGCCAGCGCCGGCGCTGCCCGCGGCGCGTCCGGCGCCGCCCAGGCGCCGCAGGCCTGAGGGCCAGCCCGCGTAGCGAGCCGGCAGTGCGGCGGATTGACAGCGGTTAATTAATGTCCGCTGTCAGCCGGACAGATCTTAACCACTGACACGATCTTTGGCCTGGCACCCGGCTGGCGGCCATCGGGTCCGGCGGCCGGCCCGAGTAGGCTCAGCGTCGTGCTCTCCGATTCCGCCTCGGGACGAGTTGCGGCCGGCCTCTCCTGGTTCCGTTCCCCGCGCGCATCGATCGTGCGGGCATCACGCATCCTGGCCGACTCCGTGCTGGCGCCATCGCCGGCCTCGATGCGGCGGATCGCGCTGGCCGGGGTGGTGGCGTCCGCCGGCATCATCTTGACCGGCGCCGCCGTCCGGCTGAGCCAGTCCGGCCTCGGCTGCCCGGACTGGCCCTCCTGCACAGCGCACAGCGTCGTGGCCGGCGGATCGTCCGGCAGCACCCTGGTGCACCGCTGGATCGAGTTCGGCAACCGGCTGGCCACCGGTGCCATCCTGGTGATCGCGGCGGGAGTGTCGGTGGCCGCCTGGCGGTTCCGGCCCGGCGGCAGCGACCGCCGCAGGCCCGACCTCGTCTGGCTCGCGCTGGCGCAGCCGGCCGGCATCCTAGCGCAGGCAATCCTCGGCGGCATCGTGGTGCTCACCAAGCTCGACCCGGTCTGGGTCTCGGTGCACTTCATGCTGTCCGTATCGCTGGTGGCGCTCGCGGTAGCGCTGCATGTCAAGGTGACCGAGGGCACCGCGCCCGCCAGGCCGCTTGCCCGGCCTGACCTGCGGGCGCTCGCCGCCGCCCTGGTTGGCGTGGTCGCCGTGATGCTGGCCGCGGGAACCGTGGTCACCGGGACCGGGCCGCTGGCCGGCGCCCGCTCGGTGGCCAGGTACCAGCTTCCGCTGGCCGGCGTCACCCAGCTGCACGCGGACATTGGCTGGCTGCTCACCGGCCTCGTGCTTGCCCTGGTGGCGGGCCTGCGATTCAGCGGTGCGCCCCGGCAGGCGGTGCGGCTCGGCTGGCTGCTGCTCGGCCTGATCGTGGCGCAGGGATCGGTCGGCTACGCCCAGTACTTCACCGGCCTGCCGGCCGGCCTGGTCTGGGTGCACGTCACCGGAGCGGTGCTGATCTGGATTACCGCGCTCCGGCTGCCGTTCGCGTTGCGTGACCGGGGGCCGCTGGCCGGCGGAAGCCCTGGCCAGGCAGGTACGCCGGGGCTGGCCCGGGCCCGCGATGCCTGACTGCGGCCGGGCGCGGGCCGGCCGGTTAAGGCTGCCACAGCGGGATAGGGTCAATGCCGTGATTGCGTTCCCCCGGGAAGGAGCCTGGAGTCGCGGTGAGCACGCAGCCTGGTAACTCGCTCGAATGGTCGGAGAACGACGCACGGGCTGTTGACATCAGCCACGAGGCGTCCTCGATCGCCAGCCACCAGCAGCTGGGCAACCTGACGCGGCTGTACGACGACAACAGCATCTCGATCGAGGACGACACCGCGATCGCCAAGTCGGCGGACGTGTGCGCCAGGTACTCGGAGGACGTGTGCGCCAGGTACTCGGAGGACGTGTGCGCCAGGTACGAGGCGTACGGCTGGCACGTGCAGCGGGTGAGCTGGCGCACGCCCGATGGCTATCACGAGGACGTGGCCGCGCTGCACGCGGCATTCATCGCGGCCAGGGAGCACGCGCAGGCGCTGTCCGCGCTGCACGCGGCATTCATCGCGGCCAGGGAGCACGCGCAGGCGCCGTCGCTGATATCGCTCCGCAGCATCATCGGCTGGCCCGCGCCTACCAGACGCTGCAGGAGCAGTTCGGCTTCACGGCGGAGCGGGTGGCCGAGGCCGCCCGCGCAAGCCTGGCCAGGCTCAGTGCGGCTGCAACCAGCGAAATGAACCCAAGGAGCATGAGGCAATGACTTCCCAGCCCGATGATCACCTCGGGCAGCTCGCCGCTGCCGGGGTAGCGGTGTGGCTCGACGACATCAGCAGGGAGCGCCTGGCCACGGGCAATCTCGCCACGCTAGCGCGAGACATGCACGTCGTCGGCGTGACATCGAACCCGACGATCTTCGCGCACGCGCTCTCCAACGGCGCGGCATACCACGAGCAGGTCGCTGACCTGGCGGTGCGCGGCGTGACCGTGGACGAGGCGGCCCGGGCGATCACGACCTACGACATTCGCTGGGCCTGTGACGTGCTGCGGCCCAGCTATGACTCGACCAGCGGGCTGGACGGGCGGGTGTCCATCGAAGTCGACCCGCGGCTCGCCAGGGATACTCCGAAGACCATCGCCGAGGCCCGCGCCCTCTGGTGGCAGGTCGACCGGCCGAACCTGTTCATCAAGATCCCGGCGACCGTCGAGGGGCTGCCCGCGATTACCCAGTGCCTGTCCGAGGGGATCAGCGTGAACGTGACGCTGATCTTTTCGCTGCAGCGCTACGGCCAGGTGATCGACGCCTTCATGACCGGCCTGGAGCAGGCAGCGGGTCATGACGTATCGGCGATCAGCTCGGTGGCGTCGTTCTTCGTCAGCCGGATGGATACCGAGGTCGACCGCAGGCTCGGCAAGATCGGCACGCCGGCCGCCGACGCACTGCACGGCAAGGCCGCCATCGCCAACGCGCGGCTCGCCTACCAGCTCTTCGAGCAGAAGTTCGCCGGTGACCGCTGGCTGGCGCTGGACGCGCGCGGCGCCCGCCCGCAGCGGCCGCTGTGGGCGTCCACCAGCACCAAGGATCCGGCCTACCGGGACACCATGTACGTCGAGGAGCTGGTTGCCCCTGGCACCGTGAACACGATGCCAGAGGCCACGTTGCACGCCTTCGCGGCGCACGGCGAGCTGCGCGGTGACACCATCCACGGCACGTATGCCGATGCCCGGCAGGTCATCGACGACCTCGAGGCCCTGGGAATCGGTTACGACGACGTGGTCGGCGTGCTGGAGGACGAGGGCGTGCAGAAGTTCGCCGCGTCCTGGCACGAGCTGCTGACCACGATCGAGACCGAGCTGGCGGCGAAGAGCAAGTGACGACCGGCGGCATCCGCGGAGATCACATGACCGGCGGCATCCGCGGAGACCACATGATGATGAGTAACCCGCTGCGGGACTCGCGGGATCGCCGGATCCCGCGAGTTGCCGGTCCGTGCGTGCTCGTCATGTTCGGCGTCACCGGCGACCTGGCCACCAAGAAGCTGCTGCCGGCCGTCTACGACCTGGCTAACCGGGGCCTGCTGCCGCCTGGCTTCTCGCTGGTCGGGTTCGCGCGCAGGGACTGGGTGGACGAGGATTTCGCCCAGGTCACCTATGAGGCAGTGAAGCTGCACTCCCGGACGCCGTTCCGGGACGCGGTCTGGCAGCAGCTCCTAGAGGGCGTCAGGTTCGTGTCCGGCGAGTTCGCCGACGACGCCGCGTTCGACGAGCTGGCGAAGACCGTTGCCAACCTCGACGCCGAGCGCGGCACCGGCGGGAATTGCGCGTTCTATCTCTCCGTGCCGCCGAAGGCGTTCCCGGTCGTCATCCAGCAGCTCAAGCGGTCCGGGCTGGCCGACCCCGGTGGTTCGGGGACCGGGCCGCGGCCCTGGCGCCGGGTGGTGATCGAGAAGCCGTTCGGCCATGACCTGGCCAGCGCCCGCGCGCTGCACGCGACGCTGGACGCGGTCTTCCCGGCCCAGTCGGTGTTCCGCATCGACCATTACCTCGGCAAGGAGACGGTCCAGAACATCCTCGCCCTGCGCTTCGCGAACACCCTGTACGAGCCGATCTGGAACCGCGGCTACGTGGACCATGTCCAGATCACGATGGCCGAGGACATCGGCATCGGCGGCCGGGCCGGCTACTACGACGGCATCGGCGCGGCGCGCGACGTGATCCAGAACCACCTGCTGCAGCTGCTCGCACTGACCGCGATGGAGGAGCCGGTCTCCTTCGATGCCGACTCGCTGCGGGCCGAGAAGGAGAAGGTGCTGTCGGCCGTGACGCTGCCGCCGGACCTCGCGGCCGGCACCGGGCGCGGCCAGTACGCGGCAGGCTGGCAGGGCGGCGTGCAGGTGCCCGGCTACCTTGAGGAGCACGGCATCCCGCCGGATTCGCACACGGACACCTACGCCGCGGTGGAACTCGGCATTGATACCAGGCGGTGGGCGGGGGTGCCGTTCTTCCTCCGCACCGGCAAGCGGCTGCCGAGCCGGATGACCGAGATCGCGCTGATGTTTCAGCGGGCGCCGCACCTTCCGTTCACGGCCACCGACACCGAGGAACTCGGCCAGAACGCGCTGGTCATCCGGGTCCAGCCGGATGAGGGGGTGACGATCAGGTTCGGCTCGAAGGTACCGGGGTCGGCCATGGAGGTCCGGGACGTGAACATGGACTTCGCCTACGGCGGAGCGTTCACCGAGTCAAGCCCGGAGGCATATGAGCGGCTGCTGCTCGACGTGCTGATCGGCGACCCGCCGCTGTTCCCGCGGCAGGAGGAAGTGGAGCTGTCCTGGCGGATCCTGGATCCGATCGAGGAATTCTGGGCATCGGCCGGCCAGCCCGAGCAGTACCCGGCGGGTTCGCCTGGCCCGGCCTCCGCTGATGCCCTGATCGCCCGCGGCGGCCGCGCCTGGCGTCGGCTCTGAGGGAGCGCCGGATGCCGAGCGTCCTATGCCGAGCGCCCGATCGCGAGTGCCGATGGCCAGCGCCCGATCGCGAGTGCCGATGGCGAGTGCCCGATCGCGAGTGCCGATGGCGAGTACCCGATCGCGAGTGCCGATGGCCAGCGCCCGATCGCGAGTGCCGATGGCCAGCGCCCGATCGCGAGTGCCGATGGCCAGCGCCCGATCGCGAGTGCCGATGGCCAGCACCGATGGCCGATGGCGAGCGCCGATCCCAGCGAGAAGAGTGCAGCGATGACGATTGACCTGACCGATACCACGACAGCGGCCATCCGCGACGCCCTCACCCGGGAGCGGCGGCGGCTCGGCGGCCAGACCACCGGTATGGTGCTCAACCTGATCATCGTGACGGACGAGGCCGGCCAGTACGACGCCGTCCGCGCGGCGAGCCAGGCTGGCCGCGAGCATCCCTGCCGCATTCTCGGCGTCATCATCCGCCGGCCGGACGCGCGATCGCGGCTGGACGCGGAGATCCGCACCGGCGAGGCCGGCCCCAGCCAGACTGTGCTGCTGCGCATGTACGGCCCGCTGGGCCAGCACGCGGATTCGGTGGTCAGGCCGCTGCTCGCGCCGGACACGCCGATCGTCACCTGGTGGCCGGGGGAAGGCCCGGCGTGTCCGTCCGAGGACCCGCTGGGAGTGCTCGCCCAGCGCAGGGTTACCGACGCGGCCGAGGCACCGGTGCCCCGCGAGGTTCTCGGCGTCCTTGCCCAGGGTTACCGGGCGGGTGATACCGACCTCAGCTGGACCCGCGCCACTTCCTGGCGGTCGCTGCTCGCGGCCACCCTTGATCAGCCGCACGGCGAAATCATCGGCGGATCGGTGACCGCCGAGAAGGCCAACCCGACCGCAGACCTGATCGTTGCCTGGCTCGGCGGGCGCCTGGGCGCGCCGTTCGAGCGGGACACCTCGGGCGGCCCCGGCATCACCGAGGCCCGGTTCGCAACCAGCGACGGCGACATCGTCCTGGCCAGGCCGGATGGGCTGCTGGCTACGCTGACCAAGCCCGGCCAGCCGGACCGGCGGGTCGCCCTGCACCGCAGGGACACCGCCGAACTGCTGGCCGAGGAACTCCGGAGGCTTGACTCCGACGAGGTCTACAGCGAGACGCTGGGGTGGCTCGCGGGCAGCGCGATGAGCCGCCCGGCCGCTGCCCAGGCCCAGGGCGAGCATTGACCACCCCCCAGGTACTCATTCACCGGGACGCCGGGCTGCTGGCCAAGGCGGTGGCCGCGCGGCTGGTGACCCGGCTGGTCGATATCGCGGCCGGACGCGGCCATGCCTGCGTGGTGCTCACTGGCGGTGGTATCGGCACCCGGGTACTCGCCGAGCTTGCCGCCGCGCCCGCCAGGGATGCCGTGGACTGGCGGCACCTGGATCTCTGGTGGGGCGACGAGCGGTTCCTGCCGGCCGGGCACCCGGACCGGAACGAGACGGCCGCCCGGGCGGCCCTGCTCGACCATGTGGACGTGACCCCGGACCGGGTCCGCCCGATGCCGGGCCCCGACGGGCCGGACGGCGACAACCCGGAGGCGGCAGCCGCCAGGTATGCGGGCTGGCTGCGCGCCGCGGCAACGCCCGAGGATCACGGCGACACGCCGTCCTTCGACGTGCTGCTGCTCGGCATCGGGCCGGAAGCGCACGTCGCGTCCCTGTTCCCTGGCCAGCCGGCGGTGTACGAGGAGGAACGGACCGTCGTCGCCGTGCACGGCTCGCCGAAGCCGCCGCCGATCCGGCTGACCATGACGTTCCCGGCGATCCGGGCGGCCCGCGAGGTGTGGATCATCGCCTCCGGGCCGGACAAGGCCGGCGCTATCAGGCTCGCGCTGTCCGGGGCTGGCCCGGTCCAGGTGCCTGCCGCGGGAGCCCGCGGCAGGCAGCAAACCCTGTTCCTGCTCGACCGCGCCGCCGCTGCCAAGGTGCCGCCGCAGCTCAGCCGCCTCGCCTCCCCCTGAGGCGAGCTGCCTGGCGCCGCGCAGCAGGCCGCCCAATGGCCGTCCGCCGGCCTGCCGCACTGTCCTAAGCCCTGCCGTTTTACCGCCTTGTGCTGCCGTTTTACCGCCTTGTGCTGCCGTTTTACCGCCTTGTGCTGCCGTTTTACCGCGTTGTGCTGCCGTTTTACCGCGCTAAGCCGGGTGCTGACCCGGAGCCTGCCTCGGTAGCAGCCGCGGTTCCGCGGCGCATCCGGTCATTGCCGAAAGCCGGCAAGCATCCTCGGCAGCGTGATTACGCCAGCATCCGATCATGACGCTCGGGATAGCTGATACGTCGCTAAGTTACGGCGAGCTATCCGGCGCATTATCCCGATGAGCGATAGAGCCGTTCCGGCAAAGCTGGGCCTCCCGCAAGGGCGCAGCCGGAGTTACGCTCAGGGCAAGATCTTCCACCTGGTTCTGCTGAGCCAGCTGTGAAGACAACGGAAGGTCCGGGCATGGTCTTATCTGCGGGGATCGTCTGCGCCGCACGGAGTTGCCCATCGGGGCATGGCTCGTGGCGAGCCAGTCCGCGCGGTCGGAGCCGCCGTGTCCTTCCGGTCCTTCCGGTCACTCCCGCGCGCCAGCCTGGCCCCGTCGGCGGCATGCCCGCGGCCGGGCAGGCGCACTCCCCCCAGGAGGAATCAGTTGAGCACTACCGATGAATCCACGGCACAGGCCGCACCCGCCCTGGCCGTCGCCGATCCCGCGCCGCTCGGGCTGGCCGGCTTCGCACTGACGACCTTCCTGCTGTCCGCGGCGAATGCTGGCTGGACGAAGAGCGGCACGGGAGATGCCTGGCTGGGCTACGCGATTGCCTACGGCGGGGTGGCCCAGCTACTGGCCGGCATGTGGGAGTTCAGGAACAGGAACGTGTTCGGCGCGACCGCGTTCTCGACCTACGGCGGCTTCTGGATCGGGCTCGCGCTGTGGGCCCTGCTGGTGGCGCCGCATGCCGCTTCCGCTTCAGCGGCGAACAACGACCTGGGCTGGATCCTGCTGGCCTTCGCCATCTTCAACACGTACATGCTGCTCTGGAGCTCGCAGGTGAACATGGCGGTGTTCGCGGTGTTCCTGACCCTGGAGCTGACTGAGATCGTGCTGTTTATCGGGTTCCTCTCGAACAGCACAGGCACCATCAAGACCGGCGGCTACCTCGGGATCCTGACCGCCCTGACGGCCTGGTACGCTTCCGCGGCCGGCGTGATCGGCGGCATCAAGGGCCGTCCGGTGCTGCCCGTCGGCAGGCCGTTCGGCAGCATCGGCGCCTGACGAAAGATCCAGCGGGCCTTGCCTGCCCGTGATCCCGGGGACCGGCAGGGTCCCCGGGATCAGTGCGCTGCTGGCCGCTCTCGGTAGCGTAGGGGCAATGGATGCCCTGGATAAGCTCGACATGGCCGAGCAGGTAGCCAAGGTGAAGGCGCGGGCCAGGCCGTGGCGGTCCATCATCGCCCTGGTGCTGGCGGCGATCGCGGCGGCGGCATCGGTGTGGGCGGCTGACCAGAATCATGGCGGCCCCGGGCTGACGCTGGCCGGCCACCCGGTGGACCGGCTGCTGAGCGCCGGCTGCGCGGTGGTCTTCTGCCTGCTCGCGCTTATCGCGACCCTGGGCCTGTCCGGCAAGGCCCGCGAGGTGCTCGAGCCGGGGATCGGCTCAGCGCACGCGGCCGTGGTCAGGTACGCCATCGTGCTGGCCGGCGGCCTCACCAGCCTGCTCATCACGCTGGAATTGCTCAAAGTGCCGGTCGGCAACCTCATACTCGGCGGCGCATTCACCGCGGTCCTGATCGGTATTGCCGCGCAGCAGACGCTCGGGAACCTGTTCGCCGGCATTGTGCTGCTGCTTGCCCGGCCGTTCGCGGTCGGCGACAGCGTCCGGATGCGGGCAGGCGCGCTCAGCGGCGAGATCGAGGGCACGGTGACCGATATCGGGATTACCTACGTCCGGCTAGACACCGACCAGGGCACGCTCAACGTGCCCAATTCACAGGTCCTCGCGGCGGCGGTCGGCCCCGTGCGGCAGCCAGGCGGCACCGGACCCGTGCCCGCAGCGCCGGCAGTCGCCCCGTCGGCGGCAGCCGGCCAGTCAGCCGAGGCCGCCGCGGCCGCCCGGTCCGCCGAAGCGAGCCAGTACGCCGCACCGGGACAGCCCGCCGCAGCGGGACAGCCTGCCGCAGCGGGACAGCCTGCCGCAGCGGGACAGCCCGTCGCCACGCCGGCGGCGGCTGTGGCGCCGCTCAGCGAAGAGGCGGCGCCACAGCATGCCGGACCAGGTGGTGCCGACCGGGATGGCGAGCGTGGCTCTCAGCGGTGACTTGCGTCGTACCTGGCGATGACGTCCGCCGGTATCCGGCCGCGGTCACTGACCGAAATGCCATTGCTCTTCGCCCAGGAGCGAATGTCCGCGCTGCGCTTGCGATGCGCTGACGTTCGCCGCTTGGAGCGCCCCGCCCGGCTTGCTGCCTTGCGGGCACGAGTAACGAACCTGCTGAAGACGTCGTCGAACTTCTGGCTGTGCCGCTCGCAGAGATCGATTTCATAATCCCGGCCGTCGATGCTGAACGACCGTGTCAGCTGCTCACCGGCCGGAATCTCTTTCTCGTCGTAGTCGCAGGCGAATGTAACTGAAACTTTTTGCGCCACTTGTATTCCCCCTTCCCCCGCCGCACATATATCCCCAGGCGAAGACAGGTGTAACGGCACAGCGATAGTTTTCTTCGGCATGGCCCGGCGCCGATGGCCATGCCGCCGGCAGGCCGGCCGGCCAAAGGCTGATAGCGGCGGCCAGCAAAGGACGATAGCGCCGGGCAGGCAAAGGACTCTCACGGCTGGCCGCGCAAAGGACGACTACGGCTCTGGATACCGGCTAGCGGGGTTCGTGATCCGGGAGTAGCTGACTGTACGGGAACGACTCTGGAAGCGGCTCAAGTCCGTGCCCGGCCGGACTGGCGTGACCGGTATCCCGGCCGGTTTCCTGCTGCGCGGCCGGCCAGCCCGGCCGGCCGCGATCGTATGGCAGTACCAACGCAGCAGGCCGGCTTTCCCGGCCGGCCAGCCCAGCTGAATAGGAATCGGGTCCGCTGTCGTTCGGGTAACGGCCGCGAGGCGGTCCGGCCACCATATCCTGGTGGCCGGGGCCGGCCGGATAGCCAGCCTGCTGGTCCGGATAACGGGTCGTTGGGTGCTGGTCCGGATAGCGCGGCGTGGCCGCCTGGTCCCGGTACGGTGCTGCACCTGGCTGGTCCGGGTAACGGGCCGGGTCCGGCAAGTCCTGGTATCGCGCACTGGCCAGCTCCGGGTATCGCGCTTCGGCCGGCTGCTCCGGGTATCGCGTACCGGCCGGCTGCTCCGGGTATCGCGTACCGGCCGGCTGGTCCGGGTAGTGCGCTTCGGCCGGCTGCTCCGGGTAGTGCGCTTCGGTCGGCTGCTCTGGATAGTGCGCTTCGGTCGGCTGGTCCTGGTACGGCGGCTGGCCCGGCCGGTCCAGGTAATACGGCGCGCTCGCCGGTTCCGGGTGATGCGGGGCGCGCGGCTCAGCCGGGCGCCGGCCGGCCGGCGCGGTCGCCGGAATGCCGGCCGCGGCCTGGTCCGGGTACTCCCCCGGAGGCTGTCCGTTCAGGTAGTGCAGGGACCCGGAGCCCGCCGGATAGCGGTCCTGGCCGGCTGCGCCGGTCCGGGCCGGCTCGTCCGCTGGCAGCCCGCCCGCTACCGAAGCGGCGCAGCCGTCCGGCCCCCGCTGCAGCGTCTCGATCATCCTGGGCAGGTCGGCCATCGGCAGCCGGAAGCTGCCCGTGCAGGTCCCGCCCTGCCAGATACTGAGCACCGCCACTCCGGTATCGGCGTACCAGCTGATCCGCAGGCTCCGCGAAGCGCTCCTGACATCGAAGAAAACCTCGCCGAGACGAGGCAGCGGGGCTGCGTCCGACGTCGACATGCTGCCCATGGTGACCCTGACCTATCGGATTTGTCTAGTTAATGATCACTTAGCATGCAATGGGTACCGTCGGCCACGACGGATTCCGCGGCCCGCCTGCGCGAGCGCGGACCGGGATGGCATGATTATGCCTCGGCTCGCTGATCTGACTGGCCCCGTTGCCCGCCTTGCACCTCCTCCGTACCGCCCGCGCGCGGGAACACTGTGGCGATGTAACGCGTTACACATGCGACGGGGCGAATGCCGCATCGCGCGAGATATCACGCGTCCAGCGAGCCGGACGCTCTGTTAAGCGAAGTTCCACACGGTCAGCTTGTTGAGGAGATCGATCCATGTCTGAGGTACGTCGTCAGGCCGCCGTGATGCCCCGGCCGAACTGGGGCTGGCAAGATGACGCGGCGTGCCGCGGTAAGGAAGTCGTGCTCTTCTTCGGCCCGGATGGCGAGCGGCAGCCAGAGCGAGAGATTCGCGAACGCAAGGCAAAGACTGTCTGCGCGGCCTGCCCGGTCCGCACCGAGTGCCTCAGCTACGCCGTGTCGCGGCCGGAGAAGTATGGCGTCTGGGGCGGCCTGAACGAGGACGAGCGTGCGTCCGAGCGGCGGCGCCGGATGCGCAGGGCGAACGCGGCCTGAGGACGGCCCAGCGCGACCGCGGCCGGGCAGCCTCAGTCCGCTAGGCCGGATCCGCGGCCTTGCCCAGCAGCATGACCACGTCTTCGTCCGTGAGCTGGCCAAACGACTGATACCACTCACCAACGGCGCGGAACGCGGGCGGCGCGGCCAGGACCACGACAAGATCGGCTTCGGCCAGCATCGCCGTCGCTGATGACGGCGCGGCCACCGGTACCGCGAGGATGGTGCGGTCAGCCCCGGCCGCCCGCACCGCCCGCAAGGCCGCCCTGGCCGTGCCGCCGGTCGCCAGCCCGTCGTCGACTACGATCACTTCCCGGCCGCGCAGCTCCGGGGCGGGCCGCCCGCCCCGGTATGCCGCAATCCTCCGGTCAAGCTCAGCCCGCTCGCTAGCCACCACGGGGTCAAGCATGGGCGCCGTCAGGCCGAGGTGGGCCAGCATTTCCGCGTCGAACACCGGCTCGCCGCCCTCCGCTATCGCGCCGACCCCCAGTTCGGGCTGCAGCGGGTATCCGATCTTCCTGGTCACCAGGACATCAAGCGGAACCCGCAGCGCGGCCGATACCTCCCGGCCCACCGGCACGCCGCCGCGCGGCAGCGCCAGCACCACGGTCCGCGCCAGGCTGAGGCCGACCGCGGGATCGGCAGACAGCCGCAGCAAGCGCGCGCCCAGAATCCGCCCGGCCGCGGACCGATCCGCGAAGGGCAGCGGCACGGCTTCCGGTGCGCTCGCGGCCACGCCAACCATCCGTCTGGTCCTGAACATTAACTCCGCTCGTGCTCCGGAACCTACCCCGCCGTCGCCCGACCCATTCCGGCAGCGACAATGAACACCATGGTGTGCCCTTCCTGCCGTGCGCAGCGGCACGACGAATGCCGCGGCGGCACCTGGTGTGACTGCCAGCATCAGCCGCCGGCCCAGGATGCCGAGCCACCGCTCGGCTGGATCAGGCAGGGCTGAGCGTCAGGCCGGCCGGCCGCGGCTGCGCATGGCGGATGCGGCCGCTCAGCCGCGGGTGCGCTGCCGCGGTCGCCGAAGGCACCAGGCGGTCGCTGAAGGTGCCAGGACGGCTCCGGAATAGGCTCCGGGGCGGTGCGGTTGTCGTTAGGCGTGACAGCAGACGTCGTTTCCTTTGTCGTACGCGCTGCCAGCATGCAGGCCGTCGGCCCGGCCGCCTGCCCGAGCACGCGGGCCGGTCTCAGGCCCGCTGCCATCACCCGCACGGATCCACTGCTTGTGGCCAGGCGGCACGTCGATTTTCTCCGGATCCGCAGCGCGATCTGTCCCACCGCCCGCTGACGGGATACCCGTTCTCGCCCGGCGAGCCTAGCTAAGCCAGCGTTCCGCGGCCGCGGAAGCCACGGCTGTCATCGCGTCATCGCCGGTGCACCGCAAACCCGCATGTCCCCGGACCCGAAGGATCGCCACATGACGATCAGCGCAAGGACGGCGGACGCCCGCGTCCGCACGGATGGCGAGACGGCAGCCCGCGAGGCGGCCGGCCGCGGTACCCGCGATGACGCTCGTGATCTCGCGGCCACTCTCGCCGGAAGGCCGCCGGCCGCCCGGCGCCGCGCACCGGCGGCGGGCGGCCGCCGCAGCCGGGGCGAAGGCCAGTGGGCGCTCGGCTACCGTGAGCCGCTCAACGCCAACGAAGAGAGCAAGAAGAACGACGACGGGCTCAACGTCCGGCAGCGGATCATCGACGTCTATGCCAAGCGCGGCTTCGACTCGATCGATCCGGCCGACCTGCGCGGGCGGTTCCGCTGGTACGGCCTGTACACGCAGCGTCGCCCTGGCATCGACGGCGGGAAGACGGCGCTGCTCGAGCCCGCGGACCTCGATGACAGGTACTTCATGCTGCGGATCCGGATCGACGGCGGCCAGCTGGATCATGCGCAGCTGACCACTATCGCCGACATCTCGCGGCGATTCGCCCGGGGCACTGCTGACGTCACCGACCGGCAGAACATCCAGCTGCACTGGGTCCAGATCGAGGATGTTCCGGCGATCTGGGCAGCGCTGGAATCGGTCGGGCTGTCGACCACGGAGGCGTGCGGCGACACTCCGCGGGTAATCCTGGGCTGCCCGCTGGCGGGGATAGACGCCGCTGAGCTCATCGACGCCACGCCCGAGATCAGCCGGACGCACGCGCGCTTCGTCGGCGACCCGGCATTCTCCAACCTCCCCCGCAAATTCAAGTCCGCGATGAGCGGCTGCCCGGTGCAATGCACCATGCACGAGATCAGCGATGTCGCCTTCGCCGGAGTGCTCGGCCCGGACGGGCAGCCGGGATACGACCTGTGGGTGGGCGGCGGCCTGTCGACGAATCCCATGATCGGCAAGCGGCTCGGCGCGTTCGTCCGGCCTGGCCAGGTTCCTGATGTATGGGCCGGCGTCACCTCGGTGTTCCGCGACTACGGCTACCGGCGGCTCCGGCACCGGGCTCGGATCAAGTTCCTCATCGCCGACTGGGGGCCGGAGCGGTTCCGCGAGGTGATGGAACGAGATTACCTCGGCTTCCGGCTGCCGGATGGCCCCGCGCCGCAGCCGCCGGCCGGCCGCCGGCGCGACCATCTGGGCATTCACGAGCAGCGGGACGGGAACTGCTTCGTCGGCTTCGCGCCCACCGTGGGCAGGCTGTCGGCCGACGCGCTGACGGTGATCGCGGACCTGGCGGCCGAATACGGCAGCGGACGGGTGCGTACCACCACGGAACAGAAGATGGTCATCCTCGACGTGCCGCCTGCCAGGGCGGACGGCCTGGCGGCCGAGCTGGCTGCGGCCGGGCTGCCCGCCAGCCCGAGCGTGTTCCGCGGGCACACCATGGCCTGTACCGGGATCGAGTTCTGCAAGCTTGCGATCGTGGAGACCAAGCAGCGGGCAGCCGACTTGATCACCGAGCTGGAACGGCGGCTGCCCGAGTTCACCGAGCCGGTGACTATCAACGTCAACGGCTGCCCGAACTCGTGCGCCAGGATCCAGACGGCCGACATCGGCCTGAAGGGAACGCTGGTCACGCTGCCCGGCGGCCAGCAAGCTGAAGGGTTCCAGATCCATCTCGGGGGAAGCCTGACTGGAGGGGACGGGACAAGCTCTGGCTTCGGCCGGAAGGTGCGGGGGCTGAAGACCACGGCCGAGCAGCTGCCGGATTACGTCGAGCGGATACTGCGCCGGTTCGACGCGGCCAGGATGCCGGGCGAGACATTTGCCGCCTGGGCGGCACGGGCCAGCGAGGAGGATGTGTCATGACTCTCCCGACCTTTGCGGCAGAGCGTGCGGTTCCCTTCTATTGTCCCTACTGTGGCGAAGAGGATCTCGAACCGGAGGCCGAGGACGGCGGCTGGCGTTGCCGCAGCTGTATCCGGGCCTTCCGGCTACGCTTTGCGGGTACCGGAGTCATCCGGTGAGCCCGGCCCAGACCGGTGTGGCCGGGCAACAGTTGACTGACCAGACGGCACGCAAGCGCCAGGAGGAAGTCATCGGAATGGAGAGGCTGGTCGCGGGAGCGGTGGACGCCCTGGCCGACGCGCCCGCCGAGGACGTGATCAAGTGGGCGGCGGACACCTTTGGTGACCGTATCTGCATTACGTCGTCAATGACTGACGCGGTCATCATTCACCTGGCGTCGCGGGTCCGTCCCGGCATCGACGTGGTGTTCCTGGACACCGGGTACCACTTCGCCGAGACGATCGGCACCAGGGACGCGGTTTCTGCCGTCTATCCGGTCAACGTGATTAATGTCACGCCATCACGCACCGTGGCGGAGCAGGACGCCGAGCTCGGGCCGCGGCTGTACGGGCGCAATCCCGACCTCTGCTGCTACCTCCGGAAGGTGGTGCCGCTCGAACGGGCCCTCGACCCTTACCAGGCATGGATCACCGGCGTGCGCAAGGAGGAGACCAGCGCGCGCAGTGACACCAGCGTGGTCGAGTGGGATCCGCGACGGCAGATGGTCAAGGTCAATCCGATCGTCAACTGGTCGCAGGACCAGGTCGACAGCTACATCGCAGAGCACGGCGTGCTGGTCAACCCGCTGGTCTATGACGGGTATCCGTCGATCGGCTGCTCGACGTGCACCTCGAGAGTCGAGCCAGGCGCCGACCCGCGGAGCGGGCGCTGGGAAGGCACTGGCAAGACCGAATGCGGTATCCACGGCTGACCGCCGTGCGAAGCCTGGCGCAGGCCGGGCGACCCTCTGGGCAGCCCGGCCCGCCGCTGGTCGCCGTCGCGCACGGAAGCGCCGATCCCCGGGCGGCCGCGACGATCGCGGAGCTGATGAGGCTCGTGCGGGAAACCGCGGCCGGGGCCGGCCTGCCCGGGCTCGACACGCGCACCGCTTACCTCGGGCACGGGCCGCCGTCGGTGGCCCAGGTGCTCAGCGCGGTCGCGGCCGCCGGCCCGCCGCCCCGCCGCGCGGTCGTGCTGCCGCTGCTGCTCACTGCGGCCTATCACAGCGAGACTGACCTGCCCGCGCTGGTTGATGACGCCCGGCGAGCGCTGCCGGGCCTGGGTATCGGCTACGGCCGGCCGCTGGGGCCGCATCCGCTCCTGTTCCGTGCGCTCGATCGCCGCCTTGCCGAAGCAGGCGTGCCCGCCGGGTCGCCCGGCGACGTTGCCGTCGTGCTTGCCGCCGCCGGATCCCGGCGCCCAGGCGCGAACGCGGCCATCGCCCGGATGGCGTCGCGCTGGCAGGCGGCAAGCGGCTGGCGCCGCGTGATCCCGGCCTATGCGGCGGCGTCCTGCCCGGCGCCTGGTGATGCGGTGACCGCGCTGCTGCGGGACGGCTCGCCGTGCGTGGTGGTGTCGACCTACCTGCTGGCCCCGGGGATATTCGCGGACCAGGTTGCGGCGTCGGCGCTGGGCGCTGGCGCGGCAGCGGTATCCGGCGCCCTTGGCGCGGCTCCCGAGGTAGCCGAGGTCATCCTGCGCCGGTATGCCGAGGCCGTCGCCTCACCGGGCAGAATGGACGCCGCCTGGCGGGGGATGCCTACCCTCGTGGAGGGAGCTGCCGATGACCCCCGCTGGCCCGCATGTCACGCACGAGGTGCTGAATCAGGTACCGCCGCTGGCCGGGCACGACGTGGCCGATGACGCCGCGCTGCTCGCCGCGGTGGACCGGGAAGGCGCGTCCTGGGCTGGCCCGGAGCTGCATGAGCTTGGCCGCCTCGCCGGCGACCCGGCCAGCCAGCAGCTGGCGCGGCTGGCGAACGAGCACCCGCCGGTGCTGCATAGCCACGATGCCCGCGGAAACCGGATCGACGAAGTCGAATTTCATCCAGCCTGGCACGACCTCATGGCCACCGCGGTGCGTCATGGCCTGCACGCGACGCCATGGACGGATCCGGCTCCCGGCAGCCATGTGGCCAGGGCGGCGAAGTTCTACGTCTGGACGCAGGCCGAGGGCGGCCATGGCTGCCCGGTGTCGATGACCTATGCGGCGGTGCCAGCGCTCCGGCACCAGCCGGACCTCGCCGCCAGGTTCGAGCCGTTGCTTGCCGCCCGGGCGTACGACCCCGGCCTGCGCGTGCCGGCCGGCAAGGCCGGCCTGCTCGCGGGCATGGCGATGACCGAGAAGCAGGGCGGTTCTGACGTCCGGGCCAACACCACCCGTGCGGAGCCGGCCGGCCACGGCTGCTACCAGCTCACTGGTCACAAATGGTTCTGCTCGGCACCGATGTGCGATCTCTTCCTCGTGCTTGCCCAGGCGCCGGAGGGCCTGAGCTGCTTCCTGCTGCCCCGGGTGCTGCCGGACGGATCCCGTAACCAGATGCGCATCCAGCGGCTGAAGGACAAGCTGGGGAACCGGTCCAACGCATCGGCGGAGGTGGAGTACGACGCCGCGGCCGCGTGGCTGGTCGGCGAGCCGGGCCGGGGCACGGCGACCATCATCGAGATGGTCAGCGCGACCCGGCTTGACTGCGTGCTCGGCAGCGCCGCGGCGATGCGCCAGGCCTGCGTCACCGCCGTGCACCATGCAGCCTGCCGCCGCTCATTCGGCAGGCTGCTGATCTCACATCCGCTGATGACAGCCGTCCTCGCCGACCTGACCCTGGAATCGGAGGCCGCGACCACGCTGGCGATGCGCCTGGCGGGCGCGGCCGACAAGGCAGCCAGGGGAGACGGCGAGCAGGCCGCGCTGCTCAGGATCGCGCTGCCCGCCGCCAAGTACTGGGTGTGCAAGCGGACGCCGGCCGTCGCCGCCGAGGCGCTGGAGTGCCTGGGCGGGAATGGCTACGTGGAGGAGTCAGGCATGCCGCGGATCTACCGCGACGCGCCGCTCAACTCGGTGTGGGAGGGATCGGGTAACGTGACCGCGCTCGACGTGCTGCGCGCGCTCGCGCGCTGCCCGGAGTCTGGCGACGCCCTGCTCGCCGAGGCGGACCTGGCCGCCGCCGCGGACCGCCGGCTTGACCAGGCAGTCCGGCGGCTCCGCAAGGCGCTCGGCGAGGCCAGCGAGGCCGGCCAGGCGGCGAACCGGGACGCCGAGTACCGGGCGCGCAGGCTGGCCGGGCTCATCGCCCTGGTGCTGCAGGCCGCGCTGCTGGTCCGGCACGCGCCAGCCGGGGTAGCCGGCGCATTCTGCGCGTCCCGGCTCGATCCTGGCGGCGCCGGAGGCCCGGCCGGGCCCGGCCTGCCGTTCGGCATGCTGCCTGACGGCCTGGACCTGGCCATCATCTTGAGCCGGTCGCGGGCGGCAGCGGCCGGGTAGGGTCGGCGGATGCGCGTCTGGCCAGGAACCGCCTACCCGCTTGGTGCCACCTGGGATGGCTCGGGGACCAATTTCGCGCTGTTCTCCGAGGTCGCGACCGCTGTCGAGCTATGCCTGTTCGGGCCGGGCGAGCCCGGCCGGGCCGCTGACCGCGGCGCCGAGAGACGGATCACGCTGACCGAGGTGGACGGGTTCGTCTGGCACTGCTACCTGCCGGAGGTCGGCCCGGGCCAGCGGTACGGCTACCGGGTGCACGGTCCCTACCAGCCGGAACGTGGCCGCCGGTGCAATCCGGCCAAGCTGCTGCTCGATCCGTACGGAAAGGCCGTCGAGGGCGACCTGCGCTGGCACGAGGCGCTGTTCTCGTACCGGATGCATGATCGCTGGGCGGTCAACACCGCCGACAGCGCCCCGTACATGCCGAGGAACGTGGTGATCGACCCGCGTTTCGACTGGGGCGGCGACCGGCCGCCCCGTACTCCCTACCACGAGACGCTGATCTACGAGGCGCACGTGCGCGGTCTCACGCTGCGGCATCCGCAGGTGCCGCCGCAGCAGCGCGGGACCTATGCCGGGCTCGCCCACCCGGCCGTGCTCGGGCACCTGACCCGGCTTGGCGTCACGGCCGTCGAGCTGATGCCGGTGCACCAGTTCGTGTCCGAGCGCCCGCTCGCGGCCCGTGGCCTGGCCAACTACTGGGGCTATAACACGATCGCCTTCCTGGCCCCGCACAACCGCTATTCCTCCGCTGCCGGGCCGGACGGCCAGGTCGCCGAGTTCAAGGCGATGGTCAAGGCGCTGCACGAGGCAGGCATCGAGGTGATACTCGACGTCGTCTACAACCACACAGCGGAAGCCGACCACCGCGGGCCGACGCTGTCCTTCCGCGGCATCGACAACGCGGCCTACTACCGGCTGCGGGCGGACGAGCCGCAGTACTACCTGGACTACACCGGCTGCGGGAACAGCCTCAACGTCCGGCACCCGCACGCCCTGCAGCTGATCATGGACTCGCTCCGGTACTGGATCCTGGACATGCACGCGGACGGCTTCCGGTTCGACCTCGCCTCGGCGCTGGCCCGCGAGCTGCACGATGTCAACCGGCTGTCAACGTTCTTCGAGCTAGTCCAGCAGGACCCGGTGGTGTCTCAGGTGAAGCTGATCGCCGAGCCGTGGGATGTCGGCGAGGGCGGCTACCAGGTCGGCAAATTCCCGCCGCTGTGGACCGAGTGGAACGGAAAGTACCGGGACACGGTGCGTGACCTGTGGCGCAGCCGCCCCGCCATGCTGCCGGAGTTCGCCTCCCGGCTGACCGGCTCAAGCGACCTGTACGAGACAAGTGCCCGGCGGCCGGTGGCCTCGGTGAATTTCGTCACCTGCCACGACGGCTTCACCCTGCAGGACCTGGTCAGCTACGACCATAAGCACAACGCGGCCAATGGCGAGGACGGCCGCGATGGCACCGACGACAACCGGTCCTGGAATTGCGGTACGGAAGGTCCCTCTGATGACCCGGCCGTCAACGAGCTCAGGGCGCGGCAGGTGCGGAATTTCCTCGTGACGCTGTTCTGCTCGCAGGGAATTCCGATGCTGGCGGCCGGCGATGAAATGGGACGGACGCAGCAGGGCAATAACAATGCCTACTGCCAGGACAACGAGTTGTCCTGGGTCGACTGGGAAGGCGTCGCCAAGCACGCAGACCTGCTTGAGTTCACCCGTGGCCTGTCCGAACTGCGCCGCCTGCACCCGGTGTTCCGGCGCCGGCGTTTCTTCAGCGGGCGGGAGCGCGGCGGCGGCGCCGGAATGCTGGACATCGCCTGGCTTACCCCGTCCGGGCAGGAGATGACGGCGGCCGACTGGCAGGTGGGCTACGCCAGGGCAATGGCGGTGTTCCTGAATGGCAGCGCGATCACGGAACCGGGGCCGCATGGCCAGACGGTGCGGGACGACGATTTCCTGCTGCTCGTCAATGCGCACAATGCGCCGGTGACCTTCACGCTGCCGGGCACGCGGTACGCGGCGGCGTGGCAGGTCCTGGTGGACACGTCGGGCCCGCCGTCCGGCGGCGAGGTCGGCGCGGGCAGCGGCGTGCTGCTGCCCGGTCACGCGATGATGGTGCTGCGCAGCCTGACGGGCGGCCCGGCCGCCGCCTAGCGGCGGGTGCCCAGGGTGGCGCTGAGTGGCAGCGCGCCGCTCGCGCGGGTCGCGGCGAGACTGGCCGGCCGTCTGATTGACTGCTGGCGTGCGCCAGATCTTCCCGGCTGAAGCAAGCGACGGCCCGATCGGATCGGTCCAGCCCGGCCGGCCCGGCCTGGCCGAGATCGCCCGGCTGTACGCGTACCCGCCGCCAGGCTCGCCGCCGGGCCGCCCGTGGGTGCGCGCCAACATGGTCGCGAGCGCCGACGGCGCCGCCACCGTGCAAGGCCGTTCCGGCGGCCTGTCCGGTGACGCCGACCGGCTGGTCTTCTCCGTGCTCCGCAGCCTCGCAGACGTGATCCTGGCCGGCGCCGGGACGGTCCGGGCGGAGCACTACCGGCCGGTGCGCGGCACGGAGGCATGGGCCGAGCTGCGCGAGGGCCGGCCGCCGACCCCTCCCATCGCCGTCCTGACCCGCTTGCTCGACCTGGATCCGGATGGCCCGCTGCTAGCCGGCGCGCCCAGGCATGCCCGGACGATCGTGCTGACCACCGAGGCGGCTCCAGCGGACCGGCGGGCGGCCGCGGCCAGGCACGCCGACGTCATCGTGGCCGGGCGCGAGCTGATCAGCCCGGCGGCGGTGATCGGCGCCCTGGCCGACCGCGGCCACCAGCGGATCCTGATCGAGGGCGGCCCGCACCTGCTCGGCCAGATGGCGGCCGGCGGCCTGCTCGACGAGCTTTGCCTCACCGTCAGCCCGCTGCTGGCAGGCGGCAGGGCGGACCGGATCCTGGCCGCCGGGGCGACCGGCGGCGGCGACATCCCGCCGGCCCAGGCCGGCCTCCGCCTGGCGCACGTGCTTGCCGACAGCGACTACCTGCTCTGCCGGTACCTTCGCCGGGACGAAGGCTAGGAAGTCCAGGGCCCGGCTGCGTCGCCGTGGCCCGGCCGGCGGCCGCCAGGCGGCCGGCCAGAAAGGAGTCAGCCATGCCGCTGCACGAGGCGAAGGGCGCGCTGGGTGAACGCGACGAGCTGGATATCAACCCGGTCTACGTCCGGCTGGAAGGACACTCGGTGCCGCGGTACACGATGCCGCGCCGTGGCATGCTGCCGGACACTGCCCTGCAGGTGGTCAGAGACGAACTGATCCTGGACGGCAATGCCCGGCTCAACCTGGCGACGTTCGTGACCACCTGGATGGAGCCGCAGGCCCGCCAGCTGATGGCCGAGTGCTTCGACAAGAACATGATCGACAAGGATGAGTACCCGCAGACCGCCGAGCTTGAGCGGCGCTGCGTCAACATCCTCGCGAGCCTGTGGCACGCGCCGGGGACAGCCACCGGCGGCCTGCCCGCCGCGACCGGCTGCTCCACCACTGGATCGAGCGAGGCCTGCATGCTGGGCGGGATGGCGCTGCTCTGGCGGTGGCGCGCCTGCGGCCGCGCCGCGGCAGGCCCGCCGAATCTGGTCATGGGCGCCAATGTCCAGGTCTGCTGGGAGAAGTTCTGCCGGTACTGGCGGGTGGAACCGCGGCTGGTGCCGATGGCGCCGGACAGGCTGCACCTGACCGGGCCGGAGGCGGCCGCCCGGTGCGATGAGAACACCATCGGCGTGGTAGCGGTCATGGGCTCCACGATGGACGGCAGCTACGAGCCGGTCCGGCAGATAGCCGGGGCGCTTGACCGGCTGCAGGCTGAGCACGGGCACGACGTGCCGATCCATGTCGACGGTGCGTCCGGCGGGTTTGTCGCGCCGTTCCTGCACCCGCACCTGGAGTGGGATTTCCGGGTGCCGAGGGTGGCATCGATCAATGCCTCCGGGCACAAGTACGGCCTGGTCTTCCCTGGGGTCGGCTGGGTGGTGTGGCGGGACTCCGGCGCTCTCCCCGACGACCTGGTCTTCCGGGTCAACTACCTCGGCGGGGACATGCCGACGTTCGCGCTGAACTTCTCCCGGCCGGGCAGCCAGGTCGCGGCGCAGTACTACAACTTCCTGCGGCTCGGCTTCGATGGCTACCGGCGAGTGCAGCAGGCCAGCCAGGACGTGGCGATGCACATGTCGTCGCAGATCGCCGCGATGGGACCATTCGAGCTGCTTACCGACGGCAGCGAGCTGCCGGTGTTCGCGTTCCGGCTGCGCGGCGAGGCCAGCTACACGGTATTCGACCTGACCGAGCGGCTCAGGCAGCGCGGCTGGCTGGTTCCCGCCTACACCTTCCCTGCGGACCTGCAGGACGTGGCCGTGCTCAGGATCGTGGTGCGCAACGGCTTCAGCATGGACCTGGCCGGGGAGTTCCTCGCGGACCTGCGGATGCAGGCAGAGCTGCTGGCCGCGCACCCCGGCCTGCCGGTGCCGCTCTTCCCGGCGGGCAGCGCCCGCGGCGGCTTCGCCCACTGACGCCGGGCCGACCCGGGCGGGCTGCCCGTCAGGCGCCCTTGCGGAGCCGGTCCAGCGCCTCGGCGAGGATCGCGGCGCCGTCGGTGTCGTTGCGCCGTTCCTTCACGTAGGCCAGGTGAGTCTTGTATGGCTCGGCATGCGGCGGGGCCGGCGGATTGGCCTCGTCCTGGCCGGCCGGGAAACCGCAGCGCGGGCAGTCCCAGGTGTCCGGCACCGCGGCATCGCTCGCGAAGCTCGGGATGGTCTCATGCCGGTTACAGCACCAGAACGAGACACGTACCCGCGGCGCGGCCTCGCCGCGCTCCGCCTCGCCCATCGGTCCAGCGCCCACCCTGCTGCCGCGGATGGCGTTGCCACTACTCACTGCTCACCCCTTGCCCTCGTGACCAGCCTGATCCTGCGTTTCCAAGCCCGCATGCCCGCCGCCGTCAGCGGTTCATCAGCAAGCCGAGCGCGACGATGCAGAGGAACCAGAGGATGCCCGTGAAGATCGTGATCCGGTCCAGGTTCCGCTCGACCACCGATGACGAGCCAAGAGAGGACGAGATACCGCCGCCGAACAGATCCGACAGCCCGCCGCCCTTGCCCTTGTGCAGGAGGACCAGCAGCATCATCAGCAGGCTCGTGATGATGAGGACGATGGAGACTCCGATGACCACTGCTTCTTCTCGTCCTTCCGGGCGCCCCGCTCAGGTTTCCGCGACCAGCTCACGATACCGGCAAATCCTGGCGAATTCGCCGGCATCAAGGCTGGCCCCGCCCACCAGCGCGCCGTCAATATCTGGCTGCGCCATGATCGCAGCCATGTTGTCGGCCTTAACCGACCCGCCATACAGGATACGCACACTGGCAGCCGCCGCGTGCCCGTGAACGGCGGAAAGGCGGCCACGGATGGCCCCGCACATCTGCTGCGCGTCATCCGGGGTGGCCACCTCCCCGGTGCCAATCGCCCAAACCGGCTCATAGGCGACAATCATCGCGGCAACCTGGTCACCGCCAATCTCGTCCAGCGCGCCGTCCAGCTGGCCCAGGGTGTGCGGGACATGATCGCCGGCCTCGCGGATTTCCAGCGTCTCGCCGATGCACAGGATCGGCGCCAGCCCGGCTCGGAGCGCGGCCCGCACCTTCGCATTCACCACCGCATCGTCCTCGCAGTGGTACCGGCGCCGTTCTGAATGGCCGGCCAGCGCGTACCTGCACCCCAGCTTGGCCAGCATGCGGCCGGAAACCTCGCCGGTGTAGGCCCCGGCGTCATGCGGCGAGATGTCCTGCGCGCCGTACCCGATGGGCACCTTGTCGGCCTCCACCAGGGTCTGCACGCTGCGCAGCGCGGTGAATGGCGGCAGCACCGCGACGTCGGTGGCGGCGAAGTCCTTGCTGGTCAGGGTGAAGGCGAGCTTCTGCGTCAGCGAGATCGCCTCAAGGTGGTTGTTATGCATCTTCCAGTTGCCGGCCACCAGCGGCCTGCGGTCCGCGGCCCGGCTCACGTGTCGTCGTCCAGCGCGGCCAGCCCCGGCAGCCGCTGGCCTTCGAGGTATTCGAGGCTGGCGCCGCCGCCGGTCGAGATGTGCGAGAAGTCGCCGGGCGCGAAGCCGAGGCGCCGGACGGCCGCGGCGGAGTCACCGCCGCCGATCACGGTCAGCCCGTGCACTGCCTTGATTGCCTCGGCCACCGCCCTGGTGCCCGCCGCGAACGCGGGAAACTCGAAGACCCCGACCGGCCCGTTCCAGAAGACGGTCTTCGCGTCGGCCAGCTTGGAGGCGAACAGCTCCCTGGTGGCCGGGCCGATATCGACGCCCTCGCGATCGGCGGGGAAGCTGGCTACCGGCACTACATCGTGCTCGGCGTCCGGCGCGAACCGGGTCGCTGCGACTAGGTCGACCGGCAGCACGATCTCGACGCCGCGCTTCCCGGCTTCTTCGAACACCGCCGACACCTGCGGGATCTGGTCGGCCTCGAGCAGCGACCTGCCGACCTCGCAGCCGCGTGCCGCGAGGAAGGTGTAGGACATGCCGCCGCCGATCAGCAGCCGGTCGGCGGTGTCCAGCAGGCTGGCGATGACCGCCAGCTTGTCCGACGGCTTCGCGCCGCCGAGGACGACCACGTAGGGCCGCTGCGGGTCGCTGGCCAGCCTGCGCAGCACGGCGAGCTCGGCGATGACCAGGTCGCCCGCCGCGTGCGGCAGCAGGCCGGGCAGGTCATAGACGCTGGCGTGCCTGCGGTGCACGGCGCCGAACCCGTCGCCGACGTACAGCTCGGCCAGCCTGGCCAGCCGCCCGGCAAGCTCGGCCCGCTGCGCGTCGTCCTTGCTGGTCTCCGCGGGCTCGAAACGAACGTTCTGCAGCAGCCCGACCTGCCCGTCGGCAAGCCCGGCAGCGACCGCCGCGGCGGACGGGCCCGCGACGTCCGCGGCCAGCGCGACATCATCGCCGAGCAGTTCGGCGAGCCGCCGGCTGACGGGCCCGACGGAGGGCCCGCCCGCAGCGCGCTCGTCGTAGGTCGCGCCTTCCGGCCTGCCGAGGTGCGCGCAGACCAGCACCCGGGCGCCACGGCCGGCCAGCTTGGTGATGGTTCCCAGGCTGGCCCGGATCCGGCCGTCGTCGGTGATCTGCGTGCCGTCCAGCGGCACGTTGAGGTCGGCGCGGAGCAGCACGACCCGGCCACGGACGTCCAGGTCGCCGATGATCCTCATCCGGCCGCCAGCCGGGCGCCCAGGTAGGCGGTGCGGTCGGCGAGCCGGCTGGCATAGCCCCATTCGCTGTCGTACCGGCCGATGACCCTCATCCAGCCGCCAGCCGGGCGCCCACGTAGGCGGTGAGGTCGGCGAGCCGGCTGGCATAGCCCCATTCGCTGTCGTACCGGCCGATGATCCTCATCCGGCCGCCAGCCGGGCGCCCACGTAGGCGGTGAGGTCGGCGAGCCGGTTGGCATAGCCCCATTCGTTGTCGTACCAGCCGATGACCTTGACCTGGTCGCCGGCCGCCATCGTGAGAGCGGAGTCGAAGGTGCACGACCAGGGCGTGCCGACGATGTCGCTGGACACGATCTGGTCAGCGGTGTAGTTCAGGTAGCTCTTGAGCTGGCCTTCGGCGGCCGCCCTGAACGCCTCGTTCACCTCGGCGACGGTCGCCTCCCGGCCAAGCTGCACGACCAGGTCGGTGACGGAGCCGTCCATCACCGGAACCCGCATGGAGAGCCCGTCCAGCTTGCCCTTCAGAGCGGGCAGCACGAGCGCGGTCGCCCGGGCGGCGCCGGTGCTGGTCGGGATGATGTTCTGCGCGGCGGCCCGGGCCCGGCGCAGGTCCTTGTGCTGGAAGTCCAGGATCACCTGGTCGTTGGTGTAAGCGTGAATGGTGGTCATCATGCCCTTGACGATGCCGAAGTTGTCCATCAGCACCTTGGCCATCGGCGCCACGCAGTTCGTAGTGCATGAGGCGTTGGAGATGATGTCGTGCGCCGCTGGGTCGTAGCTGTCGTCGTTGACGCCCATCACGATCGTGATGTCCTCACCGGTCGCCGGGGCGGAGATGATGACCTTGCGGGCTCCGGCCTCGATGTGCTTGCGGGCTTCGGCGCCCTTGGTGAAGTGGCCGGTGGACTCGACCACGACGTCGACGCCCAGGTCGGCCCAGGGCAGTGCGGCCGGGTCGCGCTCGGCGAACATCCTGATCGTATGCGGTCCGGCGGTGATCGCGGCGGTGCCTGCCGTCACCTCCAGGCCGAGTGTGCCGAGCAGTGTGTCGTACTTGAGCAGATGCGCAAATGTCGCGATATCGCCGAGGTCGTTGGCGGCGACGATGTCGATATCCGCACCGGCGCCAGCTCCCGCCTGGACGGCGCGCCAGAAATTGCGCCCGATACGGCCAAATCCGTTGATCCCGACCCGGACAGTCACTGCGGCGCTCTCCTTGTCCCCGGCTTTTCGTCCTGGCGGCCGCGCATCCCGCGCGGCCCGTCCGATCCGAACCTACCGGACTCGGCCCGCCCGGGTACCGCCGCCACGGCGGTACCCGGGCGGGAGGCGGCCGGGCCCGGGCGGCCTGCAGAGACCGGCACCGGCGCGGGCCACTCCGCGGTGCGCAGCGCGATGGCCGCGGCGTAGCCCCGCGGCGCAGCGAGCGGCAGCAGCCAGCAGCCGGCCACCCGCTGCGCCAGCCCGCCGGCCCCGGCCGGGCCGCAGCGCACAGGGAAGTCCGCCAGCCCGTGCGCGATTCCCGCTCCGGTGCACTTCAGCACGGCTTCGGCGGCTACCCACCAGCGCATGATCGCGGCGTGCCGCTGCGGCTCGGGCAGCAGGCGGGTGCGGGCCGCATCGTCGCCGTGCATCGCGTCAGCAAGATCGCATGTACAGCGCCGGAGCATCCGTTCAATATCGATGCCGACCGGCGCCGCCGCGATGGCGATGGCGACCGCATCAGCGGAGTGCGCCAGGGAGAAGTGCACGCCGCCGTGACCGGCCAGCGCTGGCCGCCCGTTGCGGCCGCCGCAGCGTGGGCACCGCTCGCGGCGGAAACCGAGCTTGCCCGGCGGGATGCCGGTACGGCCGGAGAGCGCCTGCCGCAGCGCGACGTGCGCGACCTGGTAGCGATGCCGGTCCGCGGCGAAGGCGAAGGCCGCGGCCCTGGCGCGCTCCGGCCTCCCGAGAACATCCAGCTCGGCATCGCCAAGGGTGATCGCGCGGGCGTCGAGCCACCGGACCTCGGGCATCGCCGCGGCCGGTGTCAGCCCGGCCGCGCTGGCCGGGCGGCTGCTGGTGCCACCGGATGGCTGGCCGGGATCCCGCACGCTGGTGGCCGTTCAGGGGACGAGCATGTCCGCGGTCAGGTGCGCCTCCGTGGTCGGCACGCCAAGCTCAAGCGCACGCCGGTCGGCCAGCGCAAGCAGCCGGCGGATCCGGCCGGCGATGGCGTCCTTCGTCAGCGCGGGCTCGGCGAGCTGGCCGAGCTCCTCAAGACTGGCCTGCCGGTGCTTGATGCGCAGCTGGCCGGCCACGATCAGGTGCTCGGGCGCCTCCGGCCCGAGAATCTCAAGGGCCCGCTCCACTCGGGCGCCTGCGGCCACCGCCGCCCGTGCGCTGCGCCGCAGGTTCGCGTCGTCGAAGTTCGCCAGCCGGTTCGCCGTCGCCCTGACCTCGCGGCGCATCCGCCGCTCCTCCCAGGCCAGCACGCTGTCGTGGGCGCCGAGCCGGGTCAGCAGGGCGCTGATCGCGTCGCCGTCCCTGACCACCACCCGGTCCACCCCGCGCACGTCGCGCGCCTTCGCACCGATCTTGAGCCTGCGGGCCGCGCCGACCATCGCCAGCGCGGCTTCCGGCCCGGGGCAGGTCAGCTCAAGCGACATCGACCGGCCCGGCTCGGTCAGGCAGCCATGGGCAAGGAACGCCCCCCGCCAGGCCGCCTCGCAGTCGCAGCTGGTACCGGACACCACCTGCCTGGGCAGCCCCCGGACCGGCCTGCCGTGGCCGTCGACCAGCCCGGTCTGGCGGGCCAGGCTGTCGCCGTCCTTATGCACCCTGACGACATAGCGGTTGCCCTTCCGCAGGCCGCTCGGGGCGAGCACGATCAGTTCCGAGGAATGGCCGAATACCTCGGCGACATCCTTGCGGAGCCGGCGCGCCGCCGCGCCGGTGTCGAGCTCGGCCTCCACCACGATGCGGCCCGCGGCCAGGTGCAGGCCGCCGGCAAACCGCAGCAGCGTGGATACCTCGGCCTTCCGGCAGCATGGCTTGAGCACGGTAACGCGGCTGAGTTCATCCTTCACCAGGCTGGTCAGCGCCATCGGCCTCACTCCCCCTCGAATATCTGCGCGAACGCGCCCGCGAGCCGTCGCGGATCATGGCGTGGCGACCCGTCCCCCATGGCCAGGTCCGCCAGTACGAGCCTGCCGCCGAGCAGGCCAGCGGCCTTATCCAGCTCGGCGGTCGTGCCTTCCGCGGCCTTGCGATCGGCGAGCACCACGTCGATCCGCAGCTGCGGAGCATGGTCGGCGAGCACCTCCAGGTGAGTGTGCGGCGAGAATCCCTCGGTCTCGCCCGGCTGCGGAGCCAGGTTCAGCGCCACGAGCCGGCCCGCCTGCGTCAGGTGCAGCGCCTCGGCCAGCTGCGGGACCAGCAGGTGCGGCAAGACGCTGGTGAACCACGAGCCGGGCCCGAGCACTACCCAGTCGGCTTCGCCGACCGCGGTTACCGCTTCGGCGCAGGCGGGCGGGTCCGCTGGAATCACTGAGATCGACCGTACCCGCCCGGTGGTCTCCGCGCAGGCCACCTGACCGCGGACGGTGCTGATCTGGTGCGGCCTGGCCGGATCTGCCCCCTCGACTTCCGCAGCGAGATCAAGCGGCACCGACGCCATGGGCAGCACCCGCCCATGCGCGCCGAGCAGCCGGCCGACCCAGTCCAGGCCCTGAACGGTGTCGCCGAGCAGCTCCCATAGCGCCACGATCAGGACATTGCCGACCGCGTGCCCGCCGAGCTCCGCCGCGCCGGTGAACCGGTGCTGGACGACCTGGCTCCAGGTGGTGCCCCATTCGTCATCGCCGCACAGAGCCGCCAGCGCCATCCGCAGGTCGCCAGGGGGCAGCACGCCGAACTCACGGCGCAGCCTGCCGCTTGAGCCGCCGTCGTCGGCGACCGTGACGATGGCGGTGAGCTGCCGGGTGACCCGGCGCAGCGCGGACAGGGACGCGAACAGCCCGTGGCCGCCGCCGAGCGCCACGACCTGGCGGCTGAGCGGCCGCCCGGCCGGGACCTCGGTCAGCACCTTAGCCACCCGGGCCGGGCGGTCACCCATCGCTGTCCTCACTCGCGGCCAAGGTCCCTGTGCACCACCTGCACGCCCGGCCACGTTTTGCCCAGCCGGGCCGCGATCTCATCGGCCATCACGACGCTGCGGTGCTTGCCGCCAGTGCAGCCGACTGCCAGCAAGACGAAATGCTTGCCCGCCTGTCCGTAGCCGTTCAGCGTAATGCCGACCGCGCGGGCGTAGGCAGCAAGGAACTCGGCGGCGTGCGGCTGGTGCAGCACGTAGTCACGCACCGCGCTGTCCTGCCCGGTCAGCGGGGCAAGCTCGTCGACCCAGTGCGGATTCGGCAGGAAGCGGCAGTCCGCGACCATGTCCGCGTCGAGCGGCAGCCCGTACTTGAAGCCGAAGGACACGATGTTGACCCGCAGCGCGGTCTCCGCGGCGCTGCCGAAGGCGTCGCGCAGCCGGGCGCGCAGTTCGTGCACGTTCAGCTCGGAGGTGTCAAGCACCAGGTCGGCCTCGCCGCGCGGGCCCCTGAGCAGTTCCCGCTCAGCGGTGATGCCGTCGACGACCCGGCGGCCCTCCTGCAGCGGATGCGGCCGCCGCACGCTTTCGAACCTGCGCACCAGCGTGTCGTCGCTGGCCTCAAGGAAGACAACATAGGGCCGGATGCCGCGCGCCTCAAGCTCGCCGATTGCTGATTTCAGGTCACTGGAGAACGGGCGGCTGCGCACGTCGACGACGACGGCGATCCTGGGCACCGCGCCCTTGGCCCGGCGGGCCAGGTCCACCATCGTCGGCAGCAGGTCCGGCGGCAGGTTGTCCGCGACGAACCAGTCGAGATCCTCCAGCGACTTCGCGGCGGTGCTCCTGCCCGCTCCGGACATCCCGGTGATGATCACGATCTCGGGAGCACGGCTAACCATCGTCACGGTTTCCCTCCCCCGTTGTCAGCGCCTTCGCCCCGCCGGCACCACTGGCCAGGCCGGTCTGGCTGGCGCCGTCACCCTGGCTGGCGGCGTCACCCTGGCTGGCGGCGTCACCCTGGCTGGCCGCGCTGGCCGCCCCGCTGCCGCCGAGCGCGCTGGCCTCGCTTCCCGCGCTGGTGGCGCCGCCCTGGCCGGCTGCCCCCGGTCGCAGCGCGGCAAGCACCGACTCCGCCAGCCGCGGCCCGATGCCGGGCAGGCTGGCGATCTCCGCCACGGTAGCGCCGCCGATCCTGCGGACGGAGCCGAAATGGCGGAGCAGCGTGGCCCGCCGGGCCGGCCCAAGGCCGGGCACGGGATCGAGCTCGCTGACGGTTAGTGCCGTGGACCGCTTCTTCCTGTGGTAGGCAATCGCGAACCGGTGCGCCTCGTCCCGCACCCGCTGCAGCAGGTAGAGGCCCTCGCTGGTACGGGGCAGGATAACCGGCGCGTCCTCGCCGGGCAGCCAGACTTCTTCCAGCCGCTTGGCCAG
>Ga0070698_100000686_pt1 | contig 36232 bp, 31 predicted proteins | sample KBSK1502metaG_FD_65477 | JGI IMG/M metagenome (GOLD analysis project Ga0070698, IMG submission 65477) | Corn, switchgrass and miscanthus rhizosphere microbial communities from Kellogg Biological Station, Michigan, USA - KBS K1-50-2 metaG | ecosystem: Host-associated > Plants > Roots >... | reverse complement strand
TCCGAAGCCCGATCGACCTACGTTCAGAGGACACCCAGCTCGGCTCGGGGGTTCTACCGGGCCGGGCGCCTGTCTTAACCTGGGAAATGCGCACCCTCAACGCGAATTGACGGTGCAGTTATTTTTTTACTGACAACTATTTCAATGTCTTCAAACTAGAAGCACTGAAATCTAGGGAACGTGGCACCTGCTGAAAGCTTGTTGAACACACTCTTCTGCTGCTGCTGATACGACCCGTTTATCAATGTGTAATGCACCCATTGCACCAGGCCATATTTTTGACTCAAGTAGTACTCCTCTTTGTCACCACAACTGCCGTAGCTGGTATTGCAGTTGTAACGATAGCTGACCACCAGTGTGGGCATATTGTTCGGCAGACTTCCGCCGAACGAGAGATTGTAGGGTCCCCAAACCTGATTGACTCCCTTTTTCAATCCGTGCGTTGTGTAATGGGTGCAATCGGTATGTATGTCGTAATTGGTGTTGCTGACGTAAATCGTGGAACCAGGAAATCCGCCCTTGCTGCAACGGGCGGTCAACGGCATGTTTGTGTTGTTCGTGGATTTCTTGTAGCTGCTCGGATTGCTCCAAACGTACTCGGTGATCCACAGATAGATGTACTTGCTGTCGTAAAGCTGGATGTCCCACGGGCTCCCGTTTCCACCCTTGGTCCAGTAAAATTTGTCCTTGTACACAGTGGTGTACAAAGGATTCGCACTACCGGAGAGATGAGAACTGCCCCGCATACTTGAATCCATCGTCATCCAATCCAGCATGTCGTAGGTTCCGCTGGGACAACTCATGGTTGATTCAGCGTGCGCGAGGTTGATGGCTGGGAACAGCCCGAAACACAAAAGCATGACCGCTGCAAAAAAGATTGCCTTCAACGTCACTAAAACACCCCATGATTCCGCCTTCTCGCCTTGACCCGAATCCCCACCCGAGGCAGAGAACTCTCTGGCCTTCGCCAAACCAAGACCGGATCGAGACAAGATTTAACGGTTGATTTCTTTGCAGATTAGCTGGTTTCGCGTGAAAAGGGCAATAAGTCAAAAGCCCTACACCCTGTGGAAATCTATACAGTGAACACTGTATTTTTTGGTCTTTTTGCCCTGAGGGGTGTCAATGTAAGCCTTTTGTTTTCAATAAAAGATTGCATCAGGGGCCAAAAAAGCCAAACGGACGGTATCATTTGGGGGGTATTTCGGGAGTAAATCCTACTCGCAAAATTTATCACTAAAGTAACTTACTCACTTTTGGTGCACCGGCAGGCCCGGGCAGCCGAATCATAGTGGCAGGAGTTCAGCAGCGATCAAGAGGAACGGAACAATTTCCGTTACGGAGGTGTCCAGCGAGATGAGGAGCGCGTTTAGAGATGCGAGTCCTCGTTCTAGCAGTTCTGCTTTGTTCGCTGGCGTTGGGAGATCTGGAACACAAAGGCGAGAGTCGTGTTTACCTCTCTGAGGGTGTTGGGAATCGCCTTGTCGTGCATCGGGTTCGGCCCACCTGCCCTGATGATGCTTGCAGTCAGTGCGAGGCGGCGGAACTGGTTCTAAAACTGGTGATAAACAAAAACGGAACTGTGAAACAAATCACCGTCGTCGCCGGTGACTCGAGACTCGCCGGAGCGGCATTGGACGCCGTTAGGCAGTGGCGCTACGGGCGGTACACGCTCAATGGCAGCCCGGTGGAGTACGAGACCAGTACAACGATTAAGTCTTGGATGTGTGGGTGCCTAATTCTTCCGATTGCGAAGACACCGGGTAATGCCTGCGACCTCCGCCCGGAACGAGAAGCGGTTCCCGCAGTGGAAATTTCTTCTGGACAGCCAGTAACTTCCAGCTTTCCAACCGCTCTGCGCAATCGGCTGAAACGTAAGTTGCTGATTGAACCTTGGTTACTTGCCCCGCTCGCGAACGGCGTAGAGGATGCATTTTAAAGGAACCCAAAGAGCCGGAAAGGCGTGCGCGTGGCCGCTTCTATGGCAGTAACGGTTACCAACTTTTCCCGGCGAAATGGGTTCTAACATTACAAGACAAAGGGGCGAACCCAAGATGAGTAGTTGTCCAATCTCCTGTTTCACGGTTTTGATCATCGCCATTTTTCTGGCGGCATCGGCTTTTGCTCAGGCTAAGCCGCCTGCGCAAGATACCGGTCTCACTTCGTACGTGGAGTTTGGTGGTACCACGAACTCCGCTGGGCAAGTGTACGAACTCGACTCCAACATTGGATACAAGCTCACCGAGCACTTCGCTATGGATATGGGCGTACCAATTTATTTCGTGAACGCATCCAGTTCGACTACGGGCGCGACATCCAGCAGCGGTTTGGGAAATCCTTCTGTGAATCTGCGGTGGAAGTATCTGCATCCCGCGGTCAATTTTGCTTCCGTCGTGACGGGGTCGGCCCCGTTGGCAGATAGCAAGCTTGGTCTGAGTACGGGACGGGCAACGTTTGATTGGACGAACCGATTGGATCATTCGTTCTCGCGGGTGACGCCCTTCCTGGAAGCTGGCTTTTCCAACACAACCTCCGATTCGCGGCTTTTCCAGCGCCCTTACACGACGCTGGGCCTCAACTCACATTTTCGCGGAGGCGCGGAAGCGGATGTTTGGAAATCCATCAGCGTCGGCGCCGCGGCGTATGACATTCAGCCCTTCGGCAACCAGACGGTTTTCAGCCGCGTGACGGGAACACCGGGTGGAAACGGCGCCGGCGCTACGCACGGACGGAACTTCCAGTCCAGCCAGCAAACCACCGGAACGGCGGACATTGCGCGCGACAATGGCTTTTCTACCTGGGTGGATGCCAGTCTAACGCCTTATCTCGATGCCGAAGTGGGATACACGCGCAGCGTTCATTATGACTTGAATTCAGTTTCGTTTTCGCTAGGTCTAAATGTAGGACATCTGCTCCGCAGGAGCGCACATCAGTAATGGGCTTTTTGCGGCAGATGAACACTTAAGTCACGAGGTCAACTCAAATGAAGATGACACGAATTCCAATGCTTAGTCTTACGGTCGCTTTGTACGCGACGGCTGCTCTTGCACAACACGCACACACCGGCGGCACTATGAGCGGTGGACTTGGGAGCGGCATGGGCCACAGTACGGGTTCTTCCAATCACAGAAACTCTGGAAGCACGAAAACCACTAGCTCGGGGTCAACACATCAGCCGACTGTGAATGACATTCTCACCAAGAACCCGGCCATCGGCAGTAAGATCCAGACGCTCACTGGCATGCCCGCCTCTCAGGCGTGTACTGGATTCAAGAACCTGGGCCGGTGTGTGGCTGCGGCCCACGTCAGCAAGAATCTGCGCATCAGCTTCGATTGCCTCAAGTCTGATATGACGGGAACTGCGCCTCAGGGTACCTCTTGCCCAGCTGGAACTGGCACCAAGAGCATGAGCCTGGGAAAGGCAATTCAGACGCTAGATCCGACCGCAGATCAGAAAGCAGAATCTAAGAAGGGCCAGACCGAAGCCAAGCAGGACATGAAGAGCGCAGGCGTTTAGTCTTAGGCTGAAAGTTCAGCGGATCGGATGGATCGGTAAGACCGAGTGCGAGCGGAGCGGGGTACGGAGACACGAAGCGCAGGATGTTCGACTTCCCCGCCCCCCTCGCTTCCGTCTCGTTAATTCGCTTTAATCACAGTAGGAGAACTCAAAACCCCGGCACCATAGTAGATTTTCAGAGGCTTGCGTACCCTGTACTTCCGGCGCCTGATTACAACAGTTCTTGTCGGCGTTGCGCCAAGACGACCCCACAGTGAACTCGCCTCGATGATTTCCCACTCAGTGGTAGAGCCCACCATCAGTGACTTTTACTCCTCCTACCTTAGTTGGAATTGGCCGGGATGGAAATTGGCTCGCCAGGACGGAAGGACATATTTCTTCCCGGACGGTGGTGCCGTCCAGCGCCCCGAGCAGGGCGCACTCATCGCAGTGCAGGACGCATCGGGAAACTCATTGCGTTTGCAGCGCGACTCCACGGGAAATCTGCAGCGTGCTGGTTCCGGATTTCGGTGGATTCAGTTTAAGTACGACTCACATTACCGAATGACCGGAGCCCAAGAAAATAATGGGCGCGAATTCGTGTATCGCTATAACACGGATGGCTGCTTGGAGGAGGTAGAGGATGCTGATCACCACATAACGAAATACGGCCACGAAGGCGCTCGATGCCCCACTAGCATGGCGATTGATGGGCGCTGGGTTTGGAGCGCGCAGTTCGATGAGTCGGACCGGGTCAAAGAGCTGGAGCTGGCGGACGCAGGAACTTCCGATTCGTATACGCTGTAGATTCATCAGGCGCTGCCACCCAAGTGGACATCAAAGACCCGGGGAATAATGTGTTGCGCATCACTTACGACCGCTCGGGATATCGCTTGGAGCACATTGCCATCGGCAAGACGTTGCCTGCCCTACGGTAATCGGTTTCAAAAACATGGCCTCGAGAATTGACTAATGTCAACGCGCAGCTCTATGCTTGCGCGGAAAGCCAGGCTCCCGGTCTGCGTGGTCCCTCCAGGGTACCCTCCATGCGCTGACCCAGAATTTGCAATTGCGGATTTTGCATCTTACTTTCCGCAACGACTTAAAGTGTTGGTGTAGGCAAGAACAGAATGGACAACGCACCTAAGATTTTGTTTGTGGATGACGAAGAGACCATCCGGCTGACTCTTCCGCCGGTCTTGCAGTCCTACGGCTTTAGCGTGACCTGTGCAGCAACCGTGTCGGAAGCCCTAGATGTCATAAGGCAGCAAAGCTTCGATGTTCTGATCAGTGACTTGAATATTGGTCATCCGGGCGATGGCTTTACGGTTATCAGCGCGATGCGTAGCGCTCAGCCCGATGCTGTCAGATTTGTTCTCACCGGCTACCCTGCATTTGAGAGTGCTTTAGAAGCCATCCATGAAGAGGTAGACGATTACTTAATCAAACCAACTGAAACGGAGGCGCTGGTTGAAAAGATTCGCTCCAAGCTGGCAAAACGAAGCCCTGCCCCAGGCATTCTCCGCCAGCGGCTCACGCAGGTAATCCGAGAAAACCGGGAATCCATCACCGAACATTGGCTTCAAGCAGCGAAGCACGATCCTGAAATAGCGGCCATTCCTATCACAGACTCGGTGCGCAAGTACGGCGTACCCTTACTATTGGATGTGGTTACGGATGTCGTACACGGGCGGGAGATCACTGCTGAGGACCGGAAATCCTATGCCCGACACGGGGCACGCCGCCACAAACAAAGTTACACAGTTCCTTTACTGGTTCGGGAAACCCGGCTGCTGCAGAGCTCAGTTGCGGATTGCGTCCAAAACAATTTCGATAGGATTGAGATTAATCACCTGATCCCGGACATGTTGCATTTTTTCGGGACGGTTGAGGTTCTGCTGGAATTCTCGATACGCGCATTTATTCAGCAAAGCAACTCCGAAACCGCGTCCGGTCGCAAGGGAACAAAGAAAATCGATCGGATCGCCCGGTAGCGAGCAGCGAGGTACGCCTCAGTATCCTCGAGCCCGACGTGCAACGGACGTACCGATCTCTCGCGGGGTCACAAAGGCTGCGACACTACCCCAACCCGAGCATGTTCACCGCTATCGGACGACGCCGGTCTAGTGAGGGGTGAGCCGCTTGGAAATCAAAGAGGCGTGGAGCACGTCCTTGTCCCACGTGCCTAAGACGATCACGCGGTCATTGTCGTTGACCTGACTGGCATCGATATCGTTGACCTTCTTGCTGTGGTGCTCTTGACTAGCCCATTTTGTCGAGCTGTCGTACTGAACCGTCTTCTCAACATTGGTTCCTAGCGAACGAACCGTCAGCTCAGATTTGTCCTTATTGCTCCTAATGACAATACCCTCCAAGCGGCTCTGTTTTGCGGCCTTGGTCTTGGCCGGCGTCCCTTTCATCTCCATGCCGCCCTGTTGCTCTTGCGAAAACACCAACATTGACAGGGAAAAGGCAAGTACAGTCGCGAAAAACAGCTTTTTCAACATGTCACATCCCCCCTTGACTGGAAAAGATTGCCTTGCGGGAAGAAACAATAGACCTTAGGAGAAAAAAGAGCAAGCCCCACCCTAACTTGTGAGCTGTTCTTAATACCGCACAGCCCTTTATCGACGGATCTCGGTTTGGTTATCGCTGTGGTGGAGGGGTAGCGAGAGGTTCATTCTGCGGAGCTTGGTCCTGTGGCACTTGACTCTGCGGCAGCTGACTTTGCGACGCTGGGGTCTGCACCGTCTCGGCCGGACGTGCCGGGTTCGATTGCGTGGGCGCGGCGGATTCTGGTTCCGCTACCGGAGAATTGTCGCGGCGTTTGAGCTGAATCGGTCCACCTTCGCGGCGGCGAGCTTCCTGTGTGGCTTGCAGATTCGCCTGCGCACCTTCATCGTTGCTACGAGCAACTTGGCCGAGGGGCAAGCCCTGCATCTCATGACGATTCGCCAGGGTCACGCGTGCACTTGCCTCCCTGGCTTCCCTGGCCGCGGCATAAAATTGATCAGCGGTTTCGTGGTCGCCGTCCATTTCCGCAACGTAGCCCATGTTGTTTAGCGTAAAGGCGTTCCTGCGATCAAGCTTATAGGCCTGCTCAAAATAACGGCGGGCAGCCTGCGAATCGTTTCGGTTGAGCGCGGACACTCCCTGCAGATTCAAGCGTGCGACTCTGTCTTCAGTCGTCTGTTCGGTTTCGAGCCGCCGGCGAACTGCCTTAGCATTATTCGCCGCAATTTCACTGATCGGCTTACCACGCCAGTGCGGATCGAGCGTAACGATAACTGGATCGGAAGAGTGCACATTCGCGGCCTGACTGTAATAACGGAAAGCCGATTCCAGCTCGCCTTCCGCTTCCATGGTGAACCCGAGATTGTTCAGTGTGAAAGCGTTGCGCGGATCCACTGCCAGAGTCCACTGAAGAACTTCCGCTGCTTCCTGGGTTCTGCCCTGGGAGAGAAGACTCATGGCCTCAACATTGCCGCGATTGATTCTCAGTTCGCGGTTGCCGAAAGAACCTGTGATCTCGGTGAGTTGTTTTCCCTTTAGTTCAGGAACGCTGGCCTGATCGATTGTTGTTTCCGAATCCTGCCTTGACGCCAATTGGTAGTAGCGTTGGGCACGCTCCACTTTTCCCTGGAGCTCGGAAATGTAGCCCAAATTATTTAAAGTGAAAGGGTCGTTGGGATCCAAAAGATAAGCTTTATAGAAAAGTTTTTCGGCTTTATCGAAGTTGTGTTTTTCGATTGCCTTCACTCCGTCGCGATTGAGTTGCTGCACCGGAGTAGGCTTGCTTCGCTTAGGCAAAGTAATGCGCAGATCGCCGGCCCACGCGGGCGAGAGACTGGCAATCAGCAATAGGAATGCTTGAAAACTCTTACGTGTCATGAGTCCTGAAAGTCTCCGAACCTCTCGATTCGTGCTTTTTGATGCCCATTCCGCAGTTCGCGTTTCCCCGGCATTCCCCTTATTTTCAGCGACTTTGGCCACTCTTTCGAGGTGAGCTGCATCCAAAGGAGCGGAAACTTATGTCTCGGCTCCTGCAACTCTCCATGCTACTGGCGCTTGGCGCTTCGATGAACGCCCAGTCTCAACCAGCGCCGGTTCCGTCGAACTCCAATGAAGCGGCGAAGACCGCGCCAGCTACCACCGCGCCCGCGTCGCATGACCCGTTGTTGGATCTGCCGACATTGCCCAAGAAGAAAGTGTCTTTGATCGGGGGCACGGTGGCGAAACTGGATCCCATTCAGAACCAAGTCACAGTGCAAACCTTCGGCAGTAAACAGAAAATGCGTATGGGATTCGACGTACGCACGCGCTTTTTTCGCGATGGTCAGACGTCCAATCAGCGGGAACTGAAACCTGGTCAGCGTGTGTACGTGGACACCATGCTCGACGGAACTAAAATATTTGCTAAGACAATCTGGATCGAAACCCAAGCCCCGGCAGGAGATGCGCGCGGCCAGGTCATGAGCTACGATCCGCAGGACGGAACTCTTACTCTCAGGGATGAACTTTCGGCGCAGCCTAATAAATTTCATGTTGCACCCACCACAGTAGTGCGGCAGGAGAAAGAGACTCGCTCGGTTGCAGATCTGAAGCCGGGCTCACTGGTTTCGCTCACTTTTGGCGCCCAAGGCGGTGATCACCGCACGGTGAGTGAGATTAACGTATTGGCCCTGCCGGGGTCGTCGTTCTCATTCTTCGGCAAAGTTACCTATGTCGATTTGTCGCGCCGGCTGATTGCCATCGCCAATCAACCTGACAGTAAGACTTATGACATCTACCTGGAGGCGCTGCCCATGAGCGCACTCCGCGATGTGCGGCAAGGATCCGAGGTGGGAATTTCCGCCGTGTTTGACGGCTCACGCTACGTCGCGCGCAGCATTGAGGTCGTTCCCTCCATACCATTGACGCCGGCAGATCGGTAGCGCCGGCCTCTCGCCGGCTGTTTCCGCCAGGTGATCATCAGCTGTCCAAAAGCCGGCGGGGACGCCGGCGCTAGGGGGATTAACTGGAGAGTCCTACGCCGGTGTCGGATGACAAACGGGTTTGCGACGCCTGCTCAATCGCGAGGTCGGGATCTTCAAACAAGTAAGCTACGAAATTTCTGGCATAGCGCCATAAGGTTGAGAGATCTGTTTGGTACCAGCAGCATTCGATCATCCGCGGGGAAAAGCCGCACAGGAATTGAAATCGCAGATGGATGTCTTGCGGCGAAACCAGACTGGCAGCGGCCATTCGATGATTGCCTTCGATGATGGTCAGAGGACCCTCTTCATCCAATCCAATGAGTAGCACGGAACTATCGTGCTCCGGTGCGCTGGCCAGTTCGTCGCTCAACGATCGCAGTTTGGCGACAAATGTGTCCGAAGGATGCGAACCTACCCGAGCCCGAATGTGATCCACCATTTCCGTCAAATAAAAATTCCCGTTGGCGAGTTTGCGCCAGTGATTGCGTGGGAACACGCGTATGCGCGGCAGATCACTGGTGCGCAGTTCTACCTGCCACCATTCCGTATCAACGGGGAGTTCACGCCACATTCTGCCACGACGCCGGTACAACAACGCGCGACGCAGTTCATTTTCTGCCGGGTTGCTCAAGTCTGGATGGGTAACGATTTCGCGAAACTGCTCACGATAGCGATCGAATTCAGGTTGATAAAATTCGCTCTTCAGGAACTCGGAAATGACTTCATCTTCCGATACCCGCCTGACCTTTCTCATGGCACCGGCCGAGGGAAAGGCGTCTGCCAGGGGAATTCCGACTTCGGGCTGGGGACTGAGTACTTCTCTCTGAGCGCGGAAGAATGGAACCGACACCGCCAGCAGCAACAGCATCATTACTACGAGTTGAACTGTAATGACCTCCTGCAATGTATTGTGGAAGAGATAAATTCCCCCCACAATCGCCCCGCTGAAACAGAGTTGAAGCCAGCCCACGTTGCCGATTTTCCGGGAAATTTCATAACTCATGAGCACGACGCCCAATGAGTAAATTCCGGTTGTGGCGGCATAGAGCACCAGCAATGAGGAGTAAGGACTCTGTCCTCCCAAGGGGAAGCCGTCACCCAGGACGCTATGCCATAACGACGAGGGAGCCAGCCAGACCGCAAGTGTGAAAAGCGAAGTAATTAGAACTACCAACAACAGCGCGGTGCTCAGCACAGCTCGGCCGTCGCGCTCATGCGAACGCGCCCGCGCGGAAAAAGGAAACATACTGCTGACCACGGACCACGACAACATGTAAACCACACGTCCCACCAGAGCGATGGTGGCGTAAACCCCAGCCTGCGTTGCGGAAAAGAAATGTTTTACGAGAATAATATCCAGGTTGTTGATAATTACCTGGCCCACAAAAAATACGATGGCTTGAACGCCTTCTTCCAAAGTAGCAGGCACGCCGGCCTGCGCGTCGGTGGATAACTCTCGGCCTGGTTTCGCAACCAGATAAGCAAACACGATAGAAGCGACCACAGCAGCGATCACTCCCGGCACACCAAATCCGGCATGGATCAGCAACAACGCCCCAATCAGCTTGACGATGACTTCCAGAACAAAGTTCCCCGCCAGATGTGGAAAGTCATACATGCCCTGCATTAAACCGCGCCGCACCCCCAGCGGTATGAAGAAGATGGTGCCTGCCGCCAGCATGAGTATGTAATTACGGGTAGGCAGATTCAGATAGGCAGAGAGGATAGGACTGGCCAGCACCAGAAGCAGGCTGATGCCGATGCCGAACATCCAGGCACGACGATGCAAAAAACGGTAAATGCCAACTTTGACCGGCAGGTAATCGGTTTTCGCAACAAATTTCGAGCACAACAACTGAAAGGAAAGCGTGACCGACGACAGCAGCATCAACAACGTATAGACGGCGCTGGCATGACCGAAACTGGCTGCCCCCAGACCATGCGCGATGGCCAGGTTGTAGACCAGGTTCATCGCGCCTACCAGGCCCGAACTGACCAGCATAATCATGCTGCCGCTCAAGACACGGGCGCGCAGAGTTCCGGCAGGACCGCGGCCACATACACGAGCCGCGCTTTGGCGCAACACCTCGGAAGCGATCGCTATTGGTCCATTACCCAGCAATTTTTTCCAGCCTAAAAAAGTGTCAAACGCACAATCGGAAGCACTTTGGTTGAGTTACCGCCAGTAAAGTTATAGAACGTCTGTTGTTGGAGTCCGAACGAGAAGCGGAGAGGATACGTGACCGGTACATCGCCGAGCCCATCGTTTAATGGACGTTGCACTGCTCGGACGTAAGAGACGAGGAATTGGTTGTTCACATTGTCGTAAGCGTGGAAACCTTCTCCTTTGGACCAGGCGCCGGAGGCTTGCACACTCCAATGCTTACCTGCGGTGTACTCTAAATCGAAGGCCGGCCGCATGGCTTGGGCGATGGCGAAGCGATTGTCTTCCACGCGCCACGATCGTAGATACTCGGCGAAAATAGAGGCCCGCAAATTCTCACCGAATCTGCGCTGCACGCCGAGATACGTGCTGGTGGTGAAGTATTCACGCACCAGCGGACGAAACAACACGTCCCTCGCCGAATAACCGGTAATCAGCGCAGTCTTTCCCCAAGGCCGGCCAACCAGAAAATTAAGATGCCCAGCGAGATCCCGCGAATTCAGGTCCCGCTCGGTGAAAGGCCCAGCCTCCCGAACCGCGCTGCCTGAAACCGACACCCAGTTGCCAAAAGAGCTGGTGTACATATAAAGAAATTGCCGGAATAGATTCTGATTCATGTCCAGCGCCGAGATGGTGTCGCGGCGAATGGTGTATTGGATACCGGGAGTGAAAGCAATCGTATTATTTCCCACGTGCAATACAGGATTAATTCCGACGTTGAAGATTGTGTCGTAAGTGTTGCGATCCTGAATCAGCAAACGGCTGGGAAACGAGATACGTCCTCGAGCATTCCGTTCCCCAACCAGCCCGGTAATTGCCGGCCAGCCATTCAGGTGAATTCGATAGCGAGCATCGGCACGAGTCTCAATCGTCGAACGAGGAGTAGGCAGCAGAGCGGGATCGGTGATGCCCAGCAGTTTGGCGTCCACGGTATAGATATTGATGTCTTCGAAAATTGGATTCAGCGAAACTTGCGATTGCACGCTGAAGTTATTGGTGATCTGGCGGCCTTCTTGTGCGGCCAGATCCAGTTCCGTGCGCTCCGTTGACTCGTTTCCCGCTACCAGGCGATTCGCCCGGGCAAATGCGGCCAATGCCTGCACAGTATCCTGTTGCTGGCGATAAACGTTTCCCAGGGCGATCAAGTATTCATAATTCTCGCTGCTCTCCGGGGTGTTTCCCATGCTGCGCAATAATTGCCCGGCACTCTGCGTTTCGCCCAGCGCCAGATAAGCATTAGCCAGACCGATAGAAACGGCTTCCTGATCGGCTCCTTCAGCCAGGGCCCGTTCAAAATATTTCTTGGCCAGATCAAATTGCTCGATGGACATGAGCACATCGGCAGCTTCCAGCAGATTCTGAGGAGTAATCGGGTTCGCTTCGCCTACTCGAGCTTCCGCAAAACCCAAGGCAATCTGCTGCTGAGCCTCGTCACGGCGGCCCTCATGAGCAAACAATCGGGCGAGCGCCAAACGGGTTTGGACTCGGTCGGCGTCGGAGGATTCCAAAGCGCGGGCATAGTGGTCCATTGCCGCCTGGTGATCGCCGAGGGTCAAGAGCGCCTCGCCGGTGGCGATAAATACCCTGGGGTCGGTGGAATGCTTTTCCGCTGCGGCGATGGCTTTAAGAGCTTGGTCCCGCTGATGAAGCTGGGCATAGGCTCGCGCCATTTGTGCGTAAACGAAGGAATCTTGCTGCGATAGTCCGATAGCGGATTTCAACACGTCAATAGATTCGCCGTAGCGATGCAGACGATAAAGGGTGTCCGCCAGCGCCAGCCGGGTCGTGACGTCATTGGGCGCAATTTTGAGTGCAGCCCGATACTCCGACTCAGCTTGACGCAAAAGGATCTGCTGACGATAAGCTTCCGCCCGCGCCAGATGTGTAGCTTTAGATTCACCTTTGAGCTTGGCCGCGATGTTTATTTCCTTCAAAGCTGGCTTGGCACGGTGCAATTGCAGGTACGCGTAGCCCAGTCCCAAGTGCGCCTCGGCATAATTCGGACGCAACTTGATGGCAGTCTCAAAATCCTTGGCTGCCTTGTCGCCTTCCTTCAGATCATTCAGCACAAAACCGCGGTTCATGTACGCAGTGGGAACTTTCGGATCCAATTCCAGGGCGTTGCTGAAATCTGTAACCGCTTCGCGAAGTTGGCCCGAATGAACGTGGACGTAACCCGCGATTAGCCGCAAGTCTTTATCGCGAGGCAGAATGGGCTGATACTTCTCGACGATCTGAGCAGCTTCGTCATACTTGTCCAAGAACAACAAGTCATAGGCAAGGTAAACCGGAGCCTCTGGATCGCGCGGAAGTTTTTCCAGGACTTTGTACCCAAGTGCGGCGGACTCCGCGTAATGCCCTGTCCAGGTGAGATATCTTTCCCGTTCCCTCATCACTTGTGGGCTTTGGTTGATTCTTGGATTCGCATCCGCCCGATCCAGCCAGCGCTTCGCGACCGGCAGCTCATGAGCTTCCAGTGCCGCGTTTGTCCCGCCTGAAACTACTAGCGGATTATTGGGCGCCAACTGGTGAGCCTTTTCATAGTTGGCCTGCGCCCGTGCAAATTCGCGCGTAGACGTATACAGATCGCCTAACGCAATGAATGGGACATAATCATTCGGGTACAGTGTGGAGAGCTTTGTGAAATATTTTTCTGCTGCCTTCTGATCGGGAATTTCGCGGGACAGATAACCCATCGCGGTTAGCGCCGAATGATTCGTGGGATCCATTTCAAGCGCCTTGCTGTAAAACTGCATTGCTTCCGGCTTGTGGTTGATTTTCCACAATAGGTTGGCATAGCTCAGCATGATGTTGAGGTTACCGGGATCGAGCGCGAGGGCTTCTTTTAAATCCTTCTCCGCCGCGGCAACGTCATTGGAAGCGGCTTCGACGGACGCTCGCAATCTAAGAAATTCAGGTTTGCTCGAATCCTCCACACCAGTAATTTTTCCAAGCTCGTTGCGCGCGGCTGCCAACTCTAGCTCAGCCCCAGCCTGGTCGTCGGCTCCGCGATACAGTTCAAAAAGACTCAAGTGCAATGAGATGGGATAGAGCGGGCCTTCGGGAACTCCATTGGGCAAGTGATCGATGGCAGTGCGGTATTCGCGGATTGCGTCCTGATTGCGAGCCTGCAAGCTGGCAATCTGGCCGCGAATGGCGTGCAACCGATAATTGTTGGCGTCCCGAGCCTCCGCGTGTTGAAGAAAGGTAGCGGCGCGGTCAAACTGCCCGACGTTCACCAGCGCTTGTGCGGCGCTCAATTGTAGTCCGGTATCGTTGGCGTTCATGGCAGCCGCTTTGGCATACGTATCTGCTGCCTGTTTCTTTTTTCCGGCCAACTGGTATGTGTAACCTAGTTCTGAGAGCGCTCCAGGATCCTTTCCAGAGACGGCCTTCTGTAAGGTTGCAATGGCCAGGTCATACTGTTTCGCGTCTCGATAGAACGATGCGACAGCACGCAAGACGTTGGGATCACGCGGGGCGCGAGCTTGAGCCCGGTCTAAGAACTGTTTCGAGGCCTGCGGTTGATTCAATCGCTGGTAGGCTCGCGCGATGAGCAGTTCGCTTCGCGCCGAGGGCTGTAATGCTTCCGCTCGCTTTAAGAAATTGAGGGCCGCACTGGGATCGGTGTTCAGAGATATTTCGCCCGCCAACTGAAGATCGTTCACACTCCGGGGATTCGCCGCGAGAACTTTTTGCAGGACGTCACGAGCCTCCGCTTGACGGCCCATCTTTACGTAGGTCTGCGCCAGGCCTGAGAGTCCTTGTATGGAACCAGGTTGATTGCGCAGCCCGCGATTGTAAGCATTGATGGAAACTTGATATTGCCCCGCGAGCCGAGCCGAGTAGCCCAGCAGGAACCAGAGTCCGGTGTTCTGGGGAGCAGCATTTGCCGCTCGATTGGCATACATAACCGCGGACGAGTAATCGTTTCGTTGCAGCGCCTGCTGTGCAGCGCGAGAGTCACGAGCTACTTCGATTCCCGAGCCCCATCCGATTGAGCCATCTGAACTCTGCACCGAGGGTTGTGGGCTCGAGGTCTTGGACTTTTTCTTCGCTGAATTGTTGGGTGTGTTGGAGTTCTGATTGCCTAACTCGAAGGTTTGCCCTGCCGCTACACTGGCCAGCAGCAAGACGCAGAACCACGCGATTTGTAACTTCTTCCCTACCATGGTGCGGTGTGGGCGCACGAAAACCCTTCCTACTTGTCAGTTGTCGGGGTCGTGCGCTTGCCCAACGTTCTGATGCCCAGCGTTTTGCAGCGGTTGGATGCAGAGTCTCACCTCATTAGCTCTATAGCCTGTGGGAATCCTACTTTGGCGAGTGACATGCATCAGAACGGCCCACTATGTCAGCAAACCTTCCCGGGTCAGGTTGAATCAAACAGCTGCTCACATTCATTGGGGAGGACTTCCAATACCGTGGAAACAAGTTATTTCCGGCGGCCGATCCCCCTGGCGGCGATCATACTTTTGGCTTTGGCAGTTCACGGACCGCTGCTGGTCATGCAGCTGCCCCTGAACACTTCTTACGACGCCAACTTTCACATCTTCTTCGCTTCCCACTACGCCCAGCACTGGTTCGATCCGTGGAACGAGAAGTGGTTTGCCGGTTTCTCGCAGACTACCTATCCTCCGCTGGGCCATCAGTGGATCGCGCTCTTTTCGTATGTAGTGGGCCTGAAGATGGCCTACATGCTGGTGCAGTTGATCGCGCTACTGTTACTGCCGGTCGGGGTTTACCGTTTTGCGCGACTGTGGGTCGACGAACGAGCCAGCAGTTATGCGGCTTTGTTCAGCATCTTCCTGGGAGTTGTCGGCTTCCTGGTCTATTCGGCTGGACAGTTATCCACCATGTTGGCGGCGCCGCTCTATCTTCTGGCGTTGCCGTACTTCTATGACTGGTCTCGAAACGGCGAGGGCCGCGCCTTGCTCAAAGGTGTGATCCTGACACTGGCCGCGGCTTCCGTGCACCACGTCACCCTGCTGTTCGGCTCCATGCTGTTCGCCGTGCCTGTGCTTTGGCTGGCGTGTCTCGATCGTAAAGAAGGGCGCTCAGTTTTTCCTGTCATCGCACGCGCGGGAGTATTCGCGGTGCTGGGCGGAATCGGAGTTGGGATCGTTCTGCTGCCCTACTGGATTGCCATCATCCGCCATCCCATCGAGCAGATGCCTATCCCGCACGCCAGCCGGTCGAACCTGTTGATGAACATGACGTACTTCATCAACTACTTCGTGGTGCCTTATGGAGCTTTGATTCTGGCTCTTCCATTCATACTGTGGTTCGGTTCTTCCAATCGCAGGCTGCGCCCACTGCTGCTTGCCTTCTGGTTTGCATTTCTATTTGGTTTGGGAGGAACGACTCCGGTTCCCAAATGGATTTTGGGTCGCGCCTTTGACATTTTGACCTTTGAACGTTTCACCCTGTGGGCGGCGTTGCTGGCGTTGCCCATCGTCGGGTTGCTTGCCGAGGTAATGCTGGATCGCTACCAAAGCGTAGCTGCAGTAGGTCTTGCTTTGGCAGCTGTTGGCAGCCTGGCGCTGTCTTTAGGCTGGCTGGTTTGGAGTCCCTTTCACACCTTAGGCGGGATGAAGGTTGACTCGGTTGTCGAATTCCTCAATCGCAACGGTCACGATAAATATCGTTATCTGACTCTGGGGTTCGGTAATTCCCTTCCCAAGATCTCGACTTACTCCGACGCCAGCAGCGTTGACGGAGAATACAACTCCGCTCGGCTTTTACCGGAGATGACTCACTACGGCTCTGCCCAGCTCACCAGCTCAAAATATTTCGGCACCGCGGGAATGGAATCCCTGCGCGCCATGCTGAAGCACGCAAACTACTACGGACTGAAATACATTTTCGTCCACGATCCATATTACGAGCCGTTGCTGGCGTTTGCCGGCTGGCGCCAGATCGAGTCTTACGATCCAGACAGTATTACGGTTTGGTCGAAAGAGGACGTACCTCCCGCCCGGAAATTTGAATCGGACGCAATGCCTGCTCCCTGGGAGGGACTGTTGTGGGGAATTCTTCCGCTCGCGAGCAGCATTCTTGCAATCCTGTTTGCGCTGCTTCTCCCTGACCGCCGCCGGGCAACCGAGAGCGTCGTGGAGTTTCCTGCCGCCAGCAGCGAAGGGGTGTTGGCCGGGGAGGTTCGATGATGAAGCGCGTTCTTCCCATTGTCCTCGCGGTAGCGACCGTCGTTTTTATCTGGATCGCCTGGGTGCAGTCCGGAGGGATCGAGCGGCACCGTATGTTTTCCGCCCGCAGTCCTGAAGAAGCTGTGAGGCTTCTACTCACTGCTGCGAAGTCACGTAATTGGGACGCAGCTTATTCCCGTCTGGCAAATGCGGGTGAAGTCGAAAAGGCTGCTTTCGCGCGCGACCTGGGCGGCAGCAACGGAAGTCTACGAACTTACGCTACGCTGGAAAACTTTAATGTGTGGGGCCTGCATGCAGACAATCAGGAAGCGACTGTCCGTGCCAAGCTGCACTATTCCACAGCTGTCGGTCCGCTCGACGATGTTCGTGACATCAAGGTACGGAACGATGGCAGCGGCACCTGGAAAGTAGTTTGGCCTACGAGCAAGGTTCCCAAACTTGCGCCCCAAGTGATTCCGGTGAATTACCTGCGTTGGGACGTCATCAATCGCGGCGCTGAGGACGATTGGGGAGTGCAGAACGTCGATTCACCCCAGGTCCGCATCGTTTCCATGAATGCTCTGCAACGTCCGGACCGGGTTGTAATCCTGGGAGAAGTCGTTAACGAGGATACTGTCCCCGCGTATGTAAATGTGAATGCGGCTTTGTTAGCCCCGGATGGAAGTCCTGTTGCCCAGGAAACAAGTTTCGACAAGATTTCGCATACCTTACTTCCGAAACAAGTGTCGCCCTACCGCATTGATTTTCCGGGAATGAAGTTGCAGCAGATTAAGAGTGTCCGCATGGATGCCAAAGCCATGCTGGTCCCGGCGACGGCCGACCCTGTGATCGCAGTGACTCAACAGCGCATGGAGACTGATGCGCTAGGCAAGAAAGTCCTGCGTGGCGAATTACTGAATCAGAGCGGCCAGATTGTAAATATTCCGCACGTGGTGGCGTCTTACTATGACGCAAACGGCAAAGTGATTTGGGTTTCCGACGGATATCTGGATCAAGAATTGTTGCCGCAGATTCCAGTTGGGTTCGCCGTCGACCTCCCCGATGACGTTGCTGGGAAAGTTCAGACATACCACGTGGTAGTGAATTACTACCAGAAAAACAACTCGTGATATGCGAACCTGGCTTAAATCTCTTCTAGTTTCTCTCACCTTCGCTGGGCTTGCACAAGCAGCCGAACTGCGGCCGCCGGCTCAAGCCACCGCAGGCTCACCGTTTTCCATCGCGAGTAGCGGCACTGGGGACGGCACGTTTTATCTGATTGGCCCGGCGCAGATCAGCAAACGCAAAGTGAATCTGGGTGGCGAAATTTCCGTACAGGGCCATGAGGTCGAACAGGCCGGAACGTATACTGCGATAGTCTGTGCGGATCAATGCACGTCGGTCCATTTCTATGTCCGTCCTGCGCAAGCTTCCCGGCTGAGCTTGTTAGTCCATCCGTCGCGGGTTCGTGTAGCGGCGTCGAATGCCATCAGCGCCGTGGCTTTTGTGTTCGACAGATTTCACAATCTCGTTCTCACTCCGCAAAAAGTGGACTTCAAAGTAGTGCCACCCGAGGGTGCAGCGATATCCCAGTCCAAAACCACTGCAAATGGCACGGCGTGGATCCGCCTTACATCGGCGCGAAAAGGTGGCCCGGCAAAAGTCCGTGCTTCGATTGGTGACCTTGCAGAAATGCGTGTCGTTCAGCAAGTCGCTTCTGATGCTTGCAATCTGAGGATCAAGGCGGTGCCCGGGCCGAAGGGAATAGCTGTGGAGACGGAACCGGTTCGCGATTGCAGCGGCAATTTTGTCCCTGACGGCACTGTCGTCAGCTTCACCAAAACCGATGCCAGCGGCAAGACGACTGTCGATGCCCCAATCAAGCGTGGCGTGGCGCGAGTCGAGATGGCAGTCTCGGGCCCGGCGCGCATTTCAGTAGCGTCTGGCGTGGTGAACGGGAATGAACTCAGTCTAGGTGGCGCACGATGAGAAAACTGGCTATCACAATACTTCGCCGTCTCATCCTTTTGCTCGCCGCAGGGCTTGTGATCGTGTGCTTCTCTTTCTTGCAATCACAAATCCATGCGGCCAGCGAAGCGCCCAAGGTGGACTTGAACGCAGACAATGTGGGGCCACGCGCGATTGAAGAACTTACAAGTAAAACCATCGCTCGCGATTACGCCAACGCCTGGAAGACGATGGCTGAGGCGCTGGACAAGAACCGCGTTGACCTGCTGGATGGCTACTTCACCGGCTTCGCCAAAGACAAGCTTACTCAACTGATCGCGCAGCAGAAGCAAACCGGCGTGCGCATCCGGTACGACGATCGCGGACATAAACTCGACGCTTTGTTCTATTCGCCAAGCGGAGATGCCATGCAGTTACGCGACCACGCACAGCTGGGAATTGAAATACTCGACGGAGGAAAGGTTATTCACAATGAAGAAGCCAACATGCAATACCGGGTTTTGATGACGCCCGGCGCTGATCGCTGGCTGGTTCGTGATTTGGTTACCACTCCGGAGGTCAAGCCTTAGATTGATCCGGTACCTTTTCTCTGCATCCGGCCCAGAGCCGGCGCAACGCCGGCGCTACCTAGAGAATCTATTTAATGAGGATGAAGGCAGAATTGTCGTTGCACGCAGTGTCGCAAGGAATCGGAAAATGAAGCGCAGGTCGCTCATCCCAATGATTGTTGCCGCGGTCGTCTTTGTTTTGTCGAGCGGATGCTCGACGAATCGAACGGACGTGCGCCGCTCGCTCGATCAGACTGTCCGCAGCGCCGACAGTTCGCCGAAGGTGATTGCCGATTACCAGCCCTGGTTCGGAGACAAACAACACATCAACGTCGGATATTCCACCCAGGATCCAAGCGTGCTGCGTAAACAGATTCAGCAGGCAAAAGATCTCGGTATTTACGCGTTTGCCGTCGACTGGTACGGCGAGCGGCGTCCGTTCCTCGACCGGAGCTATGACCTGCTGCAACAGGTTGCGGCGCAGAATCAATTTCACGTGGGACTGATGTACGACGAAACGGAAGAGGATAATGGCCACGCTACCGACGATGCTCTGGAAGCAATGGACAAAGCCTACCGTGCGTATATCGGACCCAGCGCTCCTTTTCGTCAGGCCTATCTGACTTATCAGGGGCGGCCCGTGATCTTTATCTTTCCAAAACGCGGGCACACCGATTGGAGCCGCGTGCGGGAGCAGGTAAATGGCTGGGAGAATCCGCCGTTGTTAATTTACAAAGACGAACCTCCAGCCCAATATGCCAGCGCCTTCGACGGTTTCTATGCTTGGGTACATCCGGGGCCAAAGGGATGGAGTCCGGACGGCAGCGAGTGGGGCGAGCAATACCTCGAAACTTTTTATCAGAAGATGAAAAACAAGTTTCCTGACAAGCTCCTGGTGGGAACGGTGTGGCCGGGCTTTAATGACACCAAAGCATCGTGGAGTCTGAACCGGCACATGGATCGGCGATGTGGCAAGACGTTTGAAGATACTTTGCGTCTCTTCCGGCGCCATGATGATGGAAGCCATCCCATTCCGTTTTTGATGATCGCCACCTGGAATGATTATGAGGAAGGCACCGAGATAGAGACTGGCGTGGCTAACTGCGATAAACAGCAGCAATCGCGAGCTGCAGGCGCTTCCGGACGCTGAACCTCAGCCCCCCGGGGACCAACCCTGCTCGACTGGTCTACATCCAACCACGTTCGTTCGTGTTGCTTGAGAGAGGCGCTGAATGACCATGGAATTGTCCCGCACCCATCAATATCTCGAAATTTTGTCGAGACTGATGTTTCGCGGCTATTCAACCGGTTTTCAGACACCGGCTCCAAACCTGGAAGCCGTCTATCCGGACGTGGAATATATTTCCACTCTCAACGATATCGAGCTGGCGGACTTTCTTCGCGTCGCAGATAGACATCATGTTACCGTGCGCGCGTTGCAGGTGGTTGCCAATGCCGCCAATACTCTTGGCCACCCCAGGGTATCGCAATGGTGCGAATCCGCATTATCCAGTGAGCGCGCGCGTATCGAGCGAGCTATCGGTTTTCTGGAACGCATCTGCCAGGCCCTGGAAGCTGCCAGATGCAAAGTTTCGGTCATCAAGTCGCTGGATCACTGGCCAGATTTGGGCTCGGACCTCGATCTCTACACTTCTGGAGACGAAACCACAGTCGCGCGCGTCATGACACAAGAATTCAAGGCTGAGCAAGAGCCGCGCAGTTGGGGTGATCGTCTGGCCAATAAATGGAATTATTCCATTCCCGGCCTTCCCGAACTGGTGGAAATCCACGTTCAATATCTGGGACAGACCGGAGAACATAAACTCATAGCTCGGCGAGTGATCGAGCGAAGTGTCACACGAGAACTGAATGGCCATGTTTTCCGGGTTCCAGCGCCGGAAGAGCGTGTGGTCATTTCCACCCTGCAGCGGATGTACCGCCATTTCTATTTCCGGCTGTGCGATATGGCGGATTTCGCCGGCCTGCTGCAAGCTCATGCGATCGACTTCGCCGACCTCCGACGTGCCGCCGATATCGGGGGAATCTGGCCAGGGGTGGCAACTTTTCTTGCGCTAGTCTCCGATTATGTCAACAGATACGGTGGCAAAGCTGAAGTCCCTCACGAAGTTGTCGCTGCTTCTTGTTCCGCTAACATCCGGGTGCAGGCTCGTGGAGATTTTCTGAGAGTTCCAATGTTGCCCGCGGCCAGTCTCTACGGATCACAATTGTTGAGTGCGAGTCGTCACCGCGATCTCCGCGCTATGTGCCGCCTCCCACTTTTGCCGCCGTTGGCGGTGAGCGCGCTGGTTGCGTATCGCTTGACCGGGAGCGATAAAGGAATCTGGTAAATCTGTGGCCCCACTAGCTGGGCGCATATCGCTACAGACTTTACCTGATAGCTGATACTCCGAAACACGCGGTACACTATAATGACCGTTACGAATCTTTTATAACCTGGAGCCCTCAAAGGCATGAGAGCGGCGCTCCAAGTGTCTCTGGCCGGTGGAGACTGAATGGGGGAATTTCCAGCCGATGAGAATTGCACAAGTAGCGCCACTTTACGAGAGTGTTCCGCCTGTCCTGTACGGGGGGACCGAACGTGTCGTTTCCTTTCTTACCGAAGAATTGGTAAGAATGGGACATGAGGTAACGCTTTTCGCCAGCGGCGATTCCATGACCAGTGGGCGTCTGGTTCCAATCTCTGCTCAATCGCTGCGGTTGGATCCGAAATGTCAGGATCAATTAGCGCACCATGTGTTAATGCTGGAGCGCGTGTTCAGCGAAAAACGGAATTTTGATGTTATTCACTTTCATATCGATTATCTCCACTTCCCACTGAGCCGCCGGGAACACGTTATTAATGTGACTACTCTTCACGGGAGATTGGATATTCCGGATCTGCAACCGCTTTACCAGGTATTTCCCGACATGCCGGTGGTGTCTATTTCGGATTCGCAGCGCGAGCCTCTGCCCACAATCAATTGGCAGGGGACCGTTTATCACGGCATGCCGCGCGATCGATATCCTTTCTCTGAAGTTCCCGGCAAGTATCTCGCCTTCCTGGGACGAACCTCTCCCGAGAAGGGGCTCGATCAAGCCATCGAGATCGCGAAACGCGCGAACATGCAACTTAAGATCGCGGCGAAAATTGATAAAGCCGACCAGCAATACTTTGACAATGTGATCGAGCCATTGCTCAATAGTCATCTCGTAGAATTTGTGGGTGAGATTGGTTATCCGGAAAAATTCGATTTCCTGGTAGATGCAGCCGCGCTTCTGTTCCCCATCGATTGGCCGGAGCCTTTTGGCTTGGTGATGATCGAGGCTATGGCCTGCGGAACGCCTGTCATTGCTTATCCCTACGGCTCGGTTCCTGAAATCATGAAGGAAGGGGTCAGCGGATTCATTGTTCCCGACGCGGAGAGCGCCGCGGCAGCGGTGAAAAACCTGGACAAAATCGATCGCAGAAAATGCCGGGAGTATTTTGAAAGGCGATTCACTTCCACCCGCATGGCGGAAGATTATCTGGGCATTTACGAACGGCTGTTAAAAGGACAATCAGCGCCCATCGCACACCCTGAGGGAGCCCTCAGTTGGACCAAATCAGCGTAAGTCAGCAATATTACATAGCTACCAAATCCTCGCCCGCCGACGATCGAACGCGGGTGCTCAAGTACGGTCGGATGTTCGCCGTCTTCGATCGGTATGGTGACATCGAGCCGCTCGGAATGGGTGAGCAGGGAATCTTCTACCAAGGGACTCGCCATCTTTCCGAACTAGTAGTGTCCCTTTGGGGCGCTCGTCCTCTGCTGCTGAGTTCTACTATCCAGGCCGACAATTTCGTGTTTACCGCCGACCTTGCCAATGTCGATGTGTCGCAAGGCGATGAAGTTATCGTACCTCGCGATACATTGCACGTCGTGCGCTCCAAATTCTTGTGGCAAGGGGCGTGTTATGAAGAATTCAAGATCGTCAACTATGGCCTGGCACCGCTAGTGATTCCCTTGCGACTGGCAATCGGGGCTGATTTTGCCGACATTTTCGAAGTCCGTGGAATGCGGCGCGAGCAAAGAGGCCGGCGCCTCGACGACCAGATCACGAAAAATCAGGTGGTGTGGTCGTATGAAGGTTTGGACGGAGAGATCCGGCAAACACGCATCCACTGCGACCCCGCGCCCGAAAAAATATCCGGCACCGAAATCAGATTTGAAAGTTTTCTGCGCCCCAAAGAAACCGCTGTATTTCGCGTCACGATGGCCGCCTCCGGCGATCCAGCGGACCGTAATCATTCGGTAGGTTATTCCAGTGCCTTGGCCGCGGCGGACACCGAGATGAGGGCAGCGTCGGAAAATCTTTGCCTAATCTCCAGCTCCAACAATCGCTTCAACGACTGGATCAAGCGTTCCGTGGCAGATGTTGAAATGATGACACTTGGTAACCCGGAAGTGGGTTATCCGTACGCTGGTGTCCCCTGGTTTAGCACGGTTTTTGGCCGCGATGGGATCATTACCGCGCTCGAAATGCTTTGGATGAGCCCCTGGATCGCCAAAGGCGTTCTGCAATTTCTGGCTTCCACGCAATCCCGGGAACTCAATCCGGATATCGAAGCTGAACCGGGAAAAATTCTGCACGAGCTTCGCAAGGGCGAGATGGCTGCTCTCGGCGAAGTACCGTTTGGACGCTATTATGGGACAGTGGACGCAACCCCGCTGTTCGTCCTCCTGTCGGACGCTTATTTTCAACGCACCGCGGATCGCAAAACAATAGAAGATTTATGGCCGAACATCCGGCTTGCTCTGGAATGGATCGACCGTTACGGCGACGCCGATGGCGACGGCTTCGTGGAATACGCTGCGCATTCCAATAAAGGTCTGGTTCAGCAAGGCTGGAAGGATTCCAGAGATTCGGTTTTTCATGCCGATGGAAAGTTGGCCGAACCTCCCATCGCTTTGTGCGAGGTGCAGGGATATGTCTATGCGGCCAAACTGGCGGCGGCGCGCCTCAGCGCGGTATTGGGACATGCGGAAGAATCGTCCAGGCTCGAGTCGGAAGCGGATGACCTGCGGGCAAGATTCGAAGAAAGTTTCTGGTGCCCTGAGCTTGCCACGTATGCTTTAGCCCTGGATGGCAAAAAGCAACCTTGCCGCGTGCGGGCTTCCAACGCGGGGCATTGCCTATACACCAGGTTGGCAACTCAGGAAAGAGCGCGCCTGGTGGGACAAACCCTGCTAGGCCCGGATTTTTTTACTGGATGGGGCGTGCGTACGCTGGGTTCGGCGGAGGTTCGCTACAACCCGATCTCGTATCACAACGGCTCAATCTGGCCCCATGACAATGCCATCGTCGCTGCGGGGCTGGCCAAATATGGTTTCAAGGATCTGGCGGGAAGAATATTGCTTGGCATGCTTGACGTAAGCAACGTGGTTGATTTGCATCGCATGCCTGAATTGTTCTGCGGCGTGGAACGTCGGAAAGGTGAGAGCCCCACTCTGTATCCCGTAGCATGCGCCCCCCAGTCTTGGGCCGCTGCCGCCGTGTTCATGTTGGTAGAGGCTTGTCTGGGGATGTCAGTTCGCGCCGGCAAGAAACAAATCCTGCTAGAACAAGCTTGTTTGCCGGAAGGTCTCCCACAGCTTTCGATCAAGGGTCTCCGCGTTGGCGAGGCCAGCGTGGACCTCTTCTTCGAACGTCAAGCGCATACCGTCAAGGTCCAGGTAACGGACCAGCACGGCGAACTTGACGTTTTGGTCAGCTGAACCCGCGTAAACTATTCGACTGCTTGGAGCAGTCGGCAATTTCCTTACACGAAGCTCCCACTCAACCTACGGAGTATACCGGATGGTGAGAATGAGCTCCGGCGTATAGATTTCAAGAGAATACACTCCTAGGAGGCTTGCATGACTAAAGCAGTAGCGTTTCTTTCAGCCGCACTGCTGGCCGCCACGCTTGGGGTAGCTCAAGATACATCCACAAGCGGAACCGCCGGTAGCCAGAGCAGCACATCCAGTACTCAGAGCAGCAGCCCGGCATCGGGACAGAACTCGACCATCCAAGGCTGTCTGAACAGTACGTCAGATAATAACTTCACCTTGACCCAGGATCAGACTGGGATGGTGTTCACTCTCAGTGGCAGCGCGGACCAGTTGAAGGCGCACGTCGGACACGAAGTTGCTATCACCGGCCAACAGGCTTCGGGCAGCTCAGCTTCGGGAACGGCATCGAATAACAGCGCCAGCAGCTCGGCCAGCACCACGTCACCCAGCGGCAGCAGCAATGGCAACACGCTTCAAGTCAGCGACGTAAAAATGATCGCCGACCATTGCGCCGCATCTGGCTCGTCCCCGTCCGGTTCAGCAGCTTCGACAGCTCCGGATGCATCCGCCAACAGCGCCAGCACCAGCGCGTCGGCGGCACCTTCCAGCACCAGCAGCAGCACTATGGCTGCCAATCCTTCAACCACGACCACCACAACTAGCACGACAACCACACCAGCTGACCAGAGTGCGTCTGCTGCCAGCTCCCAGCCTTCGTCTGCTGCCAGCGCACAGCCTTCGTCTTCGCCAACCAGTGACCAGACGGCAGCCAGCGCTCAGCCTTCCTCTTCGCCAGCCAGCGATCAGGCGGCGGCCAACAGCTCGACCAGCAGCAGCACCATGGCGGGCAACAACTCGGCAGCATCGACGTCTCCGTCGTATGCCCAGCCCTCTAGCGATCAATCTGCTGCCAGCAGCACCAGCAGCAGTGCAAGCCAGACCGATCCGAATGCTGCTGCCAGCACTTCACCCAGCGGCACTCAGGCTGCAACCAGCAGTGACCAGGCCACCACTGCTGATCAGACGACCGCTAAGAACAGCAAGAAGAACGGAGAGAACCTGCCGCAAACCGCGACGATTCTCCCGTTGCTTGGACTGCTAGGACTCGGCTCCCTGGTGGCTGGCTTTCTCGTCCGCCGGTAGCTACAACGAGGTAGCGCCACTTCCTCGTCTTCTTGCTTTGCGCGCCACTTTGTCTCTTCGTAATCGTGCTGTTGTGTGTCAGGTGAGCAAGCATGCCTTCAGCTGATTTCCCTCTTAGCGGGGCGAGACTGGTTAACCAAATCGCGGAGCGGTGGCGCCGTCTCAGAGAATCGGCCGGGCGATCGCATCGCGGCATCCGGCAGTACTTTGCCGTGTTGTTGATCAGCCTGGGCGCTCTCCTGTCGCTGTATGTCGGGGGCACTTATTTTTGGATGTATCAGCAACAGCGCGAGCTGATGCGCGAATTTCAGACTCAAAATGCGGGACTCAACCCGTCAGCGCCTCGCGTGGGCGGGCTGACCCGGCTTTCCATTCCCAAGATCAATCTTGATGCTGTGATTATGGAGGGCACAAGCCACAAATCACTCACCCTCGGTCCCGGCCACTTGAGAGACTCCGCTTTCCCCGGAGACCCGGGTAACTCCGTGCTCGCTGCTCACCGCGATACTTTCTTCCGCCACATTTCTGAATTGAAGGCAGGCGACGATATCTTCGTGGAACGCAATGGCCAGCACTATCACTACGTGGTGACGGGAAAGCGCATCGTTCACCCCGCCGATTTTTCTGTGTTGGATACCACATCAGAAGCCCGGCTAACTCTTATCACCTGCTATCCCGTGTACTTCATCGGACCCGCGCCGGAACGTCTGGTTGTTTTCGCCAAGCTTGCCAACACGCCTGCGACCACTTAAGGCCACTCCGTCAGGCAGCCTGCTCTGCTGACGTCATCGTCTGATAAAGGGATTTGTACTGATCGACCATTCGATCAGCCGTGAAACTCTTGCATGCTCTTTCGTACGCCGCGTCCGCGTACTTCTGTCGCAACTTATGGTCGCTAGTCAACCGTCGGATTAACCGTGCAAGATCCTTGCTGTCATTCTGCCGGAAGTACAAGGCGGATTCTCCCCAAAGTTCGCGAAATGAAGAAGTATCATTCGCAATCAGTGCACATCGCGAGAACGCAGCTTCCACCGGCGCCAGCCCGAAAGGTTCATACCGCGACGTCGCAGCATAGATGGAAGCGCTGCCATACAAATCTCGCAGTTGCTTTTGCGACTGCTCACCCACTAGCTTGATTTCCGGGCGGACCACTTCCCTGCTCGGCCGCGCGTTTACATTTCCTGGCTCTGTTTGCGATCCCACGATCCACACCGGAGAGGATTGATCCTGCTCGAGAAGCAGTGAGACTTGTTTGCCCGCGTCCCACGCTCGTCCTACGGAAAGGACGCGATTTTCTTTTTGCACATCGGAGGCAAAGAGCGCGGGATCACGCCCATTGTGTATCACCGTTCCGAAGCTCGGTCGCGTGGAATGGTTAAGGATGGAATCAAGCATCCACTGCGAGGGCGCAACCACAACGTCGGCGGAACTCAATCCGCTGGTAACAATGTCGCGATACCAGCGCATCCAGTGGCTGTCGCTAGGTTCTTCGCCGTGGACGGCAACCCACCAACTCACCAAATCGCTGTGGGCTACCACAATTCTCGGAAGCCCTGGTGACAACGTCCCGTAACAATACTGGTTGAAATGCAGCAGATCTGGCCGGACGTCTCGAATTATCTTTTCCAGATACTTTCGGGATTCTTCCACGTCCTGCTCGGAGTTCTGCATCCACTCCAGACGAAAGGTGGTGGGAAGATAATTCAGTGACCACAAGCCTTCCATCCAGGCAGTTTGTTCTGCTTTCGGAAGACCGCCCATGCTGACCAGGGTGACACGAATCCCCCGCCGCACTAATCCGGAGACCAACTCCTGGGTGTAAGTCCAGACTCCTCCGACTGTGTCCGCAGTCATCAGTACGTGCATTCCACGTCCTCGAGTGGGACAGGATGCGTCCTGTCACTACGCGATGCATACCGCGTCGCGGCCCAGATCGCAAATTCAACGAAATCGCAAGGATTTTTCGGAGGACTAGTGTAATGCGGCGCCAGGCCCATGTGTTCCGGAGTGAAACACAGCGTGAGCGTGGTGGAAAATTCTTGTAACGCTTGCATTTGAGAATCAAACCAGGTTTGCGCATTGGGACGAAACCAATCAGCCCAGCTCAAACCGGTGCGCACGTGATGGACTTGCAGTTTGCGAAGCCAGTTCACCGCAGCTTCCAGCCGTGGATCCTCAAAATGAAACCACTGACACACACCCATTCCAGTGGGAAAACACTCGCCCGAAGGTTTCAGGGTGCCGTCCTCGCGTACCAGGCCCATATAGTAATGACGATAGTAAGAGCTGCCCTCAGCTTCCTTGTGACGGGTAGTGGCTGTCCAAGTGGCGGGTAAGTCCATCAGGCTGTACCAGTGCACTCGCTCCACCAGGGGCAAGAGCAATTCGGCGGTGCGCTTCAATCCAAAGACCTGCACTTCTTCCGCGCCAAAGGACGAAGCCCCCGCCTCCGATACCCATACGGGTTTGTTCGTGACCCTACGAATTTCTTCTACTTTGCGCGGCCATTCATGAATGCTCCAGTGATTCCAATCCAGGGGGAAACCATGAATGGCCACGACATCGATTTCGTCGAGCACACCGTATCCACCCAATAAGCGGACGAAATTAGGATCCACCGGCGACATGCCACCCAGCACAATCTTCAGCTCAGGATTCACTCGCCGAATGCCCCGCGCCGCGGCAATGACCATAGCCGCAAATATCTTCCAGTCCTGATCCAGATGGAAATCCCAATGAGATATATTGTTGGGCTCGTTCCACAACATTACGGCTTCAATCATGGCGCCTCGTTAAATTCTGGTCTCGGGTCTCAGGTCTCCGGCCTCAGGATGAGATCCTGGCAGCTGAGACCTGGTACCTGAGACCTGAGACCGGATATCTGATCACAGGGTTCCATCCAGTTCCATGTCCAGGATGTAGCGGCCGTCTCTGGTTACATTACGGGGAGCGCAGATCCAAGTTTCTGATTCCGGATGCTGCAGAATTTCCAGTCCGGAGCTGCGCAACATGCTTTCTACCGCTCCGCGGTTGGGAATCCACCAATTCGTGGGATCGTTAGAATAACTTTGTTCAATGAAGTACATGGCAGGAAAATTCGGGTCGGAGAACACTTCGTTATTCCAGAAGGGGTAATCTTCGTCCCACAGGCTGACCTCTTGCGAGCCGCGAATCATGGTCTGGAAGACAAGTCGCTTGCCGACCTTCTTAATAATTTTGTCGAGAGCAAAAAGGGGATAGCGCAAGTGATAAAACAGTCCCATGAACAGGACGTAGTCGAACTGACCCGATATTTGGTCCACGTCATAAACCGAACGCTTTTGAAAATCAATTTCCAGGTCAAGCGTCTCCGCCGCGAAACGGGCCTGGCTTAAATACCGGTCGTCCACATCCACGCCCAGCACATACTCTGCGCCGCGTTGCTTCATCTGCAGCGAGTAAAAGCCTGCGTTACAGCCGATGTCGAGCACCGTGGCCCCAGTCAAATCTTCGGGGATGCCTTCAGAAATATGCTTCCACTTGATATTGGGAAAGTCGCCCAGGAAATGATGCGGTGCGGTCGGAACGCCGTGCAGATCAAGATTATGAAACCAGTCGCCTAGTTCTTCGATGCGCCGGAGCAAGGTAGCTTCGTGAGTGGGCGGACCAGGGGGAACAGAGTCCGCCGAGATCGGCAAGGGATCAGATAGGGGAGGCATAAGACCGTTCGCTCCAAAGATGCCAGTTCGGACGTCCCCGTTGCGCCTCGTCTCATGTTCATCCCGCGAACCCAAACAGCGTTCTCACCTCCCACTCACGGCAACCACAAGTCAGAAAAGCACATCCAAGCGCCTCGTGCCGGAACCGAATGCCAAAACGCCCGAGAGCTCCACTCTCACCTCTTCGATTCCGGCCAAGATCCCGGAAAAGCAGAAGGGTCTCTACCGGGAGGTCTTACGGGCCCTGGAAGAAAACCGCGTGCCTTATGCTGTTGCCGGCGCATTCGCTCTGCAGCAACACACGGGCATCTGCCGTGACACCAAAGATCTGGATGTCTTCCTAACATCGGAACATGTGCCTGCGGCCCTGGAGCACCTGCGAGATAACGGATTTGAGTGCGAAGTCTGCGATCCAGTCTGGCTGGCCAAGGCTCATCGGGACGATTTTTTCGTCGACCTCATTACTGGGATGAGCAATGCCGTAATCATCGTGGACGACTCCTGGATTCAACGCGCCCATCCCGCCACTATCGTGGGGATCCAAACCCGCGTGTTGGCACCGGAAGAACTATTAGCCTCGAAACTTTTCGTGACCCGGCGGGAGCGTTTCGATGGCGCCGATATTGCCCACGTCGTCTACGGCACCCAAGGGCGACTGGATTGGAACCGAGTGCTGGAATTGGTCGGAGAACACTGGGAGATTCTGCTTTGGGCGCTCGTCCTATTTCGTTATGTCTATCCCGCGCACACGGATTATGTGCCCAGCTTCTTATGGCATGATCTTCTCTCGCGCTTCAAGAACCAACTGGCGCATCCCGATCCACGAGCCAGGTTCCGCGGCAGTTTGATTGATGAGAACATGTTCTCCATCGACCTGAACGAGTGGGGACTCGACAACATCCTCGAAGAGTACCGGGCGCTCCGACAGCCGAAAATCGCCTTGCCAGAGACTCGTTGTGGCTAGGGCCCCATCTCCTCCTCGGCGAAAATGAGAATTGCAGCTACTGCCGATTTACATTTCACCCCTCAACGTTATGCCGTCCTGCGCGATCAACTCAGCAAGATTCGCGATGACGCTGACCTGCTGGTGCTGGCCGGCGACCTGACCAACTACGGCCAACCGGCAGAGATGGAACCGCTGGTGAATGCTCTAGTCCGTTTGCGCGTTCCCACGGTTGCCGTCCTGGGTAATCACGACTACGAAAGTGGGCGTGAAGCCGACCTCATGCAGATGATGACTGCGGAAGGCATCAAGGTGCTGGATGGAAGCGCCTATGAACGCGACGGAGTTGGCTTCGCCGGCACAAAAGGGTTCGTCGGCGGATTTGGGCGCGGCGTACTAACCGCTTTCGGAGAACCTGAAATCAAGGCGTTTGTTCGCGCCGGAATTGATGAAGCCCTTAAACTGGAGCGGGCCATGGCACAACTGCGCACGCCTAAACGCGTGGTGGTCTTGCACTATGCCCCCATCGCTGCCACGGTAAACGGCGAGGCACCCGAGATATTCCCTTTCCTCGGAACCTCGCGCCTGGCCGAAGTCGTGGATCGTCACGGCGCAGACCTGATATTACACGGACATGCTCACCACGGACAACTGGATGGTCGCACCACTGGCGGAATTCCAGTACATAACGTAGCCATCACCCTGCTGCAGGCGCAGCAACCCTCAGCGGTTTATCGAGTATTCGATGTCTAAACGCGATTATAACTAAAAGCTAATAGCAATCTAGAATCGTCTGTGCGCCCTTTAGAATGACCTAAACGACCCTTGGGAGCTGACGCGATGCGATCGTCGATTCTAGAGCTGTTTCCTCGCGATTAAAGGGCATTCTACGAGAGCTGCTGAATGCAGATTTCATCCCGTCAGACTCATAATGCGTCCGGGCGCGGTTAACCAGGAGCTAACCTGCTGATTCTCCTGCATCAAACGTCAGATCAATTCGCGAATCTTATCGGAAACCGCCGTGATCGCGATTTTGCCCCGATTGGGTTCGCCCCGAGCCAGCGACTCGGCAAAATGCAAAGCTTGTTCCGCCCTCACTTTGGCCGGCATAGGCGGTTCGAAAGGATCCACAACGGCTTGCAGAACCGCTGGGCCGGGAGCGTGCAAGAACGCTTCCACGGTCGAGGCACATTGGCCGGGATCATCAACCGTGAAACCGATTCCCCCACAGGCATGGGCGACCTCGGCAAAATCGATGGGATGGAGATTCACTCCATATTCCGGATTGCCGAGGAAGACCATCTGCTCCCACTTGATTTGACCTAGGACGTTGTTCTTGATGATCACGACCTTGATGGGCAAGTGATATTTCACGGCGGTAACAAAATCCGCCATCAGCATGGAAAAGCCGCCATCGCCGACGAAAGCAACGCACTGCCGCTCAGGATAGGCGATCTGCGCTGCCAAGGCATAGGGCAATCCACACGCCATGCTGGCCAGATTGCCAGAAACGGAATGCATCTGTCCCTTCTTGACTGGCATATGACGGGCCCACCATGTGGTGATGGCGCCGCTGTCACAACTGACCACGGCATTACTTTTAAGCCGCTTGCCTATTTCCCAGGCGACAACCTGGGGCTTCATGGGGACGTCCTGGCGGGTCGCCTGCTTTTCCAACAACGCCCACCAATCTTTCATGCCGGCCTGTGCTTTCTTCAGAAAGCTCCGGTCTTCGTTGCGCTTCAAGAGTGGGATCAATGCTTGGAGAGTGCGTAGACTGTCACCCACCAACCCGACCTCCACCGGAAAACGAATGCCGATCTGCTGCGGATTGAGATCGATCTGAACGCCCTTAGCCTGACCGGGTTTGGGCAAGAATTCGATGTATGGGAAAGCGCTTCCTACGATAAAGAGAGTGTCACATTCTTCCATGGCCTCTTGCGAAGGACGCGTGCCCAGCAATCCGATTCCGCCGGTCGTGTATGGACTATCGTCCGGAACCACAGCCTTTCCAAGGAGAGCCTTAATAATTGCAGCACCGAGCAGCTCAGCCACTTGTTGCAACTCGTCTCCGGCGCCCAGCGCGCCTTGGCCTGTCAGAATCGCGATTTTCTTGCCAGCGTTCAAAATGTCGGCTGCATCGTGCAAATCGCTTTCGCGAGGCAGCAGTGGAAGGGGCGTGCAGATGTCGGAGGTATGATGAGGCACATTTCGCTTGGAACGCTTTGCGTCTTTGAGTTCCTGTTCCTGAAAATCTACCGGAATGGTGATGTGAGCCACGCCGCGGGAAGAAAGCGCGGTCCGACAAGCCAAGTCGACGACATTTTCCACATGGGTGGCGCCCATCACGCGTTCGTTGTAAACCGCGACATCGACGAATAATTTATCCAGCGCGACATCCTGTTGGGTGTGCGTGCCAATCAAGTCGTGGAATTGCAGGCCAGTAATCGCCAGCACCGGCTGATGATCGAGCTTGGCGTCGTAAAGTCCATTCAGCAGATGAATGCCGCCCGGTCCGGAGGTAGCCAGACACACCCCCAGCCTGCCGGTGAACTTGGCGTATCCACATGCCATGAACGCGGCGGTTTCCTCGTGGCGTACCTGAACAAAGCGAATCTTATCCTGGCGGGTGCGCAGTGCTTCCATGATTCCGTTGATTCCATCTCCCGGAAGGCCGAAGACGACCTCCACGCCCCAGTCGATCAGGCGGTCGACGAGTAGCTCTGCAGTATTCATAGGCTTACCTCGGATGATGGCCTTTTTTGGTTTTCTAGGATGCTTTCATGAGGGCATGGGTCGTCCTAATTTCCGGAGAAGATGGCTTGCAGCGGTGTGCAGGTCTCAGATGTCGGGCCTCAAGTGACAGGCTCACTGCTTCCAAAGCCTGGGACCAGAGACCTGAGACCCGAGGTGCGGCACCCTTGCAATATCAAAACTTACTGATTGACTCCCGCTTACGTAATGTTCCACAACCGGTTACAGACTTAACCCGATATAAGAGGGACCCGGCATATCGTAAGTTCCAGAACTAGTCAGGCATCGCAAGCAAGGCCGAAGTGCTTGCATCGTCAATGAGTCCAATCTCAGTTCTGGAGGAACTCGATGGGAACGATTCTGATCATTATCCTGGTCCTGCTCCTGCTGGGTGCTTTGCCGACGTGGCCATACAGTAGTGGTTGGGGATACTACCCGAGCGGAGGACTGGGATTGATCCTCATAATTATCATTATCCTGGTGCTTCTGGGACGCTTCTAGGTGGAGTTGGCGCATCTTAAAAGCTCGAAAAGAGGAAATCATGAGTCCACAGTCTCCGCAGTCCAACAAACGCGGGCCATTCGTATCGGATATTGAAGAAATCCGCCGGCGAGCCCGGCAGCACATCGAGAACGGCGCAGTTACTGATGCCTACCAGGCAGACCGCGAGACTGTGATCCGAGTCTTGAACGAGGCGCTCGCTACAGAGATCGTTTGCGTCCTGCGCTACAAGCGCCATCACTACATGGCCGCCGGCATTCATGCTCAAGCTGTAGCTGAGGAATTTTCGGAGCACGCGAGCGAGGAACAGCAACACGCCGACATGATCGCCGAACGAATCGTGCAATTGGGTGGCGCACCCAATTTCAGTCCTGAGGGGCTGGCCATGCGAAGTCACTCCCAGTATGTCGAAGGCACGACTCTAGTAGACATGATTCGCGAAGATCTGGTGGCCGAACGCATCGCAATCGATTCTTACAGCGAAATCATTCGCTATCTGGGCACCAATGACCCTACCAGCCGCCGTGTGCTCGAGGAGATTCTGGCGAAAGAAGAAGAACACGCTGACGATATGAAAACTCTTATCGAGACGTTAGCGGGCATAGAAGATTCGAATAGGTCAGTTACTGCGAAAACGGATCCCCGTCTCCGAGAGGCTTCCTAACTACGCCCCAGGCAGGGAAAGCGTTCGCTACCGAACTACAGGGTTTTCCTTACGCGAGATACAGCCTTGGCCCCATTGTGCCGTCTTTGAGGCGCGCCTACACTTATTTTATGCCTAGGGTAAAAGGTCATCAGTGTGGAAGATGGTCGAGGCCTGCCTTTTCCTGGGACGGACGAGAGTTCGGTAAGCGGCCTCATAGGCTTGATAAGCGCCAACAGCGAAGCCGGTTGCGACAGACCGGTTCGGCTATACGGCCTAAGACCTTGATATGGATCGATGATTACGAGCCGGGATTGCCGGTGTACCAGGCGCTAGCCGAGAGCCTGGGGTTTCGAGTACTAACCGCTTCGTCTGGCAAAGCGGGATTAGAGTTGGTGGCCTCGCACAGGGCCGACGCGGTCATCGTGGATTACGAAATGCCGGTCATGAATGGTGAGGCGGTCGCCAAATTGATCAAGGCCAATTGGCCGGAGCTACCGGTGATCCTGTTTTCAGGCAGCTCTTTATTGCCGGGCCGCGTCAAACACTTTGTCGATGCGGTCTGTGATAAGGCGGGATCGCGCGACGCACTTCTGTCTGCAATTCAACGGGTTCTGGTCGGCAAGGATCATCAGCCCCCGCCCATCTCCGAAGTTTCCTCTGGCCAACAGAGGATCGCATAAGGCAATGGTTGCCTAATTCGATCGAGGTTCGGGAATTTTTCACATACTTTTGATTCAGGAGAAGAAAAGAATGAAGAAACTATCGTTGACCATCGTTACCGCATTGATGTTCTTTGTGGCAACTGCCCTGGCGCAGACCACCCCACAGAGCACACCGCAGACTGACCCCCAAGGGTCTACAACTGCAAGCCCTTCAAGCGCAAGCCCCAGCAACCAGACCTCAACCCCAAGCACTCAGACCCCAGCCGAGCAACCGGGCTCTTCCACCTCATCCACTTCCTCTACCGGCATGCAGACTAATTCTGCTGCTGACACGAAGGGCGAGAAGAAGCTCAAGGGGTGCATTGAGTCCGAGAACGGCAAGTATGTCCTGGAAACCAAGCATGGAAAAGAAGTCACGCTGACCGGTCAAGACCTTTCCGGTCACGTCGGCCACAAAGTCGTGGTTCGTGGAACTTTCCAGAACAGCGCCGCGGCTAGCGCCTCCGGCGAAAACGCAGGCACGGCGGCTTCCGCCGGCTCAACTTCTACCAGCTCGACCTCGGCCGGCAACACGGCCGGCTCGAGCAACGCGGCCGGCTCGTCTGATACGAAGGATATGAAGGCCAAGGCTGGAAAAGAATTCAACGTGACCAACGTGGAAATGGTTTCCAGCACCTGCAAGGATAAGGACGAAAAGACTGAGAAGCACAGTGATACTTCTGCTCCCCCGCAGAAGTACTAAGTAGTCCTTAAACAGAAGTTGTTCAGAGGGCCTCA
>Ga0070698_100000685_pt1 | contig 36237 bp, 30 predicted proteins | sample KBSK1502metaG_FD_65477 | JGI IMG/M metagenome (GOLD analysis project Ga0070698, IMG submission 65477) | Corn, switchgrass and miscanthus rhizosphere microbial communities from Kellogg Biological Station, Michigan, USA - KBS K1-50-2 metaG | ecosystem: Host-associated > Plants > Roots >... | reverse complement strand
ACTCGCTGAAGGCACGGCGATACCCTTCCCGCTTCTTGAGCACGATCGACCAACTGAGCCCGGCCTGCGCCGCTTCGAGCACAAGGAACTCAAAGTGTTTTCGGTCATCGTGGACCGGCACACCCCATTCGCGATCGTGATACTGGAGCATAAGCGGATTGTCTATGCTGACCCAGGTACATCGTTTCGTAGTCATAAAGTGTAGATCTCGGCGGCATCAACCTTAGGCTGCCAGTCGGACAATTACCTTGCCGAAATTGTTGCCATCCAGCACGCCCCGTATTACGAGAACTCGATGCTGGGCGGGAACCAGGTAGGTGGCGCGCCTCCCCTCGTCGGAGACGATGCTCGAACCCCGTTCGCCGTGACTGTAATCCCAGCGGGCCATGAGTTGGCTGTCAAAACGCAAGTGAAATAGGACGTGCAATCCGGACCGAGGTGACTCCTTGTCCGTAACGGCTCAACTTGCCTGATTTAGAGCTCGCGGTTGAACCTCACTGCTCGCCCGCTCACCACTTGGCGACACTGCCGGCCAGTCTCCTCTCCATGCATCGGGTTCCTTGGCGTTCAGGTACTTGATGCGTACCGGCATGGCGGCAAGCCGGTCAGAAAGGCGAGCCTCATCGCGAATCGGCCACCAGTCGTACAAAAAGATCTCAAGAGGGCGCCACATGGAAACCCAGCCACCGATCGTAAAGCTTTCACGCACGATCTCGCCAATACGGCTGCCCTTCATTAAGCCAGCTAGAAAATCGCCCAAGGCAATCGCCGATGCTAGAGCAACGAGACCAATTACAAGGCTGGTCCGCCCTACCCGGAGCAATTCGCGCAGACGCCGTCGATATGCCTGAGCGCGTTGACTGAAGAACTCGTGAATCGCGTCGCGAAGAACAGCAGCCTCATCCGGTAACCCAGCCTCGCGGTCGAGATCAACGACCAGAGCCAGAGTTGCGTCACGGGGCAGGTTCTTGGCCCAACCCACGATGAACTCCTCAGCTTTGGGGTCCAGATCCTTGTCGCGAAACGGAGAAGGGTCGATGGCATTGAATAACTGCTTCAATTCGCCTACATGTACTTCGATGACAGAGCACTTGGGAGGAAGCGGGTCGCCAGCAGAGGGTTTGTCATGGGTGCCGGAGGGGCTTGTCATTGCATTGGCTCATCTTTACCAATCTTCTTGCGAGACCGCCCAGCGCCGACGTGAAAGTAGTCGTTCATTTGTTCCTCGTGATCGAGCCAGAATACGCCATTGTGCCTGGCTGATGCACAAGTTCCGCGGGCAGGCTGCCGGGATCTTTGTCCCTGACAAACCACCAGTCGGACGGTCTATTTTGTCTGCCCCTCAACATATCGCGTCATCGCGGCCAGTGCCCGACTATTTTCCTGCGGAATCCATATAAGGAGAAGAGGCAGCGCCAGATGGGAGATCCCGTGGAGATTGAATGTTAGAACCAGCCTCTGGTTCGAAGGCATCTTAAGTCAGAGAAGTATTGTTTCCCTTTGGCAACCGAGCGGTCCCTGGAAAGAGGGGTAGTGCACAAGCCGGAAAAAATAGGAGTACCCCGGACCGAAAGGAATTTTGGGACGTGACGGTCGGACGAGGCGACGCCCGCGGGCGGGTGGGTGGAGTCCCGAGATTTGCTTCGACTGAAGTGAGCAAACGTTTATTGATTAACGCCGCTCGCCAGCATTCCGCCGTCGACACGAAGTATCTCTCCCGTTACGAAACCTGCTGCTTCAGAGGCAAGAAATACTGCTGCACCCGCGATTTCCTCCGCTTTTCCGAGGCGCTGCATCGGCGTCCGAAGCAAAAATTCTTTCCCTCGCGGAGTTCCGTCTAGGAGTTGTTCATTCAAAGCAGTGCGGATGACCCCGGGCATGATGGCATTCACGCGGACTCCATAGCGTGCCCACTCTATAGCCAACGTCTTTGTCAAAGCGGCCACCATCAGAATGGTTTCCATGATGGCGTTCCAATCTGATTCCGGGAAATCTAAGGTGGGCGCTCGTTTGCTGCGCCCCGCGGAATTGACCAAGACATCGACTTTGGAGAATGTTTCCACGCTTGCATCCAGCAGTTTCTGGAGAGAACTGCGGACGTTGACATCGGAGGTTTGATCTCACTTACGACCTCCTGATCTATCCCAGGCAGCTGTCAGTCGCTGCGGAATTCGTGGGGCGGTTTCCACGCCAACGTTTTGCGCTCGATCATTTGGCCAAGCCCCTTATCAAGACTGGAACTCTTCAGCCGTGGGATGCTGATATACGCAAGCTGGCGCAGTTTCCGAATGTGTTCTGCAAGCTATCCGGTCTGATAACGGAGGCGGACTGGAAAACCTGGAAGCCGGAGCACATTGCGCCCTATTTGGACGTTGCTCTGGAATGCTTCGGCCCGGACAGGCTCATGATCGGTTCAGACTGGCCGGTGTGTACGGTCGCTGGCTCCTACGCCCAAGTAATGAACCTTGTGCTCGATTCTTTCAGCAAATATCCTGAGGATCTGAGAAACGCTGTTCTGGGCGGTAATGCGGAAAAATTCTGGAGGTTAGCTCCTGTATCGGGCGAATTTTGCTAGTGGTAGTTATGGGATTCAATTCTGACCACAACAGTATCCGGAACCTTGAATGAAAGCTGCTGTCCTGACCTCACCGCAAGACGTTTCCAAGCGCCCGCTTCGAATTGTCGAAGTTTCCAAGCCGGAGCTGAAGCCGGGTCATGTTCTTCTGCGCGTACTGGCCTGTGGCGTTTGCCGAACCGACCTTCATATCATCGAAGGCGAACTCCCTTTCCTTCGAGAAAAACTAGTTCCTGGTCATCAAATTGTCGGCGAAGTCGTGGACGGAGCTACCGATCAGCTTCCTGTGGGCACGCGTGTAGGTGTTTCCTGGATCGGAGGCACGGACGGAAAGTGTTGGTATTGCCAACGGGGTCTCGAGAATCTTTGCGATTCGCCCACCTTCACTGGATATACGGTCGACGGCGGGTATGCCGAATATGCACTGGCCCGCAGTGATTTCGTATTTCCACTTCCCACAACCCTCGATGATTTGCATGCCGCTCCCCTTTTATGCGCCGGCATCATCGGTTTCCGAAGTCTTCGTGTCGCAGGCGTTGAACACGGCAATCGGGTCGGATTATTTGGGTTCGGTGCTTCGGCGCATCTGGCGATTGCTGTGCTTAAGGCCTGGAAATGCGAAGTATATGTCTCGACACGAGGCGCATCCCATCGCAATTTGGCCGCCTCCCTGGGAGCCACCTGGGTGGGGAACGAGAAAGACAGACCGCCTGTCGCACTCGACCGGGCTGTCACTTTTGCACCCAGCGGTGACGTGGTTGTCGCCGCTCTCGCCAGTCTGAGAAAGGGAGGCGTGGTTGCCATCAACGCCATTCATTTGGATCGGATCCCGGAATTTGATTACGATCGGCTGCTCTGGGGTGAACGCCAGCTGCGCAGCGTTACAAATATGACTCGCTCTGATGCTCGAGATTTCCTTCAAATCGCGAGTGAGATTGGCCTACGACCGAAGGTAACCTCATTCTCACTCGAGCAAGCAAATGAAGCCCTGATCGCGATAAAAACCGACTCCATCGACGGAGCAGCGGCAATTGTCCCTTAACAGCTCAAGTGGCCCAGATGGCTGAGTCCCATGCATCCCGCTAACGGCGCCTCGCCATGACTACTCACCGGTTGCGGATTGCTGCGTCGGTATTGGTCGTCGTTGAATGAGAGCGACTACCCCGCCAAGGACACCAACGAGTAACGCGGCCGCACCCCAGAGTGTGCCGCTCAAGTAATGTCCGAGCAACGCGTCGAGTGACAGCGACCCTGGTCCCCTGAACGCCGGCGTCAACGCGGCGACACCGGGGACGAAGGTGTACTCAAATCCGCCATTCGTGATGAAGAACCCCTTCTTGATATGCACGCTGACGGCGGCGACAAGCATTACGCTGCGGAGCAATGCCGGCGCCAACGGCGTAAGAAATCCCAGCGCCAGTAGGACGCCGCCACCAGTCTCGGCCAGGCCTGCCATCAGCGCGTTGCACCGGCCCGGTAGGAACCCGAGCATCACGAAGAACTGACCGACGGCATCAAGTCCCGGTCCACCGAACCAGCCGAACAACTTTTGTGTCCCACTGCCAATCGCAGAAGGAGGAGCCCGATGTCCATATGTCACCTTTCGTCCTTTATCCGCGGATGTCGCGGATCCGCTTCCTAGCTCGCCTGCGCCTGTGAAAGCCCACCTTCGAGTTCGCGTTCGGCCTGGAGCCAATCGTCCAACTCACGATCTGGCTGTTCGCCGCGTTCGAGATAGATTTCGTATGCGCGACGTCTGATTTCCTCATCACGCGTCGAGTTCCCCACCGAAGCCTTTCCCGTCTCCGCTTGGGCGGAGGTTGTTTGCGGCCCTGTGCCTAGATTTCCCTTTGGTTTCGATGACATGCTCATCTCCTTCTTTCTTGTGATTCGATTTCTGTTCTGCGCCATGACTTCTGTTGTCATGCCGCATTTAGCGCACCGTCCTTTGTAACCAGCACCATGCGGAACCGTGCTTTGCCTTGCATCATGCGAGCGTAAGCATCAGCAGCCTGTTCGAGCGGTGCTGTCTCGATCATGGGGCGGATATTCTCAAGCACGCTGAAGGCAAGTGTGTCCTCGCCATCAATCGGCGTGCCGGTCAGGCTCCCGTAGATCGAGCGCCCCCCAAATACGAGCGGGAACGCATTCAATTGGATCTGGTCCTGCGGTACGCCCACCACGATGAGCTTGCCGCGGGTTGCAAGACCGGACACAAGTGATCCCATGGCCTCACCACTGGTTCCCGTTGCGAGGATCGCCATGGCCCCGCCCATACGCTGCAGTACTCCTGCGGCATTCTCCGCGGCAGTATCGATGTAGACGTACGCGCCCAAATCCTTCGCCAGCTTTTCTTTCTCGCGTCCACGACCGATGGCGACAGTACGGAATCCCATGTGCCGCGCAAACTGGATACCAAGATGGCCAAGGCCGCCAACGCCCTGCACAGCCACCAGGTCTCCACCACGCAAGCCGGCGTTGCGGAGAGCGTTGTAGGTCGTGATCCCAGCGCAGAGAAGGGGAGCGGCTTCCGCGGATGTGAGCTCATCCGCAACAGAAGCGAGGGCGCGTGCTTCAGCGATCATCAGTTCCGCATATCCTCCATCCGAGGTTACTCCCGATACCACGGGGTTCTGACAATTCACGGCGTCTCCCCGCCGGCACGGTTCGCACACTCCATCTTCTCCGGCAATGAGGCCGACACCGACGCGTTGACCGATTTTCCATTTGGATACTCCGGTTCCCAACGCCTCAATGCGGCCAACCACTTCATGTCCAGGAACACGCGGAAGAGTCAAACCCGGGTAGATGCCCATGACCGTGGCCGCATCCGTGTGACAGATTCCGCATGCTTCCACCCGAATCCGAACTTGACCTGCTCCAGGTTCAATGACCGGCCGCTCCACTACTCGAAGCACTCCCGGAGAGGAGACTTCTACTGCTTTGTATGTGTTTTTCATTTGTTCCTTTCATCTGGCATCAAACCTCAAGTTCGAGGTTTCCGCGAAGAGCTCAGCACCACAATCGAGTCATGACACAGCTGTCTCGTTTAAGTTAGCTTCGTCTGCGAGTCGTTCGCGCAGCGCGGGTACGACGCGGGTGCCAATCGCTTCAATGGCTCGCATGAGCTTCGCATGAGGTAAAGAGGCCGCGTTCATTTGAAATGTGAGACGGGAGATACCACCAAGCGCTTCACTGTGCCGAACAACCTTCTCTACTACTTCTTCGGCGTTGCCGACGAGCAGCGCGCCCTGCGGAGTCAGCTGCGCATCGAAATCGGCACGGGTGACGGCCGGCCATCCGCGCTCCTTCGCGACAGAGGCGATCGCACGGGCGTATCCAGGAAAGAAGTCATCTCTAGCCTGTTGCGTCGTTGGCGCGACATAGCCCAGGGCGTGGACGCCGACTCTTAGTCGATCGGGTGAGTATCCAAACCGCTTGCCAGTTTCCCGGTAGAGATCAATGAGCGGTCGGAAGCGCCGCGTTTCGCCGCCGATGATTGCGACCATTAAAGGAAGACCAAGCGCCCCTGCGCGAGCAAACGATTGTGGAGTCCCGCCGACGCCCAGCCATATTGGCAAAGGATTCTGCACCGGTCTCGGGTAAACGCCCTGGCCTGTCAGAGCAGGCCGATATTTGCCGGACCAGTGTACGTGTTCGTTCTCACGAATCCTCAGCAACAGATCGAGCTTCTCAGCAAAAAGCGAGTCATAGTCCTCGAGTTTCAGGCCGAACAATGGAAAAGACTCGATGAACGAACCGCGACCTACAACCATTTCCGCCCGGCCTTGCGAAAGAAGATCGAGAGTAGCGAAGTTCTGAAACACCCGTATCGGGTCGGCTGAGCTAAGCACGGTTACGGCACTAGTGAGACGGATGCGGTGCGTTCGTACCGCCGCCGCTCCAAGAGTGACCGTCGGGGCGGAATCGAGGTACTCCCGACGGTGATGTTCTCCGATTCCAAAAACGTCCAAGCCAACCTGATCGGCATGTTCGATCTGTTCGACCAGGTTGCGCAAACGATCCGACGCGCTGACGGCAAGGCTGGCGTCATCGTAGGCCGCTGCGAAGCTATCGATGCCAATTTGCATTTGAGTATCGTCCAACTTTGTGATCATTTTCTATCTCGTTCCTTACCGCCCCTGAACCGTGTTTCTTGTTGCTCAAGTTTTTCGCCGCAAGCAGCCCGAGCTTTTTAAGCGATCCGTAGAGTTGTTCCATCTCCTTTTCGGATAGTGGCGACATAAGCTCCCCAAGGTCCTTTGCATGCCGCTCGAAGCACGATGCCGCCAGTCGCTTACCTTTCGTTGTGAGTTCCAAGACCCGCGCCCGTCGATCACTTGGGCTCGATTTGCGAACAAGCAGCCCGAGTTTCTCCAGGCGATCGACTGCGGCCGTCATCGATCCGCTGGCTAGGCGCACCTTCTCCTGAATCTGCGAGATCGTGAGCGGCCCTTTGTGCAAAAGAGCTTCCAGCGCCGCGAAATCCGTGAGGCATAGCCCCGTGTTGGCGATACTCTGCTCAGCCAGGAGGCTTAGCGCACGATAGCTCTTCAAAATCACCAACCAGAGCCGAGGCGCTGTAATGCGAGAACCCTTTTTCATGATGTTTCCCTATTCAGGCAGCTTGGAGCCGGGCCTTGATAATCCTGTTCTCCGCGCGGGAAGACAACAGGCGATCGACGGAAGCTGCTCCTGCGCCGTGAATCATCAGAAAGGCCGAAGCCGCCAGTAAGAGGATGTGGTACTCATAACCTTCTCCCTTCTGGGCTCCAGTCCAGTTCATAAAGAAGCCGAATCGACCATGAACCAGCGCGACCGCCACGACCATGTTGCAAAAGATTCCAAAGGCTGCGAGACGAGTAAGCAGTCCGAAGATAAGACCCAATCCGCCGAGGAATTCCGCGGCAATGGCCAGAAATGCGAATATGGCCGGAATATGCAGGACTCCGGTGAAGAAGCCCATGGTGGCGGTGAAGCCGTATCCACCAAACCACCCGAGCGTCTTCTGGGCGCCGTGGACGAGGAAGATCACTCCGAGCGCCAATCGAAGAATAGTCGTTGCAATGTCGTTGTCGGCGGCTATCAGTTTACGAATCATAGAAATTCCCTCCAGCGAAAGCTCGCCGCCCCCAAGTGGGGCAAACAGAATATAAGATGATTATCCTTATATAATGATTCTTTTTATCGAGGTAAGTGCCTGACCCGACGCACCTGCACCGTTGGTTGAAGGGGGTACGTGTGTCTCAGAGGAAGACTTCGCGAAAGAGCGGGGGAAAACCCAGCGATATCTACTCAAAAAAGGGATAGCTGCTGCGACTGCACAGTTCGACGCACTTTCTTCGTATCGTCACACACTTCTACCGTCAAGTGACGTTGAAATTGCCTGCTCGTGGGCGATAACGTCCTGATTGGCCAGCCCTCGCTCCGGTCACTCTGACCTTTTCCTATCTCTTTAAATAGGGCACGTGTATGATTTTTGCCGTCATGTCCAATTACACCGCTTCTCTGCCATCTATCTTCCCAAACCGCTTCCGCCGAGCTTGTTTGCGGACGGCTGTCTTTGTCTGTCTGTTGGTCTCTGCTGTCTGGGCACGGCCCGCACCACAGAGCGGCACCGCAACGGGTGGCGCAGGCCTGGCTCCAATCCGGAGTTACATATCCACTGGATGGGACGTCCTTACGCGTTCCATGGCCCGCTGTGGCTCGGTGGCCGATCCCAAGCTGGCCGCGCCTTCGGTGCTCTATTTGCCGGCCGAACTGCCGGTTCCCGCGTCCGTGCAAAAGCTGCAGAGGGACTGCAAAGTTGACGTCAAACATTTGCCCATCGCGATTCGCCGTCCGGGAGAAATTGACGTCAGCAACATCCAGCCGCATGGCTTGCTCTATCTCGAAAATAGCTACGTGGTGCCAGGCGGCAGGTTCAATGAAATGTACGGTTGGGATAGTTATTTCATCATCGTGGGACTGCTTCGCGACGGCAGGATCGACTTAGTTCGGGGGATGGTAGAAAATTTCTTCTTTGAGATCGCGCATTACGGCACAGTTCTCAACGCCAACCGTACCTACTACCTGACTCGCTCGCAGCCTCCGTTTCTTACTTCCATGATCATGGATGTTTATCAGGCTCAGAAAAGTTCCGGTCACGAAGATCGTGCCTGGCTGGAAAAAGCTTATGGCTATGCCAGCCGGGATTACGAAACCTGGAACCGCGATCCGCATCTGGCGGGTTCCACTGGCCTGTCGCGGTACTACGATTTCGGCGAGGGACCGCCTCCGGAAGGTTTACAAGACGAGGCAGGCTACTACCGGCGCGTGGTTGCTTATTATTTGGCGCATCCAGAGGCTGCGAGCAATCATCTCGTCGAACTCAAACAACCAAACTCTGACACGGTCGGTTTCACGTTTGGGTTGCAACTTTGCGAGAACACTCAAGCCGGTTCGAAATGTGATCCGCTGAAATCGCTCGCTTTGAGCCGGGACTTCTACAAAGGCGACCGCAGTATGCGTGAGTCCGGCTTTGACGTTTCTTTCCGGTTCGGACCTTTTAGCGCCGACACACATCATTACGCACCGATTTGCCTGAACAGCCTTCTCTACAAGCAGGAAAAAGATCTGGAACAGATGAGCCTGCTCCTTGGCAAAAAAGCTGAGTCGGACAAGTGGCGAAAACGCGCCGAGGATCGCAAGCAACGAATCAACCAATATCTGTGGGATAGCCAGCGCGGCCTGTTTTTCGACTACAACTTCGAGAACCAGAGTCGCTCCTCCTACGAATTCATAACAACTTTCTATCCTCTGTGGGCCGGTCTGGCTACGCCCGAACAGGCGAAGGCAGTAGTGCAGAACCTGTCGGCCTTCGAGCAACCAGGCGGGCTCTCCATGAGCCGCCACGAAAGCGAGGGGCAGTGGGATTACCCCTACGGCTGGGCCCCGACGCAACTACTGGCCGTTAAGGGATTACGGCGGTACGGCTACAACGCTGATGCCGACCGGGTTTCATACAAGTTTGTCTCGATGATTGCGGAGAACTTCCGTCGCGATGGGACGATCCGCGAAAAGTACAACGTAGTCACTCGCTCTTCAGAAACTAATGTGGGGGCCGGCTACAAGGCTAACGTGGTGGGCTTTGGCTGGACGAACGCCGCATTTTTAGAATTTCTGCATGACTTGCCGAGGGATCAGGTTGAGCGTCTCGATAAAGAACAGGGACAGGGTACTGTAGCGCCGGCGTCCCGCCGGCTTTCGGAGAGGACCTGGCCAGCAGCTGGCGGGACGCCCGCGCCACCTAGCAAAAAAAGCCAGCAATCAGGGTTTCGCGCCGGAGATTGACTGCAGTTGCTCGGCCAGCTTCAACTCTCGTTCCGCGTCTTCGTTCTTTCCCAAATCACGATAAGCCTGGCCTAGTAGATGATGTGTGATGGAATTATTCGGATCCATGGATGCCGCATGTTGTAGGGCGCGAATCGCAAGCTCGGTCTCTCCCTTCTTAGCCAGCACTTTTCCCATCAGGATATACGGACCCGTAGAAGTGGAGTCCAGCCAAATGGAGCGCTGCAACAGTCGTTCCGCATCTTCAAACCTCTGGATTCGCGAATACGCATCCGCCAATTTGTAGTAGGTGGCGGCGTCCGTCGGATTAATCACCAACTCCTTCTGGAACTCGGCAATCGCCTCGGGGACTCGTGACTTAAACAAATACAGCTCCCCGAGCAGAAAATGCGCGCCGGGGAGTTTGGAGTCGAGGGCAACGGCTTTCTGAGCGTATTCTTCCGCCACCGGCTCGAACTGCTGGCGCAGCAGCATGCGAGCGGCAAAGAGGTAGCTGGGAGCCGAATCCACTGGTACGTCGTACATTCTGGCAAAAGCCTTGCGCGCCTGGACGTAATCATGAGTCTGCACATAGCACATGCCCAGCATGTACGAGGCGTCCACATTGGTGCGAGGGAACCAGGTTTGCACCTTTTCCAGCAGGGGGATGGCTTCTGCGGGCCTTCCTGCAAGGTAATAGGCCAGTCCCAGCAACTGCAGCGCTTCATTGTCCTGCGGGTTTTCTTCCAGCGCCTTCTTTAAGTTTTCGATCGCCTTTGGATAATCGCCCTTTCTGTAGTAGGCGCTCCCTAGTTCGTGAGATAGACCTTTCAGACCTGGCTTTTGTGCCTCCAGTTCCTTCAACTGGTCGATGGCCTGGTCATATTGCCCGCGCTGAAGCAACAATCGTGCTTGTGCAAACGCGGCTGCGGGCTCCGGATGGGAAATTTTGGTACCTTCCGCACCTTCCACTGGCGAGGGAGCTTGCTGGGATTGAGCTGCCAACGGACCGAGAACGCAACTCAGCCAGAAGGAGAGGGCAGCGATCCGGGTGAAGGAGGTCATAGAGATATCCTGGAAGAGCTTCTCTGCAGAATTAGAACACAGGATACCGGCGCCGGGCGCGGTTCGCAGCCTTCTGACACTTGCTAATTCACAGAAGCTTCGGCGACACCGATATATTTGTCAGCGGCCCCGTAGTAGAAAAGATAACGATTGCCTTTCTTCGCCATGCCTTCGACAAAAACAACGTTCGGCACCTGTCCGACCTTTTCCCATTCTTTTTCGGGTGCAAAGATGGGCTTGTCGCTCCGGAAGAGGATCTTGCGCGGGTCCTGCCGATCAAAGGTGGCCAAGGCAGTCCGGTAGACGAGTTTGTCGTCGGCAGCGTTATAGATAAGCACGATTCCCCTTGACGTGAGGATAGGCGGGGGCCCGGGCTCAACCACGCGTGAATCGAACTGCCCCGGCCGCCGCGGCAGCACCGGGGTGTCCGTCGCTTCAGTCCAATGAAGCAGGTCAGTCGAGTAAGCAAGCCCCATTTGATCGGTCTTGTCCGCGCTCGTGCCTAAAAAATACATCCAATACTTTCCGTCGATCTTTTCAGGCACGATTACTCCTGATTTCGTCCATCCAACATTCCAGTGGCCTTTATAGGCTGGCAGAATGACTCCCTTCCGTTCCCAGTGAATCAAATCCAGGGAAGTTGCCAGACACAGCTGTGCATCTTTCTTGTTGTACCCGGTATAGGTCAGATAGTACGTGTCACCGAATTTGACCAGGCGGGGATCTTCGACGCCGCCATCCCTTTCATAATCGGCTTCCGGGGAAAGCACAGGCTGGGGCCAGCGAGTGAAATGGATGCCATCTCCGCTTTCTGCGTAACCCAGACGCGAGGTCCCGTTCTTATCCTGTGCGCGATACAGCATCACAAACTTGCCTTGATGAATAATTACAGCGGGATTGAAAGTTCCAGCCGATTCCCAGCTGTCCCCGTGGGGAGTAATGACGGGATGGCTTGAGGCTCGATGCCAACCAAACAAGGTCTGGATTGTCGTCGAAACCAACAACAGCGTAGCTAGAAAGACAACCAGCAGTCCATACCGCGCCTTCAGAGCATGCATTGTGCAGTCCCCTACATAAAAAAAGGGAGCCGTAATGGCTCCCTCTGAAAGACAAGGCTACATGGCTAAAAAGTGATCTTGGCTCCGAAGTTCAGTTGTCGCATGGACGCGTTGGGTGCCAAGCCGGTAATCTTTCCGCCGCCGCAGTCTACGCAATTGTTGGGTTGGCCGGGGTTGACGTTGTTGAAGACGTTGAACGCTTCAAACCGGAACTGCGCACCTACACGTTCTGTCACCTGGAAGTTCTTGAACAACGAAAAATTCGAATTGAAGAACCGAGGACCGAAGAACGGATTTCGTCCGCTGCCAAAGGTTCCCACGGCCGGACGCTGGAAAGGTCCGCTGACCTGCCCGTTCGTGGTCATCTCAGGCACGGGCGCGTAGTAGGGTATAGCTCCGGTCGACGGATCAAAACTTCCGAGCGATTGGGACAAGCTGCCAACAACCAGGGGGCGGCAAGGCCCAGTATCTTTATCGCCATTGCAATTCTTGTATTGCGGAGTCCAGGGCAGGCCGCTGCTCCAGTTGGTTGTCGTGTTCAACTGGAAGCCGCCAATCAACAAGTCGAGCACACGGTTGGCATCTCCCATGAAACGTTTGCCTTTCCCGAACGGCAATTCATAAACAGTGCTGATCGAGAACACGTGCTTGCGGTTGAAATCATCTGGGCCGTAGCCGACATGCGGATCGATGGCGAAGTAATCCGGGTCGTGATCCAGAGTGTTCGACCACGTGTAGTGCGCCACAAACTGCAGACCATTGCTGAACCGCTTGTCGACCTTTGTCTGCAAGGCATTGTAATTGGACATGGCATCGTTGCCAAAGAAGTCGATGCCCTGCGTCCAGCCGAATCGGGCAAACGGCCGGCGTTGGACTTGGGGAACGGTTGGGAAGCCCACGAGCGAAGGCTGGTTGACGTTCGTAGCCGGGTTGTTTTGGTAGAATCCATGCCCGTAGTTGCCGACATATGCGATTTCCGCGGACAACGTATTGGTGATCTGATGCTGAACCGTCAGGTTGTAGGCGTCCAGTCTCGGAAGGCGCATTCTAAGCGGGCGGGCGCGCGCGAAGACACCATCAGGCAATGGCAGCAGGCCGTCGGAGGGCACGGCTGGAAAAACCGGCGCGCTCGGTCCATTTTTAAGGAGGAAGACCGAGGAGTAGTTATCCGCTGCGTTGTTGTTCTGTACCTCAAGCACGGGGAGGTTCTGGGTTACCGCATGGCCGAAGATAGACCCGAACACCCCAATGTCGTAGCTCCGCCCGTAACCCGCACGGACAACGGTCTTGGAACTCAATTGATAGGCAACACCCAGTCTCGGTCCAAAGTTGTGAAAGTTATTTTCGACGTTGAAATTCCTGCCGATACCACCAACTCCGGCAACGCGAACCAACCCCGTATTCAAATCAAGCAGTCCGCCGTTTCCGTCAGCGTTCACGTACTCGGGATTCATGATATCCCAGCGCAGTCCGTAGTTAATGGTGAGCTTGGGGGTTGCACGCCACGTGTCCTGACCGTAGAAAAACCACCTGTGTTGCCGCTCTGCTGCTGTCGTTACAGTGCTGACGTAGCGTTTGAATGTCGTGACGTCACCCAGAAGGAACGTGGCAACCGCCAAGCCTCCCGAGGGCGTTGGATCATTGGCCGGCAGGTTTGCCTTGTTGAGCGAGGTAAAGGTGTTAGCAAACGACAACTCGCCGGCGCGATGGTTGTCGCTAGGTACGCGCAGGTTACGCGCATAGCGGATATCTCCACCAAACTTAATCTGGTGGTTGCCCATGACCTTCGTCCAGTTATTTACAAACTGGAATTGGTCTTCCTGTTCGATGAGAGGGCAGTTGCAGCGATTGACGCCCAGCCCGTACCCAAAATTGCTAAAACCACCGGTCTGGCTGAGAGCTCCTGTGTCCTGGCCGTCGCCGCCCGAACTTCCTACAAAGTAAGAAGGCTGACCTGTACTAAAGTCACCCTCGTTGATACCGGGAATAGTGTTGAGCCCCGGAATGCCAATGTCGCTCGCCGGAGTGGTGCCCACCCCATTTGGTACAACATTGACATGGTAGCGGACGTAACCGAAACGAAAGTCAGTGAGTACAGAGGGGCTTAAAGCGTAATCAAAACCACTCGCGATACTCTGGTCCCGGCTCTTCGACTGTCCGCCAAATCCTCCAGTGCCGAAGCCGATGCCGCCCAGAGTGTCAAAGATTGCTGCGCCCGTTAGCGTATAGTTCGCAAAACTGTAGCGCCCGAAGGCGTGAAGCTTCGTGGTGGCCTGACCATCCATGCGAATGTTGAACTGATCGTTGTTGAAGATGCCATTTCCGCCACGGCTGAGATTGTTAAGGATTCCGGTCGTACTCGACACCGGGAACTGGTTCAGCAGGGCGACAGCTTGTGAGGAAAGGCGGCTGTTGTCGATACAGGTCCCAGGCGCTTTGCCCGCCGCGGCGCAATTCGGGTCATTGAACAGGGTGCGATTTTCCCCATTGTTCGCCCCCCCCTGAATTCCAGTGGTGGGATCGTAAACCAAGTTACCTGCAGAAGCGGCAACATACTCGCTCAGATCGCAGATCAGGCTCGTGGAACTGCCGCAGGTGGAACGGACGAGATTGGTGGGCACTGTCTGCAAGTAGGACGAACCAACTTTGGAACGAGTTCCCTGATAATCCCCGAAAAAGAACAATCTGTCTTTTACGACAGGTCCACCAATGGCCCCACCGAATATTCCGTACAGGCTGGGAGGAATGAATCGCCCACTGACAGGGTTTGCAATCCTTTGCGAGAATGGATCACGTGCCTGGGTGGCGTCGCTGCGCCGAAAACCGAAACCGCTGCCGTGCAACGTATTGCTGCCGGACTTGGTCTGACTGGCCACAACGCCGGCTACGGCCTGGCCAAACTCAGCTTCATAGTTTTGGCTGGTCATCTTGGCTTCGGTCACTGATTCGAGCGTGGGGTTGATAACGATAATGCCGAGAATCGGGTCGCGATTGTCCGTGCCATCCAGCTGAAAGCCGGTACCGGCAAATGTTTGTCCGTTCACTTTGGTCTGCAGGCTGCCTTGCGGGTTCTCGCTCGAGGCATGCGACCAGCCCAATTGCTGCGCCCCGGGTGAAGCCAGCACCAACGCGGTGAAATTGCGATTGAACAGCGGTAGATCTTCGACAGCTTTGTCGTTGAAAATGGTGGCGACATCGGCGCGATCGGTCTTCAGCTGCGGCGCCTCAGCGGTGACTTCCACAGTCTCCTGGGTTCCGCCCACTTGAAATTGCCCATCCACACGCGCGGCGGTGTCAGCCGACACAACGACGTTGGCGGTTTGAAAAGACTTGAACCCGGGAGCCTCAGCTTTTACGGTGTACACGTCGGGGATCAAGTGCGTGATGCTGTAGTTGCCGTCCGCGTTCGTCGTGGCTTGTTCGGTGATATTTTTGCGCACCGATGTCACGGTCACCTTGGCTCCGGCCACAGCCGCACCCGATGGATCGGTAACGGTGCCAAATATACTGCCATACACCGCCTGGCCAAAGGCCGACGCAGTCAGGATTGTTAAGCTCCAAAGCACCACCAATGCCGCCACGATGAATCGTCTTGTCATTTACTCCTCCGCGATTTCTGAACGGTCAAATTCAGATTAAGTCCGGCAGTTTTTGAGTTGTTGTGAACACACCGAGAGTAATAGGAAACTATTATTGGCACGCAAGTCACGGTCCAATGACAGCACAACCTTATGTTCTTGAATCTACAGGTCAACCTAAATTATTAACAATCCATACTATGGAATATCGTAGATATCGATTTGATAGATATGGATAACGGTTGGTGGAGTATATGGCGTGCAATCTGCCGCAGTGCGAACCTTTGTCGCAAGCAGAGAGGATTCTCAAATTGAGCCCTAACTCTGCGCGCTATAGAGTGGGCGTCTTAAGGCGAGGGTCCAACTCCGCAGCTTTCTGAAACTCCTTCTCGGCTTCGGTCTTGTCTCCCTTCCGGTGTAGGGCTTCCGCCAGGTGAAGATGCGCAGGCGCGTAACTGGGAGCAATCTTGATGGCAGAGCGAAACTGGGAAATAGCTCCATCGAGGTCGCCGGCCTGGAGCAAACGTTTTCCGGAATTTGTGTTAAACGTTGCGCCTTGAAGGTTGGTTTTGTCTTTGCTGATCTGTTCTCCGAGGCGGCTTTCCGTCGCAGCCCCGGCAGGATCACCAAGCTGACGCAAAACCGCCGCGAGCGTGGTATGTGCACCGGCAAAATCGTGCTGTAGCCGAATGGCCTCTCGCAGTGCTGCGACCGACTCCTGTAAATTCCCCTCTTGTTTCAGAACCGTACCCAAAGTGTAGTGAGCCTCGGCGTAGTCGGGCTTGGCGTGAATCGCGGCGCGCAGTTCGTGCTCTGACTTGGCGAATTCACCTTGCTGCCAAAAGGTCACACCTAGGGTGTAATGGATGTCCGCTTGTGTAGGCTCCAATTCCGCCGCCCGCTGCAACTCGGCGATGGCCTCACCTAGCTTGTCCTTGAGTTTGAATGCGAGGCCGAGGTTGTAGTGTAGCGTGGCGTCCTCGGGGGCAATCTTCAATGCAGTTTGAAACTCAGCAATGGCCGCATCGAAATCGGCTTTCTGCACATAGGCGGTTCCCAGGTTGCCGCGGTATCCCGTGTCTTCAGGGCGGAGGCGCAAAGCAGCTTCGAACTCTGGGATGGAATCGGTAGCGTCACCAATCTGGATCAGCGCCAGTCCTAAATTGTTGTGCGTGTCAGGATTGTCAGGCTGCAGTTGAACCGCCCGGCGATACGCAGCGACTGCCCCATCGGCATCGCCCGCACGCTGTAGCAAAAGACCAAGTTGAGTGTGAGCCGGCGCAAAATCCGGTTGCAGCTTTACGCACGCTTGCAGCTCGCGAATCGCGTCATCCCTTTTGCCTTGTTGCTCGAGCGCCTGGCTGAGGTAGTAATGCGACTGACCGACATTCGGCGCTAAGCGGACGGCCTCGCGCAAATGATGGGCGGCATCCTCAAGCGACTTCTGCTGCAAACGGACAACGCCGAGATGCAAATGGGCCTGAGCAAATTCGGGCTGCAACCTTAGTGCCTGAGAAAATTCGCCGGCAGCTTCATCGAGACTCGACCTCTGCGCCAGCACCGAACCCAGTTCATCATGAAGGTCAGCTCTCTGTGGCTCGAGTTCTACCGCGCGTTTTAGTTCCTGGCTCGCGCCCTCTAAATCTCCGCGAAAACTCAATACGCGTCCCAGCGTGCGATGAGCTTCCGCATCGCGTGGAGCTAGTCGCACCGCCTCGCGGCCCTCGCCAAGCGCAGCATCAATATCTCCTTTTTGAACCAGCGTACTGGCCAGATTGGTATGAGCCTGCGCGAAATTCGGCCGCAGTTCCAACGCGCGACGAAAGTGAGAGATGGCGGCATCGGGCTGATTCTGTGAGAGCAGCACCCATCCCAGTGTGTTGTGAGCTTCCGCGCTCCGTGGCGACAAGCGCACAACTTTCTCGAAGTACACACCCGCAGTTCCCAGGTCGCCACGCTTCAGAGCCGCCTTGCCTTGTCGATTAAGTGACGCGACCTGCTTATCGACAATCTCTTTTGGTTTTCCGGCCTGCGCGAAAAGCGTAACCGGCAGTGAACCGAGAAGCAGAATTCCAAAAAGTCGCCGGAATGAAGCCATCGAATTCGAGATCCCAGGACGCACAATCGTCACCGAAAAGAGCTGATGAAAATATTACTACCAGGTCTTAGTTCTTAGGTGCCAGATCTGAGAACTGACATCTGATAGCTGAGATCTGAGATGACACCTGCGCTTGACCGCCTCGATACGGCACCCTACCATCCTAAGGAGTCCATGATTCCAGGTTTTCGCTTCGATCCGCGATTCTTGTTTCGGCCCCTGATCCCGCTACTGCTGTTGGCAAGCAGCATTGCCAACGCTCAGCCGTCGTCCTCGCCCAAGCTTGCCTATTTTACGGACATCGCACAGAAAGCCGGACTCAGCATGATGAATGTCTTCGGCGGCGTGAGCAGCAAGAAATACATTATCGAAACCACCGGCACTGGCGTCGCGATATTTGATTACGACAACGATGGCTGGCCCGATATTTTCTTCGTAAACGGTACGACTCTAGAAGGGTTTCCGGCGGGGCAAGGACCCACTAACCACCTGTATCGCAATAATCATGACGGCACTTTTGCGGATGTAACGGTCCAGGCGGGTCTACCCGCAACGGGATGGGGCCAAGGGGTTTGCGTTGGTGATTACGACAACGATGGCTGGGAAGATTTGTATGTCACTTATTTCGGCAAAAATCGTTTGTACCACAATCAGTCGGGAGTCTTCACCGAAGTCGCGGAGCAGGCGCGAGTGGCAGGTTCCGGCAAAGCTTGGGGGACGGGTTGCGCCTTTGTGGATTATGACCGCGACGGTCTCCTCGACTTAGTCGTCGCCAATTACGTTGACTTCGATCTATCCACCGCCCCAGCGCCCGGAGAAAGAACCGCCTGCATGTGGAAAGGAGTGCCGGTCATGTGCGGTCCGCGCGGACTTCCGGGTGCGAAAAATATTCTTTACCACAATCAGGGGCAAGGCAGGTTTGAAGAGGTTACGACCAAGGCGCATATCGATCAGACTAATGGACATTACGCTCTTAGCGTGTCAACTCTCGATTTTGACGACGACGGCTGGCCTGATATTTATGTCGCTTGTGACAGCACGCCCAGCATTCTTTACCACAACAATCGCGACGGAACTTTCACCGATGTGGCCGTGATCGCTGGCGCCGCCTTTAACGAAGACGGCCGCGAACAAGCAGGCATGGGAACCACGGTCGCCGATTTTGACGGCGACGGGCGTCTCGATATTTTCAAAACGAATTTCTCCGACGACACTTCCACCCTGTACCGCAATAACGGGGATGGCAGTTTCAGCGATGCGACTTTCCCAGCGGGCTTGGGGCTTCACACCCGATACCTCGGCTGGGGTGCAATGTTCTTTGACTTCGACAACGATAGCTGGCCCGATTTGATTGTCGCCAACGGACACGTGTATCCCGAGGTAGACAAGTATCATCTGGGCAGCAACTATGAAGAACCTCGCGTGCTCTACCGCAATAACGGCAATGGCACCTTCACCGATCTTTCCGCATCGGCCGGGCCGGGAATAACCACTTCAGCGTCCGCGCGAGGCTTGGCGGTAGGCGACTTGTGGAATGACGGACGAATCTCGGTCGTGATCAGCAACATGAGCGCTCGTCCCAGCCTGCTGGTCAATGAAGCTCGTTCCAGCAATCATTGGATCGCCATCAAGACCGTTGGAAGTAAGTCGAATCGCGACGGCATCGGGGCGCGCGTTACGGTCAAGATCGGCAAACGAACATTGGTGGACGAAGTGCGCAGCGGTTCGAGTTACGATTCTAATAGCGACATGCGGGTTCACTTCGGATTGGGTGCGGCAACGAAAATCGATGAGTTGAAAATCCGTTGGCCGAGCGGTTTGACCGAACGCTTCGATAACTTGCGCGTCGATACTATCCATACTTTGAAAGAAGGAACCGGGACGGCCGTCCAAGATGCAGCCGAAAAGTCTAAAGCCAGGCCTGCGGGCGCTGCCATCCCCTGAGTCCGGGCGGACTGCTTACTTCTTTCCCGGATTTTGTCTTTTGTGCAGCGGGAAACTGCATCGTGCGCACCAGGCCTTCGCCTTCTTTTACGAAGGCCAGTTGATTGGGCTGGACGTCCTTCAGCGTATCAATTTGCCCGCTGGGCCAGCGAACTTCCAGCAGATCGACCTTTTCTGCTTTTCCCAGTCCAAAGTGAATACGTAAATCGTTCTGCGAAATGTAGCTGCCACCGCTGCGGACTTCATCGATCTGCTCATGCGGCTTGGTTTCGCCGGGCGCACGAGTGACGCATTTCAATCGCGCTCCGATAGCGCTGCGATTTGACTTAGTCCCAATGAGTTTTACTTTGATCCAGTTATTTTCTGTTCGTGAATCGCAGCGTAACAACTGAGGAAAATCGTTGACGGTGTTCACCACAACGTCAATGTCGCCGTCGTTGTCGAAATCCCCAAACGCACACCCCCGCGAGGCCGAGGGCGTCGAGATCCCTGGGCCTGCCAGCTCAGAGACATCTTGGAATCTCCGGTTTCGCAGATTGCGATAGAGCAACTTGCGCTGCGCATATCCCGCCTCTGTCTTTAGCTGCTCGACTTCGGGATAGACGTGACCATTGCAAAGCAGGATGTCGGGCCACCCATCGTTGTCCATATCGAAAAATCCGCAGCCCCATCCCAGATATTGGGTGTGCGCCCCAAGGCCTGCCGTAAACGTGGCATCCTCAAAATTTCCGCCTCCGAGATTGTGGTAGAGAGAGGGCGTATCCCCCGCGAAATTAGTTTTGACGATGTCGAGATTGCCATCCAGATCGTAATCCGCCGCTGAGACGCCCATACCGGCCTGAGGTTTTCCATCGGCACTAAGCGCGCTTCCCGAATCCATTCCAATATCCACGAACTTGCCATTTTTCTTATTCTGATAAAGCAGACTTTGTGTGGAATCGTTGGCGACATAGATATCAGGCCAGCCGTCGTTGTCGAAATCCGCAGTCAGAACGCCCAGACCAAACGTTCCATTGACTTGTAGAATACCTGCACTCTCGGAAACATCGGTAAAAGTCCCATTGCCATTGTTGTGATACAGAATGTTCTTGCCCCCAGTCAGCCCCGGTGGCCCGCATGCCACCATCACCGCTTTGTACAAGCACGGACCGGACTCTGGAACCGGGGCCGTCGCCAGATCCAGATCGATGTAGTTCGCAACGAACAGGTCCAGGCGGCCGTCGCGGTCGTAATCCACGAAAGCGCATCCTGTTCCCCAACGAGTCTTTTTTCCAGCGACGCCCGCCTTCTCGCTCACATCGGTGAATGTGCCGTCGCCGTTGTTGTGGTACAGAACATTCTTGCCGTAATAGGTAACAAAGAGATCGTCAAAACCATCATTGTCGTAGTCGCCGATGCAGACCCCCTGTCCCCAGCCGGAATGCGCCAGGCCGGCTTTGGCGGTGACATCGGTGAAGGTGCCGTCGCGATTGTTCTTAAACAGGTGTGACGTCGGCTCTTTGCCCGGAGGAAAACCTTCCAGCCGCGAGCCGTTCACCAGAAAAATATCCAGCCAACCATCGTTGTCGTAGTCGTAAAAGGCGACGCCGCACCCCGTGGTTTCCAGCAGATACTTATTCTTGTGTTCGCCTCCAAAGATGGTTTTCACGTTCAGTCCAGATTCTTGCGCTACATTGATAAAGCTGACAGCAAGATCAGCAGAAGGCTTTGACGTGCCCGCCTCTTCTGGCGGACGAAACAATGCTTGCAACCTGCGAGGAAATGCCGCAACCAGCAAAGCCTGGAGAGGCAGAACCATCGCGAAGCGACTTAAAGACTGGAGAAATGCGCGCCGAGAAAACAGGAGAATACCCGTGGGACTTGGCTCGTGCTAGAATTCGCCCCTAGTTTCTTATAGTACAGCGTTGCGATTTTGCAAAACGACGACGTTTGGAAAGCCGAATTACTCCTGCACTGATCCGCTGCTCGGCGAATCATAAGCATGCAACCCAGCTCTCGCCTATCGCAACACCGCGTTCGCTTTCATTTTATTTCCGTCGCGCTGCTTGTCTTATTTCTATCACCAGCGCTAGCGGAGCAAAAGCCGCATGTGCTCGAACTCTCACGTCCGGTGCGTTCATGGGAATTCTTGCCAGTGGTTGGCGAGCGCGCGGGACTGTTCGGCAATGAAGCTGGTCGGTTTGAGGCTTGGGTGTATCCGCTGAAAATCCTGCGCGACTTCCACCTCACTTTTCTGGTTGGCGGTCGCGCGCTTCCTGGCGACACTCTAGCTCGTACGATCACGGTGCGGCCAGAATCCAGCACGATTCTTTACTCAAGCGACACATTTTCGGTCAGCGAAACCTTGTTCGTGCCTGTGCATGGGGCGGGCGCGATCGCCGTCATTGATGTCGAAACCTCTGAACCGTTGGAGGTGGAAGCCTCTTTCCATCGCGATTTTCAGCTGGAATGGCCCGCCGCGCTGGGTGGAACCTACATCTCGTGGGATCCTGAGTTGCACGCATTTTTCCTGGGTGAAGAGCAAAAGAAATTTGCCGCGTTTGTGGGCTCACCTTCCGCCATCGATCATCGTGAGGAGTTCTCTACCAATTACGCATCCTCGCGAGAAAACTCCTTCCGGCTGGGCGTAACCAGCAAAGGCAAAGACAGAAAAATAGTAGTCATTGCTGCTTCGCTGCAAAATCGCGACGAGGCCGTAACCGCCTATCGCCGTCTTTCCGCTGGCTCTGCGGATCTCCTACGAGAATCAGCAGTTTACTATCGCGATTACTTGAACAAGACTGTCGAGCTTGATCTGCCTGACCGTGACTTGCAGCAATCCTATGACTGGTCACGCATCAGCATGCTTCAAGGTTTGGTTACTAATCCTTTTCTTGGCACCGGGCTGATTGCCGGATATCGCACTTCGGGCGACAGTCAACGACCCGGTTTTGCGTGGTTCTTTGGGCGGGATTCCCTGTGGACTTCGCTGGCTCTCAACTCTGCAGGTGACTTCAAAACAACCCGTACCGCGCTCGACTTCCTGAGTAAGTATCAGCGAGCCGATGGAAAAATTCCCCACGAGATCTCGCAAGGCGCCAGTTTCGTTCCCTGGTTCACGAATTACCCCTACGGTTTCGCTTCGGCAGATGCCACGCCTCTGTACATTATTGCGACGAATGATTACGTCGTCGGCAGCGGTGATGTTGAGTTCGCGAAGACGAAATGGGAGAGCTTGTGGAAGGCCTATCAATTCTTGCGCTCCACTTACGATGCGCAAGGATTTCCCCAAAATTTTGGATTCGGTCATGGCTGGGTGGAAGGTGGTCCGCTACTGCCTGTGAAGACGGAGTTGTACCAAAGTGGGTTAGGCACGGAGGCCCTGCGTGCGCTATCTAATTTGGCCCACTTGGTCGGGAAAGAAGACGTCACTAAAGAACTCGATCAGGGTTTCATCCGGATGAAACCCCTGTTGAACCAGGCATTCTGGTCGCCGGACAAGAACATATTTGCCTTTGCGCTAGACAAGGACAATCAGCGAGTGGATATTCCCAGTGTCCTCGCCACTGTACCCATGTGGTTCAGCTTGCTCGATGAAGATAAGAGTGAAGCCATGCTCAACCAATTGGCCGGTTATGAGCATCAAACCGATTGGGGCATGCGCATCATTTCATCGCAGGATTCGAAATACAATCCGGGCGGATATCACTTCGGTTCGGTATGGCCATTGTTCACCGGCTGGGCCTCGGTGGGCGAATACCGTTACCATCGGGCGCTGCCTGCTTATTCGAACCTCCGGGCGAACGCCCTGCAAGCTCTCGACGGTTCTCTCGGTCACGTAACGGAAGTTCTATCCGGCGACTACTATCAGGGCATTTCCACCAGCTCGCCACACCAGATCTGGTCAGCAGCGATGGTAGTGAGTCCGATGCTTCGGGGGATGTTGGGGCTTGAAACGAATGCTATTTCGCATCGCCTCGTTTTCGCTCCTCACGTTCCCGCTGACTGGACTTCTTTACGCGCACAGAACTTGCGTGTTGGCGACTCAACCGTGGACCTAACCTATCGTAAAACTGCGGACAGCATCACCTTGGAAATAAAGCGAACCGGGACTGGCGATTGCACTCTCGAATTTGCGCCCGCGCTTAGCCTGCGAACTACAATTCTCGGGGCTGAATTGAACGGCCGTCCAATAGCAGTCCACACGCTCGCCAATGCAGTCGATCAACATGCCGGCGTGCAGTTTTCGCTGACTGGTGGCGCCAACACGCTGCGGATTCGCCTACGCAATGATTTTGGATTGGCCTTTTCCCCCGCCTTGCCCGCTCTGGGAAGCCGCAGCCGCGGCCTGCGTATTGTGTCAGAGGCGTGGAACCCGCAGCACGACAGTTTGATTCTTGAGGTTTCCGGGGTTGCAGGCAACGTGTACGAACTTGGGTTGTGGAACCCGAGCCAGATTGAATCCTCGGACGGAGCGGAAATAGTCAAAGCGACCCAGGATCAGACTGTGGCTCGTATTCAATTTCCGGCCGGTTCGTCAGAAGCCTACGCTCAGAAGAAGATTACGTTTCATTTCTCCACGAAACACTAGACCGTCAAGGGCCATGAATCTATTCGGAGGTCATCACGATGTTTAGACGTTTTGTTCTGTCCACCGTGCTCGCTGTCACTCTTTGTCTGTCTTTCTCTTTCGCCAGCGCGCAAGGTGCGCCGCGCGATGCCGAGGGACACGAGTGGTGGCAACACGCTGTTTTTTACGAAATTTATCCGCGCAGTTATGCCGATAGCAATAACGACGGCATCGGGGATCTCAAAGGGATCACATCGAAACTCGACTACTTGAAACAGCTCGGCGTGGATGCCATATGGCTGACTCCTTGCTTTCCTTCGCCGCAAGTGGATTTCGGCTACGACGTCTCCGACTATCAGGACATTGATCCCATGTACGGCACACTCACGGATTTTGATCGAATGGCCAGTGAGGGTAAGAGCCGAGACGTTCGCATCATCATGGATTTCGTGATGAACCATACCTCGGACCAACACAAATGGTTCCTCGATTCCAAATCCTCTCGTACTGCCAAATATCGTGACTGGTATGTATGGCGCGACGGTAAGGGATCCAATCGGCCGCCCAATAATTGGCTTTCCACTTTCGGCGGTCAGGCATGGAAATTCGACGCGAAGACGGGGCAATGGTATTACCACTTCTTTTATCCCGAACAACCGGACTTGAATTGGCGGAATCCGGCCGTGGAGAAGGCCATGTTCGATGTCACCACATGGTGGTACAACCGCGGCGTCGCTGGCTTCCGGCTGGATGCGGTGGATACGCTTTTCGAAGATCCTGAGCTACGCGACAACCCAGTCCTGCCCGGGACAAATCGTTACGGCGATCCCAACATGGAGAACAAATACAACACCAAGTTGCCGGAACTCCACGATGTTCTCCGTAAGCTTCGCAAGGTCGCGGATGAGCACGGAGCAGTGCTGATCGGTGAAACCTGGACCAGCGACATCACTGAGTTAAAGAAATACTACGGCGAGCATAGCAACGAACTGCAGATGCCCATGGATCTGATGTTCGCCACGGTCAACAAAGTTTCGGCGCCGGAATTTCGACGCCAGATCGCGGCCGTCGACGGCGCTGGCGGCTGGCCAGTGTACGTTATCAGCAACCACGACATCCCTCGCTCCTACGTTCGCTATGGGGATGGCCAGCACAATGACGCCATGGCCAAGCTCATGGCGGGTTTATACCTGACACTTCGTGGCACCCCGATCGTCTATTACGGAGAAGAGATTGGGATGGAAAACAACGATCCGAAAAGAAAGGAAGACGTAAAAGATCCTATTGGCAAACTGGGCTGGCCGCAAGAAAAAGGCAGAGATGGTGAACGCACTCCCATGCAGTGGGATGACACTGCCAACGCGGGCTTCAGCCGAAGCAAGCCGTGGCTGCCAGTTCCTCCCAGTTACAAAACCCACAACGTGGCGACAGAACTCAAAGATCCAAATTCTATTCTTTCGTTCTACAAGCAGGTTCTTGCCCTGCGCCACACCAACCACGCTTTGCTCGACGGTCAATACATCGCGCTCAACGAGAACGATCCCAACGTGCTGTCATATCTTCGGAAGTACAAAGATGAAACGGTTTTGGTCGCTCTGAACATGTCTCCGGCAGCGCAGAAAGTGAGCTTCGATCTCTCTGCGCAAGGATTGAGTGATGCGAAGGCTAAGACTTTGGTCACGAGCATGAGTCACTCCCAGCAGGAAGCCACACTCACCAATTTAACTCTCGAACCCTTTGGCGTTTATATCGCGTCGATCGCTAAATAAGTGCCGGCTTTTCGTCGAAGTGCCCAATACGGGGGAGATGCCTCTCTCCCCCAATGCTGTGTGGAAGGGCAGCCAAACCGAGACGCCGGCAGCAAAAACTGGACGCCTATCCGGTCCGCTGGACACACCTCGCGGTCACTCGCTTACAATAAGCGCTGAAACCCATGAGCGTTCAGGTGAGAGAAATGACCGAGATATGGAAACAGTGGGAAGGCGAAGTGATCAACGGCGAATTTCACCTGCGCGAATATCTTGGCGGTACTGATCATAGTGCGGTGTTTCTAACGGAACGTGGCCAGCATAATCAGCAAAAAGCCGCTATCAAGCTCATTCCCGACGATCCGTACAATACCAAACGCCAACTTTCGCGATGGGCGGCCGCAGCGGAACTCTCTCATCCCCATTTACTTCGTCTCTTTCAGATGGGACGCTGCCAATTCGGCGATCGTCGACTGTTGTATTTGGTAATGGAATATGCCCAGGAAAATCTGTCACAGGTTCTTCCACAGCGTGCCCTTACTCCCCCGGAGTTGGAAGACATGCTCCCGCCCTTGGTGGAAGCTTTGACATTCCTGCATGGCAAAAGTTTCGTCCATGGTCAGCTGAAACCGTCGAACATCATGGCGGTAAACGATCGACTAAAACTTTCGAGCGACGGACTCCGCGCAGCTGGGGAGCCTAGCGGCGTTCCACGAAAACAGAGCGTATACGATCCGCCGGAGATGGTGGACGGCAACGTATTACCTGCGGGAGATGTCTGGTCGCTGGGCATAACCTTGGTGGAGGCCTTGACCCAGCGCTTTCCAGTGTTGGATGGAGCGAAGCAAGATTCACCAGCGCTTCCGGAGACGATGCCGCCGCAATACACCGATATTGCACGCCACTGTTTGCGCCGGGAACCAACGTTGCGATGGACGATCGATGAAATCGCCGCTCGCATCAAGCCGGAGTCTACAGTTGTTGCTGACTCCATACCCGCTAAACAAAATACATCCGTGAACTGGCGCTATGTGGCGCCAGTTGTTGCAGTAGTTCTCGCAGCGCTGGCCCTCGCCGGGCTAAAGCTGCGTACTCGGCACGCGGAGCCTTCGCCAACCTCGTCCAGTGCCCCCGCACCTCCGCAAAATAAACCGACGCCAGCGCCGGCTCTGATGGTCCCGAAAGTCGCACAAGCCGAGCCAGCGCACCCCAGTAAGAGTCCGGCTTTGAGTCCCACCACAAATGCTGTTGTAAAGGGGTCAGTTCTTGAGCAGGTCTTGCCGGACGTCCCCCCGAGTGCGAGCGACACAATCACAGGCACCGTAAGAGTGCGCGTGAGAGTTGCTGTTGATGCCGCGGGAAACGTGTCGGAGGCGACCCTCGATTCACCTGGCCCCAGTAAATATTTCGCCAATCTTGCTTTGCGAGCGGCGCGCCGTTGGAGGTTCAAGCCGGCACAAAAAAACGGTCAGGATGTTGTCAGCGAGTGGATGTTAAACTTCGGTTTCAAAAATACCTCAAATACGGTTTCTCCGAGGGAGTTAGCTCCGTAAAGACCTCGCTGCTGCTGTTCATCTCACCGGCACAAACTTCAAGCAAACCGGCGACGCAATTTGCAGCACCTGGCCGCTCGACGTCAATCGCCCACTAGTGGGGTCAATCTGAAAGATCACAATCGTGCCAGAGTTCTGGTTAGCCACCAACAGACGTGATCCGGTTGGATCGATGGCAAAGTAGCGCGGTGCTTTTCCCTGGGTAGGGACATACTCCACCGGTGTCAATGTTCCTTTTGCGGGATCAATGGAGAAAACCGCGATGCTGTCGTGTCCGCGATTCGAGGCGTAGAGAAATTTTCCGCTCGGATGTATTTGTATCTCGGCCGCGTCATTCTTTCCCGAAAAATCCTTGGGCAACATGGAAATAGTTTGCAACTCGTGCAAGGTGCCGCGCGTGGGATCGTAGGCAAAGCTTACAACCGAGGACTGCATTTCGTTGACCGCATAGGCAAATCTGGCGTTGGGATGAAAGGCGAAGTGACGTGCTCCAGATCCGGGTTTCAGCTGAATGACGGCCGGTTGATTGGGAATAAGGGAACCTTTGCTCGCCGAAAACTTGTAGACGTCCAGCTGATCCAATCCCAAATCGGCCGCGACGACGAAACGATTGTCAGGAGAAAAGTCGATCCAGTGGGCATGCGGACTTTCCTGACGTTCAGGATTTGCGCCAGCGCCCTTGTACTGCAGGACGCTCGTCGCGTCTCCAAGTTTTCCGCCCTTCAGCACGGGAAAAACTGCCACACTTCCCCCGCCATAGTTTGCTACCAGTACATATTTTCCGGTTTGATCCACAGCCACGTAGCAAGGGTCCGCGCCTCGGGAGGCGACTTGATTCAGCAGAGTCAACTTTCCCGTGCGGCTATCAATGGCGAAGGCGCTAACCGCCCCGCTGCTACGATTCTGGAAGTTACCGGTCTCATTCACCGCATATAGAATTTTGTGGTTGGGGTGCACAGCCAAAAACGACGGATTACTCGTCTCCGCCGCTAGCCCTATTGGGACAAACTGCCCTGTAGCTGCATTAAAACGGAAAGCATAGATGCCCTTGCTTCGTTCGGTAGTGTACGTTCCCACATAGACAAGGTAGTTTCCCGCCGAGGTCTTTCCATGATTTGGAGTGTCGCCAAATGAAAATAATGGCGCAAATGCCACCAGAATAAGGACGAGCAAACGATCAGTTTTTTTCATAGGGTGTAAGAAACCATTCATTCTCAACGGTGAACCAGGCTATGGTCATCACAGTGAAGCATGGATAAAGCGATCAGTACAAATCGAACCAGCTCATATTTTGGGATACAGAAACCAGGAAGTTCTAGAGCAGTTCGTCCTGTGGAAACTTTATGGATGACCAACCTAAACAGTAATCGCCACAGTGAAAAAAACGGGCTAGAATGTCGAAACTCGCAAGTATTCATTCTGGGGAGGATCTCTTGCACAAGCCAGGTTTCCGATTTATCTCACTGTTTAGTGTGCCTCGCATTATGAGCCTGTTGGTTCTGGTCTCAGCGCTGACCGCCCAGGTTGCCGAACATCAAACCCGCGTTGGATTTCCCCAGGATTGGACACATCGTCATGTGGTATTTCATCGTCAGATGCTGTGGCAACACCCGCAACTGGCGGCGGAGCCACGGGTGCTGCACCAGTTCTTCCGAAAGATGCCTTATTCTGCAGTCGGCACCTTCTCGGCTTCGGAGGAAGGTTCTCGCACTGGGACCGCTCCCATTCATCGGGATTGGAACGTAAGTTTGGGAGGAGGAAAAGTTGCATTCGGAATGTCCCCGCTTAAGTATAGCTTTGATGAGACGGCGGCTCCCAGTTGCGCCAACGACTTTGCAGCGTTCGGTCTGGATGTTGCCGGTGTAACCGGAGGCCAAGGCAATCTGGTGGCTTTTAATAACCTGTATAGCGGGCCGGGCGGTTTTTGTGGCACCGGTGCGGCGACAACCTACTTTTCGTACAACACCACTACGGTTGCCGGCGGCAGCATCGATACCTCTCCGGTGGTATCACTCGACGGGAAAAAGATTGCCTTCGTTGAAAGCACTGCTACGTCATCTATATTTCACGTGCTTACGTGGGCCACTGGCGCCGGAAATGGCACTTCACCCGTAGTTTCAGCCGACCCCGGTGTCGGCAATACCGCAACTATGACGTCGTTAACATATGCTGCGGCGAATACGAATACTCGCTCGTCTCCCTGGATTGACTATGGGCAGGATGTCGCCTACGTCGGCGCCGATGACGGGAGGCTTTATAAGATCACCGGCGTCTTCAGAGGTACCCCCACCTTGGCGGGCGCTCCCTGGCCGGTCTTAATTAATGCTAACCGAAGGCTAACTGGTCCCGTGCTGGATCAGATTACGAGAAATATATTTGTCGGCGATGCCCGTGGAATTTTATGGTCTGTGAACGCAAATACACCCGCTACAATTCGCTCTCTGAACGTGGGACTTCCCGGCGCGACTAACCCAGCGATCTTCGATCCGCCAATTGTTGACGTGGACAATGGCACTGTTTTCGCTGTTTCCTCCAATGACGGGACTAGTGCGGTAGTGGTGCAGGCAGATACCACCACACTTGCACAACTGAGAAGAGGGAGAATCGGGCAGGGCACCACCGGTGGGTTTACTGCCAACTTGTACGGCGGAGCTTTCACTAACGACTACTTCAATAATCCTGCCAGCGGTTCTCTTTTCCTGTGCGGGACTGGAGCTGCGGATACCACGCCCTGGAGATATTCTTTTGGGTTTACTGGCCGCATCATGAATGCGAACCCATCCTCGTCGGGTCAGATCCTCAACTTCATTGACTCCCGGTGTTCACCCATTACCGAATTCTTCAACCCCAATATCGGCGCAGCCGGGACGGACTTCTTTTTCTGGGGCATGACCTCAAATTGTGTCGCCGCGGTTGGTTGCATAATGTCCAGGACCAACTCTGGAGTGGTTTTGACCGTAAGCGAGTCGAACGGAACCAGTTCCATTATCGTCGATAACATCAGTACCGCTGCTCACGCCTCCAGCATTTATTTCTCAACTGAGGGTTCTCCACGCCGAGCCGTCAAACTGACTCAGAACGGTTTGCAATAGAGCGATTGACCAAACCGCATGTTTCGTAAGCTGTGCTCGGCGATATTAATATCACTTGGCTGCAGCGACAGGGTGATGCAATAGCCTGTCGCTGTCTTGCGTCATCCTTCCAGGGTTAACCAACTTTTGGAGTCAGCCGATCGCTGTACCGCGTCCAGCACTCGTTGCACTGCCAGAGCATCTTCGAAATTCGGATGGAACGTTTCATTCCTCGCCAGCGCGCCCAGGAAATCACCCAGTGTCGCGATGAAGGTGTGCTCGTAACCAATGATGTGGCCAGGCTTCCAGAAGTTCTCGGCATAGGGATGATTGGGGCCGGTTACCAGCAAATTGCGGATGCCTTGGAGATCAGCGGGCTCGGTCGCATCAAAGATTTCCAGATTGTTCAGATTCTCTAGATGGAATCGCAACATGCCTTGCGAGCCATTGATCTCGAAGCTATTGCGGTTACGAGAGCCGGGGGCAAAGCGGCTGGCTTCAAAACTGCCGATGCTTCCATTGGCAAAACGCGCCATCACAACAACGGCGTCGTCCACGTCGCGAGCAGGAGCGAAGGTTTTTGTCATCGCCATCAACTCAGTGATCTTTCCATTCAGATCCAGGGCAAGATCCACCGAGTGCGACAACAAGTCTCCCGTGGTGCCCGATCCAGCGACTGCGCGTTGGTAGCGCCAGCCCGAAGCCTTGGTGGGATTGCTTCCCGATTGATTCAGGTAAAGAGCGCGATAATGAAAAATTTGCCCGACACGTCCTTCCCTAAGTAAGGTTTTTGCAAACGCCACCGCGGGGACGCGCCGGTAATTGAACCAGACCAGGTTCGCAACCTGCCGCACCGCCGCGGCCATGCGTTCCGCTTCGTCCAGAGACATAGCCAGCGGTTTCTCGCAGAGCACAATTTTACCCGCAGCCGCGGCGGCGATCGCGATAGGCGCATGCAGTACGTTCGGGACGGCTATATCTACAACTTGAATATCCTTTCTGTCGACCACCGTCCGCCAATCGGTAGCTATCTCTTCCCACCCCCATTGCGAAGCCACGGCTTCGAGCTTCTCACGATCGCGTCCGCAAACGACTTTCAACCGAGGCTGAAACGGAGTCTGGAAAAAATGTCCTACTTGGTGGAAAGCATTGGAATGTACTTTCCCAATGAATCCGTGACCGATCATGGCGATATTCAGCGTTTGTTTGAGCTCTGACATTAATTGTTCCGTGGTAAGTGGAAAATATACATAAATCAGTCTTTCGACGCTTCCAGTGCATCTTTTACTTGGCAGGTGTGGATGTCGCAGAGTTGGTAACGCTCATATTGATCACTCACGCAAAGATGTGAGGTTTAGCTGCAACTCTTTTCACTTGACCCTGCTGGATCGCCCCTGGGTTCGGATAATTGCCGTTACATGAATACTTTACGGTCGGAGTTGCGTGGTATGAGGATTGCCCATCAAAGAAACAAAGGAGCGCAAACATGCCGCTTCGCAAACTGTGCATTGTCGTTCTGATGGTTTCTGCATCGCTTACTTCCCTGGCATCGGTCAGCGGTTCATCTTTGCAAATACCGAACAGCGGTGCGTCCGTTACGCTTCGTGAGCATCAGATTTGGGCTTCCGCGGTGCATGACTCAGAATTCGCTGCCATACCACGCACTGCGCATACAAGTTGCGCAGCCGCGCAACCGCCTCAGGCCCTGGCAACTCCCAATCCGCTGCTGGATCAACCGGATGCAAACAAAATCACGGTGAGTTTTATCATTGGCGCGGACGGCCGGGTACATAGTCCACTGATTCTAGAAAGTGCCGGAGCCATCGAGGACCGTAATGTGTTGGCTGCCGTGCGCTCCTGGCGATATCGCCCCGCTATGTGCAACGGCGTGCCCGCCGAGGCTGAGGGGAAAATCGAATTTTCGAGCCGTTAAGCCTGGGTTTTTCGTCTAGAATGGGGCGCCTGCCGGACAGGACTATGGATAATCAAAAAAGCTTTCCTCCGTCGCATAGTTCCTCTGAAGGCTCGGAGCGAGAACTGCTTCCCAACCCTGTGGTTGAACAGTTCTTTGCGGGGCTGAAGCATGACATGCGTCGTCCCGCGCCTGGTCAAGAAGCCATTGCTGCTGCCTTACAGGCTATTCAAAAGGTCGCTGCGAACTCCGATACAGAAGAAGCCCTTGCCGCAGAGGCTAGAGCCGAACCAACCGAACGCGCCGTTTGCGCATCGTGTGGCGGAGACAATCCTGCCACGAATAAGTTTTGCGCGAAGTGTGGCGTTTCCTTGCAGCAGGTTGCAACTCAATCGGAGCCAATGAAGGAGGCTGCAGAAGGTTCGAGAATTTTCCTCCCGAAACCTGTATCTGCTCCGGAGCCCAGTGCGCCGGGGCAGCACTACTACCATCATCATTACCATCACCATTATTTCTCTCCAGCTAGTGAGGTTTCGGCAATTCCCGGTGCAGACGCGCGCGTAGTTCAAAACAGCGCTGTGCGCGATACCAGGGTGCGTTCGCCACTGGGCACTTCCTCATTGAGCAGGGCGGAGTCGGCAGTCCGAAAGATGACACTGGATTGGGCGTTTGCCTGTAACAACAAGCAACTGGATGACCTGGTCGACTTGTATAGCGCCGACGCGCTTGTACTTCGGCCAAACGTCCCCGCCATGCGGGGAGCGGCAGCTATTCGTGAGTTTTTCTGCGCGGCGCTGGATTCCGGCCTGGGAGAAGTTGAACTGGAGCCGCTGCGCGTGGAGGTATTCGGGGATCTGGCCTACGAAGCAGGCCGCTGCAAAATGCTGGTCCCAGTCGCGGTCAACAAGAGACGTGAAGAGCGAGGCAAATATCTGGTGATCTTCGCGCGGCAAGCCGGCGATTGGAAAGCGATTGCCGATTGCTGGTCCAGCGACCTGAGCCTCGCTGTCAGCACCGAACCAGCCCCGAGATCCACAGAGATCAGAAAAGTTGGCTGAAGCATTGATGACTGACGACTGACAACCGACATCTGAGAGATTCTCTAAGCCGCGATCCCTAGTTTCAGTAATTCCGCCCGCAGTTGCTCCGCATTTGCCATCCGAATCGTATGCATCCCCAGTCGCGCCGCGCCTTCCAGGTTCAAAGCCCGATCATCGATGAAGCAGCATTCTTCCGGCATTTTCTGCGTGACTTCCAACGCCAAGTGGTAAATCCCCTCTTCGGGCTTTCGCAATCCCACGTAGCACGAACTTAGAAACAGAGCAAATATGTCACGCAGTCCAAATTGTCCAATTCGATACTCGTTGAGCTCCTGCGATTCATTGTTCATCGTGCACATCAGGTACTTAGCCGATTTCGCCAGTCCCCGTGCCAGTTCGAGAACGTCAGAGAAGGGTTGGGAAAGCGAAAACATGTACTCCTGAAATTCAGCCGGCGTGAAAGGCCGTTTGCGATAGAAAATTGTCCGCTCTAGATACTGGTCGAGGCTGATTTTGCCCCTTTCAAATGACGAAACGACCATCTCATGCCGGTCATTAAACTCGGCTTCATCCAGTTTGAAGTGCTCAAGGGCGTGCCTGCGCTGTTCGCGATCCCATGCGTTATTTAAAAGGACGCCACCAACGTCCCAGAATATTGCAGTGATCTGTGGCAATAGAATCACCCATTGCGTGCAGCGCCACATGATACATGCAATGTCGGAAGAAGTGGGCCACGCCGGAGTAGCGGAAACTTCAACTTAGAATGAATTAGTGGCGATACACGCTGGTTGAGGGATGATAATTTCGCCAGTCGAACCAGAAATCTTTCAGCAGGGGCAAGCGCTCCAGGCATTTTCCTTGCGCAGAGCCTAGGGTAGCGCAGCCCTGAAAATTCCATTCACTGGCGGAAGCGGAATCCATCAGCACCCATTTGTCGCTGCCGCTCTTGCGGAAAAATTCGATGTCAACACCGTCAAGGCGGCTTACAAAAGCGCGCATTGATTTGCCGTCAGGCCCGACGGTCAGAAAAAAGGGAGTTCCTCCCAAACGATCCTGAATGGGTGATTGCGCGACAATCGCGCCGATCGGATAGGCCCGGCTAGCCCCTGCCACTTCCAGTCCAATCACGACATCACGTGACTGCAGCGCTGTGCCGGGGAAAGTAAGCACCAGCGGTAGTTTCTGTATTTCAGTCTCCCATTTGCTGTCGTACTCTTTTTCATCTTTGCTTACAGGAGCCAGAACCTGGCCGGCCGGAGATTCCTGCTTCCATAATCCGAAAGTCAACTCGTCATAGGGCGCCAGCTCGAGCGACTCACCCTTGAGCGCACCAAAGATTGCCTTGCCGCTCGCCTGCTGCCACCAGCTTCCCGTTTCCTCATCCCGCATTAAAAAATTTTGATTGTTGATTCCCGCCAGCCGAAAATGGAGTGCGCGGCCCCCGATGGTTCGTTTCCACACCAGACCGGTGTGACATAGGCTTCAATATGTCACCGCAACAGGAACTCTGCCCACCACGTCGTTCACCACGTGGTGATATGCCATTGCCCGAATCGGATAGGCACGGGCATCGCTGCCGAAGCGCACCGCCATCACCATCTCGGCAGAATCCAGTTTGGATCGATCCGCGGCCTCAAAGCCGGGGACGGGGACGGGATGAAACATCCACTCGAAATAATCCACTCTAGACATCACCGCAGAAACGGCCACCAGGCAAACACCCGCTCCCAGGAGAGCTCTCTTCCAGAGAGAAACCCGCCGCCACAAGAACACCACTGGGATCACGGTGCCAGCGGCAATGATCAGACTCCAAATTGGCGCTTGCTGCCGCACCGCCATCGCAAAGTTGAGCGCGCGAGCAGACTGGAACCGGAACGGCCGGATAATCAGAGCCGGAGCAAGGAACAGAAACAGCCCCAGGCAGACGGACAAGGCAAACGTCACGGCAAGCGCGAGAGTTCTTTTTCTCCCCGATTGGATTTCTGGAATCATCGTAAGCCACCCATCGAAGACAAGATTTTAATCTTCCGGCGCTTACTTACGATAGAAAATCACCTGGGCGGCGAACCACCACGGTGTCTCCGTTATGCCCATGTGTCGGACATCCAACTCTGACGCTGACGGGGGTGCGATTTCGTTTTGCGGATGAAAATGTGGCGCGCAACTATGTAGAGAGTGCTGGTTGGATTTGCGTGAGATCAGACGCTCTGGGCTTTCGCGGCGGTGTTTTTCCCGTTCTTGGTCGCCGGCCGGCGCAAACTGGGCACGTAGACACACGATCGCACATCATAATGACCAGTAAGGCAGGTGGCGCACAGATGAAGCTGATGTACTTTGCACTGAATAACCGGTGGCTCATTTCTGCAAAGATCGCAACCACCGCGAATTTTTCGCGGCGGCTCCGGCTTCCCGGAGCGAACGTCTTTCTGCAAGAAACGAGCTTTCATATAAAAACCCACTGATATGCTTAGCGCGCCGAGTGAAAGCAGCAAGGCAGCTACGCTTAACAGGTTTCCATCTTGATGATCGCCCAGCGCGGACGGGAGTACGCAGAGTCCGATAAAAGCCCCAACCACACCCACTACCATCAGCCAGTTGGCAGCGCGTGAAACCATAAGGCCAGTCCCTCTGGCAGAGCAAGAGATATGCCCGCCGGCACGCCTGAGATAACCTCCGGCGATAAACCCAAGATATCGGGTTTCCTCCCCTCAACTCCAGATGACGAAGGTCACTTT
>Ga0070698_100000684_pt1 | contig 36261 bp, 35 predicted proteins | sample KBSK1502metaG_FD_65477 | JGI IMG/M metagenome (GOLD analysis project Ga0070698, IMG submission 65477) | Corn, switchgrass and miscanthus rhizosphere microbial communities from Kellogg Biological Station, Michigan, USA - KBS K1-50-2 metaG | ecosystem: Host-associated > Plants > Roots >... | reverse complement strand
CAGAGCTTCGGCATGTTCGAGGCGGCGTTCCCCGACCTGCAGGTCCACCTCGACGAGGTGCTGGCGGCAGAGGACGACAAGGTGATCACCCGCAGCCGTTGGACCGGCACTCACGAAGGCGAATTCATGGGCGTGCCGGCCTCCGGCGCCTCCGTCGAGGTCAAGTTCATCGACATCTGGCAGATCGAGAACGGCTTGCTCGCCGAGAGCTGGGTGCGCATGGACTTCCTCGGCCTGATGCAGCAGGTCGGCGCCGTCCCGTCCTGAGCCAGAAGTCCGTTCCCCGGCCCTCTGACTGCCTTCTGCGACCTGAGGCCACGCTCAAGAGCGTCGCTTCGGAGCCCTCGCAGAGCCGTCTGACGGCGTGAGCGCGCAGTCTCGCCGTTCGGTGTGGGCTCGGCTTCAAGCCGTCTGACGGCGTGAGCGCGCAGTCTCGCCGTCCGGTGTGGGCTCGGCTTCAAGCCGTCTGCCGGCGACTGCCGCGCCGGCAGATCGTCATTGGCGGCTGCGGGTCTGCAGGAGGACTGTCGCGGGCAGGCCCGCTGGTTTGGTTATGGCGTTGTGGCGGGAAGCCAGTGCAGCCATGTTCCGTGCGAGTCGGTGAATGCTAGGGGCGTCTGGCCGTCCCGGGCGAGGACGAACGGCGCGCCTCGGTAGGCGGGCACCCGGATGCCAGGCAGGACGGCGGGTCCTTCGTTGGATAGCCAGATGGCCGGCAGGCCGCGGACGGTGCCGGCGAACCGCTGCCTGTCCTGGGGTGTGAGGTAGGCAAGCACGGCGGAGTGATACACGACCAGGGTCGCGCCGGCCGGGGCCTGGGCTGCCAGCGCGGGCAGGTCGGTAAGCAGGTCACCGCGATGGATCACGGGAGGGTCGCGGCGGGCTGCGGCGATCGCGGCGGCGAGTCGCTGCTCGCGGTCGCCTTCGCCGGGCCAGACCAGGCACGACAGCCAGCGGACGTCATCATCGCTGGTGACGTCGAGCGGGTCCAGGTCAAGCCCGGCCCGCCAGGTGATCGCGGGAAGCCGGTCCGGCAGCGGCACTGGTCCGCGTGGCGTGCAGCGCAGGACAGGCGCCCGGGGGTCCTGGCCGGCGATCTGGTGCCCGGCGTAGTCGTAGGAGTAGCGGTCGAACAGCAGGGTGAGCCCGGCGCTGGCGCCCACCTCGATCAGCGCCAGCGGCGGTGTCAGCTGGGCCAGCGCCGGCAACAACGTGGCGCACCTGGCCGGCTCGTTGGTCTGCGTCCGCCGGGCCAGCATCACCCCGGCCAGCTCGGCCCGATTCTGGCGGACCAGGGCCCGCAGCCCGGTGATGCCGGCCGGGGCGCCCAGCAGGTAGCGGGCTGCTGCGAACAGCAGGTTGGGCTGGCGCTTTTCTGGCGGCAGCGAGCCGAGGAAACGCAGAATAGCGGTGTCCTCAGCGACCGATGCGGCCAGGCATTCATAAGCCGGGCTGCGGCCGTGAGCGTCCTGGGCGAACGCCCGGTAGTTCTCCGCGGCGCCTATCCCAAGGTCATGACCATGCATCCACACGTACCGGACGCTACCGGCCGCCGGTCTAGGCCGGGTCCGGCTGAGCTACCGCTAGTTCCAGGCGATGATCACAGACGCCGGCTCCCGGCGCCACTGCGCCCGCGCATCCTGGACGGTGATCCGGCCGTTTTCCATCACACCGATCCGGCGGGCCCTGCGTGCGACGGAGGTGTCGTGGGTCGCTCTGCTGCGCGTTGCCAGGCAGCCAACGATCCCTGGCGATCGCTCGGGCGCCGCTTATACGGCGCGGTATCAGCCGGTGCGGGGCAGCACCGCGGACCAGCGCGCCCCGCCGTCGCTGGTGTGCCAGATCGTGGGCAGTTCGTTGTCGTTCCCGTCCTCGCCCAGGACCACGCCACGGGAGCGGCTGAAGAAGATCACCTGGCTTGTCCCTCCGCCGCTATCGCCGATCAGGGGACGCACCATGCGCCAGCGGATGCCGCCGTCCCGGGTGATCAGGAGCGAGCTGCGGCCGCCGGCGAGAAATGCGGTGCGGCCGGAGACCGCGTCGATGCTGCCGAGGTAGCCGGAGTTGAGCGGCGGGCAGCCCATCACCTTGCCGGGACACGGCAGGTGCACGGCCCATGACCGGCCCCCGTCGGTCGAGCGGGCGGCCGACTTCGCCTGGAAGCCCGCGCCCGGCTCGCCAGCGCACACGGCCAGCAGCGTCCCGTCCGGGGCGGCAGAGACCACAACGGACAGGGCACCGGCCCCGCACGGAACGGACCGCCGTGACCACGACGCTCCAGCGTCGCCGGTGAACCAGAGGGCGGCTTGATCGGGTAGCCCCCTCGGGCTGGTCCGGGGACTGGACACGACATACCCCGATGACCGGCCCGTGCGCACCAGCCATGTCTGGCCGGCCGCCGCCCCTGCAGCGGCCCCGCTGCTGGAGCCACGAACCGCAGCGCCAGCAGGCTGCGCCGGCGCGGGCGACCATGAGCGGCCGCCGTCGGCGGACTCCACCAGGCGGAGTCCGCACCGCGCTGACTGTCCGCCTGCGCGGGGGCACACAGCCATCACCATCCAGGCCGAGCGCCCCAGGGCGGCGACCGCCAGCGCCTGGCCGGGCAGACGGCTGGGTTCCCAGGTCCTGCCGCCGTCGTGGGTGACGAAGAGCCCGGGGCCGTAGAAGAATCCGTCGCCGTGGCCGCCCACGGCCAGTGCCGCGGCGGGAGCGTTCTCGGCGCACGGCCAGGAACTGACCCGGACCAGGGTGCTGAACCGCGCGCCGCCGTCGGTGGTCCGGCCGACCTCGTCCTGGCAGACCGCGCCTGACTGCCGGACGAACAGGCCGTAACCATCCGCCGGGCTGACGAACGCCAGACTGACCAGGCGACCGATGGCCGCAACGGCACCAGGCGCCGTGACGGCCGAGGTCGCGGCTCGCGGCCGGGCCGCCGCCGGCGGCCCACCGCACGCCGCCATCACTGCAGGAAGCAGGGCAACAAGAACGACCCAGGTACCGAGGCGAGATATCCGCACAACCTTTAGACGCCCGCGCGAAGCCATGGTTGTGCCCCGCCGCCGCGATCAACACACCGTACGCCGGCGGACGGGCTGGGTTTGCCTGCGGGCCTCGCCGGCGCCCGGCTCATGGCGGTGATCATGATGATGGTGATCGCCGGGCAGGCGCCCGCCGGCACCTGGGCGGCGGCGACCTCGCCGGAGCTGCGGACGCCGGCTGGCGTGCGGTCCTGCTGCGTCACGCCCGGGCCTGCAGCGTTTCCGGCTGGCCATAGGCCGCGGTAAAGCCCTGGCGCCAGCTTGGGTAGCGCAGCGTCCAGCCGAGTTCTCGCTTGGCCTTCGCGTTGGAGGCGCCGCGGGACTCGGCCATCATGACCATGCCCTCACCCGCGATCAGCCGGGCGAGCCAGCGGGGGACGTGGCGGGGCGGCTTGGCGCCGAGCGCGTTCGCGAGCACTGGCAGCCAGTCGCGCATTGGGGCGGGCTCGTCGTCAACGATGTTGTATATGCCGGCTCGGTCGTGTTCGAGCGCGAGCACGGTCGCTGCGGCGGCGTCGTCGAGGTGGATGAACGAGGACACGCCGCCGCCGCCGCCGACGATCGGGAACTGCCGCTTGCGGACGGGCTTGACCAGCCCGTCGTTGGAGCCGCCGTAGAAGCCGCCGTAGCGAAGCGCGACCCCGCCGGCGTCGGTGACCGCCTGGTCGAGATGGGCCATCGCGGCGTTGGTCTCGCGCGCCGCTGCCGGCGGGTTGGGGTCGAGGGGATCGTCCTCGGTCTTGACCGGCCCGCCCTCGCGCGCGTAGCGGTAGCTGGCGAAGCTCTGGGCGATGAACCGGTGCACGCCTGCCTCGCGCGCGGCGGCCAGCAGCGCGTCGGTGCCCTCGGTCCGAAGCCGGTTGGTCGGCGCGAAGCTGCGGTCGAGGTTCCTGGAGAAGCGCACATCCGCCAGAGCGGTCGCCTGGTGGACGATCGCGTCGGGCCCGGTTTCGAGGACGGCCTTGCGCACGGCGCGCGCATCGAGGAGATCGAGCGCGATCGCCTCCGCCCCGAGCGCCCGTACCCGCCCGGCGTTTCCTGGCGACCTGAAGGTGCCGATCACCTCGTGACCTCGATCGATCAGCTGAGGAACGAGCCGGGTGCCGATAGCACCGCTCGCCCCCGCAACGAAGACTCGCATCGTGTTCTCCTTTCGGTATCGGGTTAGCGTGCTGGATGTTTCCTTGTCACATCGGTCGTGTTCTGCGGGTCACTTGTGATGACACCTGGCAACCCGAGGATGTGACCGGTGGACGAGAACCAGTGGCTGGCGGATCGGTTCGAGGAGCACCGGGCGCATCTGCGCGCGGTGGCCTACCGGATGCTGGGCTCGCTCACCGACGCCGACGACGCCGTCCAGGAAACCTGGCTGCGCCTGAGTCGGTCGGGGGCGGGCGAGGTGGACAACCTCGGCGGATGGCTGACGACGATCGTCGCCCGCGTGTGCCTGAACATGCTGCGCTCGCGCAACGCCCCGCGCGAGGAATCCCTCGGGGTGCGCGTCCCCGACCCCGTCATCAGCCCAGACGGGGAACTGCAGCCGGAGGAGGAGGCGATGCTGGCCGAGTCGGTCGGCCTTGCCCTGCTGGTCGTGCTCGATACCCTGGGCCCGGCCGAGCGGCTGGCGTTCGTGTTCCATGACATGTTCGAGCTGCCATTCGAGGAGATCGCCCCCATGGTCGGCCGGACTCCCGCGGCGGCCAGGCAGCTCGCCAGCAGGGCGCGACGCCGCGTGAAGGGCGCCAGCATGCCGGCCCCTGACCCCCATCTCGCTCGCCAGCGGGAAGTAGTCGACGCGACCATTAGCCGCACGGCCAGCCTGAAGCGCCCGGCCGCGTCGCGCCGAGCTCAGAGCTTCGTTCCGCAGAGCGACAAAGCAATTACCTAACGTGATCGGCATTCGTCCCGGCGAGGCGCTACTGCCGCCGATATGGGCGGCAACCTAGTCGCCAGCGTGGTCGCTTATGCTCACCAAACCAGTGGGCGCGAACCAGGGCGTGTCATGATCGGGGCAGAGTGATGGGAGCGCTGTGAAGTATGAGATCGTCGCCGAGGCCTACCGTGACCTGGAGCGGGCCGGCGGCCGCCTGGCGCTGATCGAGCGTCTCGCCGCGCTGCTGGCGGCGACCCCGGCCGGGTTGCTGCCCACGGTCTGTTACCTGTGCCAGGGCCTGATCGCCCCGGAGTTCGCCGGAGTGGACCTCGGCCTGGCCGAGAAGCTCGCCGTCCGCGCGGTCGCCACCGCTACCGGCGCCGGCCCCGGGCAGGTGGCCGCCAGCGTGCGGGAGACCGGCGACCTCGGCCTGGCCGCCGAGCAGCTGCTGACCGTGACCGGCGCCGGCCGCCCGGCCAGCCTGCAGGTCACGGTCGTAGTCGACACCCTGCACCGGATCGCCGGGGCGGAGGGGCCGGGTTCGCAGGGCCGCAAGCTGGACCTGCTGGCCGGCCTGCTCGGCCAGGCCACCCCGCTGGAGGCCCGCTACCTGCTGCGCCTGGTCACCGGAGGGCTGCGGCTGGGCATCGGCACGCCCACCATCCTGGACGCGCTCGCGCAGGTGCACGCCGGCGGGCGGGCCGCCCGGCCGGTGCTGGAACGCGCCTACAACATCTGCTGCGACCTGGGCCAGGTCGCCGCCGCTTTGGCCGGCGGCGGAGTGGCGGCGGTCGAGCAGATCCAGGTCCGCCCGGGTAACCCGGTGCGGGCCATGCTCGCCCAGCGGCTGTCTGACGCTGCGGAGATCCTCGCCAAGCTGGGCGGGCACTGCGCTGCCGAGTACAAATATGACGGCGTCCGGATCCAGGCGCACCGGACCGCTGATGGCCGGATCGAACTGTTCACACGGCGGCTGGAGCGCGTCGCCGCCCAGTTCCCCGACGTCGTGGAGATCCTCGCCGAAGGACTGGGCCCGGCCGAGGCGATCGTCGAGGGGGAAGTCGTCGCCTTCGACGCCTCCGCCGGAGAGCTGCGCCCATTCCAGGAAGTCATGTTCCGGCGGCGCAAGCACGGCATCGCCGACGCCGTGCGGGACGTGCCGGTGGGCCTGTTCTGCTTCGAGCTCCTGTATGCCGACGGCCAGGACCTCACCCGGCTGTCCTATCCGCAGCGGCGGGCAAAGCTGGCCGAGGCGATCACCGTCTCGTCCCAGCTACGGCTCACCACCGCGGTCGAGGTTGCTGCCCCTGCCGCCCTGGAGGCGGCGTTCGAGCAGGCGGTCACCGACGGCTGCGAGGGGCTGGTGTGCAAGTCGGTGAGCCCGGCCGCCGGCTACCAGGCCGGCGCCCGCGGCTGGCTGTGGATCAAGCTCAAGCGGGACTATCGCACCGAGCTATCCGACACCGCCGACCTGGTCGTCGTCGGCGCGTTCGCCGGGCGTGGCCGCCGCCGCGGCGTCTACGGCGCGCTGCTGCTAGCCGCCTACGACCCGGACGCCGACGTCTTCGCCGCGGTGACCAAGTGCGGCACCGGATTCTCCGACGCCGAACTGGCCGCGCTGCCCGCCCGGCTGGCGCCGCTAGCCCGCACCCAGCGGCCCGCCCGGGTCGACGCACGCCAGCAGCCCGACGTGTGGTTCGAGCCCGGGCTCGTGCTGGAAATCCTCAGCGCCGAGCTGACCCTCTCACCGAACTACACCGCCGCCTGGGGACAGATCAAGGAACAGGCCGGCCTGGCGATGCGGTTCCCCCGATTCACCGGGCGATGGCGCGACGACAAGGCCCCGCAAGACGCCACCACCACCGGCGAACTGATCGGCCTCTACCGCACCGCACAGCGAAAGCCAGCAAGCACCTGAGCGCCGCCCTCGTCGCACCTGTCAGGCTGAGCGCATTAACGCGAGCCGGCCAGACATTGAGGACCAGCACCCGGGACCTGGAGGCCGCGTGAGCGAGGCCGGATGGGACCCGGTTCACGGCTTCACCCAGGCTCATGCCGTGCTGCCCGGGTCGCGGACCGCGCCGCGAGCAGGCGGGTGAAGATGCTGTCGGCGTGTTCCACCAGCATTGTCATCTCGTATGCGACCAGGTCGAGGTCGGCTGCGGCGGTGGTGAGCACGGCAAGGCTCGATCCGTCATCGATCGCCATGATCACGAGGGTGCCCCGTTCCATGACGACCAGGGCCTGGGTGACGGCACCGCCGTCGAATACCCGGGCTGCGCCATCGGCCAAGCTGATCAAGCCGGAGGTGATCGCGGAGAGCTTCTCCAGATGATCGGGCTGTATACGGTCGGAGACTGCCACCGGGACGCCGTCCGAGGACACCGCGAGGGCGTGCAGTACCCCGGGAACACGCTCGGTGAAGTCGGTGATGAGCCGGTCGAGGTCCTGCGGATGGAGGGCCGGATCCACGTGCTCGCCTCTCAGTCATCCTGGGCCGGCTGCTTCGCGTCGCGGTCCATCCGGGTCACCGCCCTGGCCCGACGGGAGCCCCGCTGGAAGCTGGCCAGCCTGCGCAGCGCGATCTGCGCCGATTCGGCCGCCGTGACCTGCCGGGTCTCCCGGTCAACCGCGACGCCGGGGACGAGGTTGGCCTGCGGAATCCGCCGCGGCAGCCCGGCGGAGGTCGGGGCACCGAACGCCTGGGTGTCGGCCGCCACCGCGGTACGCCAGCCGTCGGCGGCGGAGGCCCAGGATGCCGGGGCCGCGGCCGGCTGCCCCGCCAGCGTCGGCTGGCCGGCTTGCGGCTCGCTGGGCCGGAGCAGGTCCCTGTCGCGGGTATGGAAATAGTCGGATTCGACGGATTCGAAGATGGGCAGCGCGCCGCCCAACTCCGCACCCACCGGCTCCGGCACGGTCACGGCGAAGGTGGCGGCTGGGGCCGGGGATGGCAACGGCGCGCCCAGCATCAGCGGGACGGCATCGGGCATGGCGATCTCCGGCCCTACGGCAAACTCTGGCCCGGCGGCGAACCGGGGAGCTGAGGGCCGCGGATCCGCGGCCGCGGCCACGGCGCCGGCTCCCCCGCCGGCCCCGGCCCGGAGGACTTCGCCAGTTTGTCCCGGCCAGCCGCCGGGCCTGGCGTCCTGCGTGATCAGTGCGGCGGGAAGGTGCACTTCGGCGATGGTACCGCCGCCCGGCCGCAGCCCCAGCGCCACCTTGATGCCGTGCCGCGCCGCTAGGTGCGCGACCGCGAACAAGCCCATGTGCCGGGCGACAGCCACGTCTGCGAGGGGCGGGTGGGCCAGCTGCCAGTTGAGCTGGCTCAGATGCTCCTCGGGCATGCCCGTTCCGCCGTCGGTAATGTTGATCAGCGAGTCGCCGCCGCGCACTGTGTGCCCGGACACGATTACCTGGGTCGTCTTGGGCGAAAACGTGGTGGCGTTCTCTAGCAGCTCGGCGAGCAGGTGCACGGTATCGGCCGCAGCGCTCCCGCTGACCGAGACACCCTGCTGGACGTTGAGGATGACCCGGTCGTACTGCTCGATCTCGGACACTGCGGCCCGAAGCACGTCCACCAGGGTGACCGGCTCGGTCCGGCGGCATGGTGTCTCGTGGCCCGCGAGGACGAGCGCGCTGTCTGAGTTGCGCCGCATCCGGGTGGCCAGATGATCCATCTGGAACAGGCTGGCCAGCCGTTCCGGGTCATCCTCACGGAGTTCCAAGCTGTCGATCAGCCGCAGCAGCCGTTCCAGCAGGGAATGGCTGCGCCGGAAGAAACTGGCGAATATGGCACTGACGCTGCCGCGCAGCCGGGCCTCTTCCCCGGCCAGCCGCACCGCTTCCCGGTGCACCCGGTCGAAGGCGCGGGCGACCTGTCCGATCTCGTCGGTGGACAGCATGTCGATCGGCGTCACCGGGAGAGGGCGCCCGGAGTTCCCGGCCACGCCCAGCGCACGGACCTCCGCAGGCAGGCGTGCCCCGGCGACATCCAGGGCGGCTGCTTCCAGCCGTCGCAGCGGGCGCACCATGGACCTGGCAATGATCATGGTGGCCAGCAAGGCAAGGGTTAGGACGGCCAGCGCCGCGCCGCCGGTGATTATCGCGGACCGCATCGCGCTCCGCTGCAGGGCCTGGGCGTAGGCCGTGATCCAGGCCGCCAGCTGCTGCTCGGCATGGCGCATCCAGCCGACCGTGTGGGACATCCCGGCCCGCCACTGCTGGCTGGCGTGGGCACCGAGGGACAGCGTGCCATTGCCGACCGCCGTCGCGCGCTGTTCCACCGCCCGGGCCTGCCCGGCCAGCGGGCCGGCCAAGGTGTCGGTGAGGGCCCAGCTCTCCTCGGGGGTCGCCGAGCTGCGGAACGATACGAGGTCACTGGCCTGCTGCGCCTGGGCGCTGGTCAGCGCGGTGAGCGCGCCGGGCCCGAAGTGGCCCTCGGCGAGCGCCGCGCCGAGGATGGCCTGCTGCTGCGAGGCTTGGTCCTTCATCCTGGATAGCGAGCCGAGCGCGCGCACGCTGGTGATGAGTGCGGAGTTGCCGCTCAGGTCGGCGATGCCGTCGTTGACCGGTAGCAGGCCAGCTGTCGCTGCGGAATAGCCGTTGATCACGGCCAGAGCGGGAGCCTGGCTCTGCGCCGCGTGCCTGCGCAGGCCAGGCAGTTCGGCGATGCTGGCCAGGACCGTGGTCGCGCTGGCCCGTGTCTGGGCCGGGTAGCCGCGGCCAGACCGGAGAACCAGCCGGCGCACCGTGGCCGCCCAGCCGTCGGTGATCACATACTGCCGATGCAGGGCCACGAGGCCCGCGGCCGGGCGCCCGTCCGCGATGAACGCGGCCGTGTCGGCACGCTCGTCCTCCATCGCCTGCGCTAAGCCGGTGACCTGCTGGCCGAGCACCGCGAGTCGGCCGACCTGGCCGTACGCCTCAGCGCTGCGCCTCGCGTCAGTGACCCCCAGCCCGGTGAGCGCCAGGCCCAGCATCGTCGGAATGGCCACCAAGACGATCAGTCGGCAGGCCACCCGCCAGTTCCGCGGGGCCAGCGCCGAGCCCGCGCCACGCTGGGCGGGCAAAGCGCCGGGAGGGGCGGCATCGGCCGAACTGGACTGACTCATCGCGCGTCCTCGCTGATCTCGGAAACTGCTTCCGCAGGCAACGGCAATTCTCCAGGCCACCTTAGACAAGAGGCGAGAAGATCACCTTTCCCCCCGTTCCTCCCAAAGACGATACCTCTGGGCCTGTGTGCCGGGATACCGTCCCGCTGGGGCGTCCGTGACTGCCCGGTGCGACAGCGACGGCCGGGCCTGTTACGACCGCAAGCAGGCCGCGGGCAAGACACCGGCCGAACCTCATCGATATGCGCGCCTGCCGATCATGCTGCTGGCAACTAGCCGAGAACAGATCGGGGTGATCTGCAGTCTCAGCAGACCAAGATCATCGCCTGGAGTGGCCCGAGAGATGGCATGACGATAGCTGAGCCGTCAGCCGCCGGCCTGGCTGCCGCCGGCCGACCGTGATGAGGTGAGGGACGCGAATACAACAGTGGAGCTGAGGTAATGGCCGGTAGCGTAGTCGAAAGCGCCGCCGCACGTTATCAGGTGCAGGGCCGCGTAGCCGGTCGCCCCGTAAACGGTTTTCGCCGGGAAACTGGATTTAAGGTATTGGCGTACGCCGGTGACGCGGAAAACAGCGGTGATCCCGTCGGCGAGCGTCACATCGATGCTGTCCCCGGGGCGGAGGGCTCCCAGGCGGAAGAAGACAGCAGGCCCGTGGTAGCCGTCGAGGTGACCTTCGATGACCGACGCCCCGATCTGGCCGGGCGTTGCCGAGTACTTGAACCATGCGGCCTCACCGGGCCTCGTGTGAAGCGACGGGATCTGGATCGTGCCGTCGGAGTTGACTCCCAGGTGCAGCAGTTTGGAGTGCACGCCAATGGCCGGGATATCGACGGACACCGGCAGTGAGCGCTGCAGCGATGGCCCCCGGGCATTGCCTGCGGATGGCCCGGCAGCGCCCGCTGCCGCCAGAAAGGGCCGCGGCGCGTGCTCCTGGGCAGTGACCGCGACGCCGACAGCGGCGGCCCCGCCCACGATGAGAAGGACGCCGGCCACCCCGGCAACGCGGGCACGGAGGCTTCCTAACGTACTGGCCTGGGGGGCGTACTCGCTCTGCGGCCAGGACATGACTACACGACACCCGGCTATACGCCGCCACTCCGCATCCCCCAATGCGTCCCTCCGTCTTCCCCAGGGTGCTTTAATCGCGTAGCCTAATATTCCAGTGATGAACAGGCCATTTCATGTCTGTGCCGTCTATGGCTTTACCTTTATGGCCGTCGGCGCTTCCGGGGATCTGCCTTCGGCCGGCACGGGCAGTGACCGGTCCGGCCGCGATTTCTCTTCCGATGCCGGGACCGGGAAATGGCTCCGGCGCCTGCCGGACGCATAAGGACGCATAAGGAGGTCCCATAACGATGCGCACAACCATCATGGGGACGGGCCTCAGCGCGAGGTTGACCGCCGCCTGCTGCGCCACCTTGGCCATAGTCGCTTCCGCGTCAGTCTCGGCCTGCACGGCGTCCTCGCCCTCGCCGACACCGACTCCATTCTCACCCGCAGTAACCGGCTCGGCAACACCGACTATCCTGCCTAGCGGCACGGCTAGTGTCACCACGCCGAGCGCGAGCGTTAGCCCGTCGGCATCGCCGCGCACGTCGGCATCGCCGCGCACGTCGGCCAGCCGGCTCCCTACCGCTGCCCCGGCCACTGGCGGCGGTGGCACGGCCGGATTCCAGGACGCCCTGCTCTTCGGCCTCGGCGGAGCAGCGATCCTGGCCGGCGCCGGGAGCATCGCCTACCGCAGAAAGGTCATCAGGAACCGCTGACACACGTGGCCGCTGGGCCGTTGTACGGTAGCGGAGCGGAGCCATCAGCAGGCTCCGTATCGCTGCTGCCTTGATTTTCTGTCAGATCCGGCGTAGCACGGCAATCACCTTGCCGGCGAACTTCGCCCGGCCGCCCGGAATCGGGGTATGGGCGGGGTTCTGCGGCATCAGCCAGACCTGGCGCCCCACCTTCTTGTACGTCTTGACCGTGCCCTCAACCTCTATCCCTTGGATCGTCGCGGCCACGATGTCGCCGTCCTGGGGCGCCTGGAACAGCGGGCGGACCACCACCCAGTCACCGGAGACGATCCCGGCCCCGATCATCGAGTCGCCGACGACCTCAAGGATGAACAGTCCTTCTTGTCTGCCGACTACCTCCCTCGGCAGTGGCAGGTAGTCCTCAATCGACTCCTGGGCCAGGACCGGGCTGCCCGCCGCGATCCGCCCCGCAACCGGCACCCAGGCCACTTTCTCCGGCGCGCGATCCTCCGGTGCCTGGTCAGCCCCCGGCCCGGCGTCCCCCGGCAACTGTCCGGGTTTGCCCGCCTCCGACGGGAAGACTGGCTCGCCAGGCAGCCGCACCTCCACCGTGCGCGGCCGTCCCGCCTCCCGGCGCAGGTATCCGCTGGCCTCTAATTTCCCGTACTGGTAGGACAAAGCGCCCGTGCTGTCGAGATCGACTTTCACCAGGACCTCGCGCATGGACGGCGGGCGGCCGCGGTCCCGCATATGGCTCCGGATGGCCACCAGGATGTCGCGCTGGACCGGCGTAAGGCCGCCGGGCGGCTCCGCATTGATCACCGCAAGGCCTCCCCTCCCTGGCCGCGGGCCGCCTGCGGCGCAGACCAGCCAGCTACCGTCTTGCGTCTCGCCGAGTCCCCCATTAACCGATCATGCCAGGCGGAGGCGGTTCCGTCGCTAGCGGCGGCCGACGTCTTGCCCGCGGAGCACAAGGCCCCGTCCGGCCAGGAGCAAGCCGCTACCGTGACGCTCGCCACGGGGCCAGTTGGCTGACGCGGCGGGCGGTGGGAATGCGGCGCAGAGCGTTCTGCTATCACCCGGCGCCGCATTCCCGGCGGCGTGGGGCGCGTGAGACAGGACAGCCCCTGCGCTGGCGCGGCCGTTCCGGCGCCGCCGGGGCAGTCGGCGTGGATCATCTCGCCGACCCCCGGCCCGGCCAGCGTCGTACCGACGCGGCGCGCGCTGTTTACGGCCATGCATCGGCCGGGGCCTGGCCCGGATCCTCGCCCGTGGCGGAGGCGCTGCGTTTGCGCGCCGATCCCGTCTAGCCGCCCGTCCGGGTTGACACCACAGCTGTGGCGAGCGAGCCTGGACACCGGACGATCGAGCTGGCAGCAGGGGAGCACGCCATGCAAACCGATCCGTCGTCGTCTCGTTCCGGGCAAGTCCAGGTGGGCTTGGTCGCTGCGCTGTGGCGTTATCCGGTGAAGTCCATGATGGGAGAGGAGCTGAACTCCTCCGGCATCACCGACAGGGGCCTGCTCGGGGACCGGCAGTTCGCCGTCGTGGACCGCGCTACAGGGAAGGTCGGAGGAGCCAAGAACCCGAGGAAGTGGGGCAACTTCTTCAACTTCCGGGCCACCGGCGTTCGTGTGCCACCGGTTCGCCTGGCGACCTCAGTCCCAGCGTTGCGCGTTGCTGTCGCTGAACGAGCCGGCAGGTTCTGGGATGACGCAGAACAACAGCCCGGCGGGATCGCGCATGATCCACCAGGAGTGCACCTGCTGTACTCGTTCGGCACCAAGTTCCTCCAGCCTGGTCATCTCGGCGGCCAGGTCGTCGGTGTGGATGTCGATGTGTACCCGGGCCGGCCCGTGCTCAAGCCGCTGGATGAGCAGGCCGAACTCCTGGCCGGGCAGCTCAGCTCCGTGATATTCGGGATAAGTGTCGTACGGGGTCAGCGGCTGGCCGGCAGCCGCACTCCAGAACGCCAGCTCACGGTCGTGACCGGCAGGCGGCACGTCAATCACGATCTTGGACAGCCTGCTGTGGTGCGCCACGGCGCAAACCTACGCGACCGGGCCGCCAGGCTGACGTTCTGGTCTTGACAGACTGCTCCGGCGGCCACTACTAATTGTTGCTTACTAACCGGTGCTTAGTAGCGGGTGTGGAGGATGCACCAGAAGTTCGATGATCTCGGCCGCTTCGCCGACCCGTCCCTGCTGATCTTGACCAGCCTGGCCGACGGCCCCCGGCACGGCTATGCGATCATGACCGACATCGCCGCGTTCAGCGGCGTCAAGATGGAACCGGGAACGCTGTATGGCGCGCTGACCCGGCTGGAACGCCGCGGCTGGGTCCGGCCGCTGCCCGCCGACGACCGCCGAAGACCGTATGAGATCACCGAGCCCGGCCGCGCCGTCCTGACCGAGCAGCTTGCCAGCATGGCCCGGATCGTGACGGTGGGCCACCGGCGGATCGCACCAGCATGAGCGGGCTCGCCGACCGCCTCGCCCGGCTGATGGTCTCCTGCTATCCGCGCCGGTGGCGGCGCCGCTACCGGCAGGAACTGCTGGCGCTGCTCGATGAGCACCCATCAAGCCCGCGGACGGTGGCCAATCTCGCGCTCGGCGCGGTCGGCACCCACCTGGACCCCGCCTACCGGAGGGAAGGTATCACCATGTCTGGACCTGGGGGCCCGCTGCGCACGACCGCGGCAGTGGCGGGCCTTGCCGTCGGCCTGGTTGTCGTTGTTGGCGGCTTGCTGGCCCTGGATATCAGGCACGAACAACAAACGGACGGGGCACTGACCGCGAGCTACGCAATGGGCATCGCTGTCTCCCCCAACACGCGGCTGGGCGTCACCGCCCAGGGAACGGGCCTTGGTGGTGCGGGCTGCTGCGACCTGGTCTGGCGAATCGGCGCGCACCCGAAACTGCTCGCCAAGTTCCCCGGTGCGGCGCCGCTCGCCTTCGCGTACGGCGGCCAGACCGTGCTGGCTGCTTCCCTCACCGGGGTCACCGAATGGTCTTTGGCCGACCCAGCCCGGCCGGCGCGGATCGCCACCATGCCTGGCCCCGGCCCAGCGCAGGGCATTGCCTACGCACCCGATCACACCATGGTGGCCGTCGCCTACGCCAAGGCCGTGCACCTGTGGAACCTGGCCAACCCGGCGGCCCCGCACCGGATCGCGATAATCCCGGCCGCCGCTAACACGGCCGCCCCGGGCTACTCCAGCGTCCAGGACCAGATCGCCTTCTCCCCCGATGGGCGGACGCTGGCCACCACCGCCGCCCACCACGCCGTCAGCCTGTGGGATGTGTCTACCCCATGGGCGCCCCGGCACCTGGCCACCGTCGGCCGCGACACCGGCCCCATGGCGGCGCTGGCGTTCTCCCCGGCCGGGTCACAACTGGCCTACCTCGGTCAAAACGGTAAGCTCACCGTGTTCAACCTCACCGACCCGGCACACCTTGTGCACGCGGCGATACCCGGCTCGCCTGCGACGCTGGTCACCTGGGGCAACTACGCGCTCTCCTACTCACCCAGCGGCACACAGCTCACCGCCGTGGTTGTCATCGAGGAGACAGGCGGCGACCGGCGCATCTGCACCTGGAACGTGACCAGCGTGTCACAGCCACTGGCCGCCCACTGCCGCGCTGATAACTTCCCGACAGCAGGCGCGTTTACCTTCACCTCCAACCGAACCGCGATCGTCGGCCCTGATCCCCGCGGGGCAAACAAACTGTCAAACACGCTGTCCATCTGGCCGACTCTCCCCGGCTGAGCGCCCCTAAACGTGCGCCCACCGGACGCAATGTGGTCGATAGTGGTCACGGGCGCAGGTTGCGCGGTCTGCCGGGGTCGGCCGCGACTGTCCGACACCGGCACGGTTGCTGCACAGTCGTGCTGCACGCAAGCGATCTTGACACTTAACAACGGCTGACGATTGAGATGGTCTTACCGGGGGTGAGGATAAGCGCCGTGGCTGCGGGGCTGGCCTTGAGGCTTAGAACGGGGGCGGTCCGAGGATCTCGATCGCGCCGGTCCGGGCGGCCGCCTCCCTTATCCGGTCGAAGTCGACGGGCCCGGCCGGGTTGTCCTGGGTGGCGGGCTCGCTGGCGTCGCGGTAGAAGGCCTCGCCGCCGCCGGGTGTTTGCAGGCACAGCATCCGCGCCTGCGGTGAGGTGACCAGGAACGCGTGCGGGGTGCCGCGAGGCATGACGGCGATGCCGCCGGCCCCGAGCAGCCGCTCCTGCTGGCCGATCCTTAGCCGGATCTCGCCTTCGAGCATGTAGAACGTCTCGTCGGCCGCGGGGTGCGTATGCAGGGGCGTCGCCTTCCCCGCCTCCAGGCGGTCCTCGAAGATCAAGAACGCTCCGCCGGTCTCCTCGGCGGTGGCCTTCCACGTGTGCAGGCCGCCTCCGCAGAACCAGCGCCGCTCGCCCTCTCCGCTCTCGCGCACCGTCGCGCTCAGGGTCTTCACGGCTGTCTCCTCACCTTCGTGGGACATGAATCCCATAACGAAACTAAGGTACCATGAAGCCTGTGTCAATCCCCTACGAACGTTCCGGGCGCACCCGCCAGAAGCAGCGCACCCGCGAGCACCTGATCGCCGCCTCGCGAGCGCTGCTGGCCCGTGGCGGGTCACCGCCCACCATCCAGGAGGCCGCCGCCGCCGCCTCAATCTCGCGGACGACCGCCTACCGCTACTTCCCCAGCCAGAAAGCGCTGCTCGCCGCGGCCCATCCCGAGACCGAGACTGCCTCCTTGCTGCCGCCGGACATCGGCGACGATCCCCAGGCGCGGCTCCAGGCCGCGGTGCAGGCATTCACCCATCTCATTTCCGAGACCGAGCAGCAGCAGCGGACCATGCTCAGGCTCTCCCTCGAACCCGGCCCGCCCCCCCGCGAACTGCCGCTGCGCAAGGGCCGGGCCATCGCCTGGTTCGAAGAAGCGCTCGCACCACTCAAGCCGCAGATGACAGACGCGGACCTGCACCTCCTCGCCCTGGCGATCCGCAGCACCACCGGCATCGAGTCACTGGTCTGGCTCACCGACGTCGCGCGCCTGCCGCGTCACCAGGCCCTAGAACTCATGCAATGGTCCGCCCGCGCACTACTGCACCACGCACTGACCGAAGGCCTGCCACCGGCAGGCGACACCTCATAGCGCCCCCGCCCGCAAGCGGCCGTCGTCCGCGTCCGGGCATGATCGCGCCCAGGGGCCCAGCGCATCCGGATCTGCCGCATATGGCGTGTCAGATCAGGCATGACGTAGCCGCCCGGCGGCCCGTGGTGGAAGATCGACAACTACCTCGGCCCGCGACCTCCGGCAGATCGCTCACACCGACGTTGTCGAGGTCGGCCTCGGACCACGCCGATTGACAGCTCATCGAGCAGCAGCACCTGGGGGTGAACATAGTTGCGGGCAAGCGGTCCGGTGCGGTCACCAAGACGACGTCAAGGTCGGCAGGTGCTGCCGTCGTGTTGCCGCCGGGCCGTTAGCGTGGTGCTCGCGGTGAGGCTTGGAGAACCTGTCCAGGGACGGCTACGCCGGAACGGGGCTGCTGATGGCAACGGACGGCGGGAGCATCCATGCCGGGGCGCGCCCGAAGGCTGGTAAGAGCCGCCCATCACCTTCGCACCTCACGTACTTCCAGCACATAGCCGGAGCCGGTGTGGCTGATCGGGCCTGTGACCGTCACAGCTGGCATCGTTCCGCCGCTGATCTCCGGCGCGATGGTCATGTATGCGGCCACTTCGTCCGGCAAAGCGAGTTGAGGGGCTCGTGTTGCCCGGTCCCACTGGACCTTGCTGGCGGGATTGAGCGGTGCCAACTGAACCGCTGGCCGCCGTCCGTTTCCTGCGAGGAAGAGCTTGTCGTCCCGTATTTCTACTGTGCCCGTCAGGCTGACTTCGGCCCCGCGCAGTACGTAGCTGTCGTTGACGATGCGCCGGAATTGTTCATCCCAGCGCTCTAACGGCGGCAAGCGGTCGTCGATGAGGAACACCGTGGCCGTCGAGGCCTCCGCTTCGGGGATGGGGTCGACGAACTGCACGCCTTCGAGGCGGCCGAGAGCCTCATTGGCCCCTCCCCAGCACGCCGCGATCCCGTAGGGACATGTCCCGGGTCGACGTCGAGTGACTGTTGCGGGCTGTCGCGCCGGCCCCACATCAGCACCAGGCCGTTCGGCAGGACGTGAGCGTGGATACCCACATTGGGGAGCGAGAAGACCGGGCCCCACTCGCCCCGCACGTCGCTCGTCTCGATCGTGAACGTAAAGGGCGCGGCCTGAGCGGCTCCCTCGTCAGCCGTCGTGAGCGAGGTCGTTCCGTCCGTGTTCAGCTGCAGGAAGGTCGTGTCATGGTCGTCGTACGCGATGCGAAGGTAGTACTGGACGGCGACGCCGACCTGGAACGCGCCTATCGGGATCTCCGCCGAATAGTACTTATTGTTGCCGATCACCGTGACAAAGATAAGTGGCACCGGCGTCCAGCCGACGTCGGTTGTCCGCTTGAAGAACAGGCTGCTGCCGTCCTGTAGCTGGTTGCCTTGGTTTCCTCCGCCCTGGAACTGGTTGCCGGTCGTAATAATGACAGAGGCCACCTCATTCGTCGGGAATACAGGGTCGCGCATCCCGGCCTGGCCGCGCAGCTCGGGATTTGCTGGTATATGCCACACATTACCAAGGTTCGCCATGTGAAAGCACTCCTTCCGCGGGCCGAGCTCGCTCTTGCTGGTGTTTGGCGGCCGACATCCGGCTGCGCCTGATTGGCATCGGCCCAGATGTTCCGCCGTCCACACTGCTGGACGTTTGCCCAGAAATCCAGCCGATTGCCAACCGACAGTACGTAACCCTGCGACACGACATTGAGCATTTTCCAACTTCTCTCACTCATCTGTTACGTTGCCTGGGTGGCCGCCGGGGCCGCAATCATCGACTCATGGCATCGGTGCTCTTGAGCCGATGCCATTGCACACCGCAAAGCCCCGCGCGCAGCGGCATATGCGGACTGCGGCGCCGATTTCAGTTACGCGATGCTGGGACACTGCCTGACTGGCTTGAATAGGCGCAGCAGCAGGAATCCCGGTTCTGTGGTCAGCTTGTCGTAGTCCTCGGGATAACGCTCGCGCATGGTGCCTGCCGGGAGAGGCTCGATCACTTTCTCGATCAGGAATCCAGAATCGGTGGCGGCCGTGCACAAAGCGGACAGCGGCTCGCGCCAGAAGCTCACCGGCTGGTCCCCGGACGGCGTGTGCCAAATATCGGTTTCCAGCTTCACGTCGAAGTAGGAGCCGCCTTTGCGCAGCCAGTCGATGGCCGGGTGCTGGGTCGACACCACCAGGGCGCCGCCTGGGCGCAGGATGCGGCAGAACTCGGCGAAGGCGGCGGCGCGGTCATTGGCGTAGTGGATGGCGAGAGCGCAGACGATGAGGTCATAGCTGCCGTCGGGGTAGGGCAGCGGCCCGCCCAGGACGGCGCGATCGATCTGCGCCCGGTTCGCCGTTCGTTTCCTGGCCAGGTCCACCATGACCGGGCTCGCATCGAAGGCCGTGACGTCGGCTCCGCGGGCAAGAAGCTCCTGGATGTAGAACCCGGGCCCGCACGCCGCGTCGAGGACCCGGCGGCCGCCGACCGATCCCAAAGCGGCCAGAACAGCCGGCCGATCATAATGGGCGTTGTAGGCGCTGTCCGCCGCATGCCGCTGATAGCCGGCGCCCATCTTGTCGTAGGCAGACCACAGTTGCCCATCCACGCAGACACCTTAGCCACAAGCCCCACGGAGTGCGCCCGCCTCGCCGCCGCCATCGGAGCCATGCGGGACAGGACCTGCTCACTAGTTGATCTTTCGGGGCGGACGCCGACCGGCTGGCTGCGAGCGACCGGAGCGCCCGCACGTTGACGCAATCGGCCGGTTGCCATAGTGTGGCAACCGATCAGTTGCTACTTGTTGGAGGCTGCCATGGGGTTCCCCGATCGCATCGAGCGGGTGGTCGACATCGCCCACCCGCCGGCCAAGGTGTGGGCTGCGCTCACCACGGCCGAGGGTCTGGGCAGCTGGTTCGGCAACCAGGCGACGATCGACCTGCGCCCGGGCGGATCGGCCCAGATGACGTGGACCGGCGGCCACACCGCCGACATGCGGGTCGAACGGGTCGAGGAGCCGACGGTGTTCGGCTTCACCTGGCACATCTACGGCCTGCCCGATGACGATCCGCGCCGCACCTATGTCGAGTTCACGCTCGAGCCGGTCGGTGCGGGCACGCGGCTGACCGTGGTCGAAACCGGCTTCGCTCAGTTGCCGGAAGACGCCTACCGCAAGGCGTACGACGGCAACACTCAGGGTTGGGCGAGTGAGCTGGGCGAGCTGGTCGACTACCTCGATGCCGCCTGACATCGAGGCGATCGCCGAACAGGTCTTCGTCGCCCTGGCCGACCCGAGCCGGCGCGCCATCCTGGCCGCGCTGGCGTCGGGTGGTCCCGCCACAGCCACTGACCTGGCCGGGCGCCTGCCGATCACGCGGCAGGCGATCGCCAAACACCTTGCCCTGCTCGCTGAGGCTGGCCTCGTGACGGCCGAACCGGGGGAGCGGCGCCGGGTGCGGTACCGGCTCCGCTCCGCCCCGATGCAGGTGGCGCAACAGTTCCTGGCCGCGCTGGCCCGCGACTGGGACGGCCCGCTCGACGCGTTGAGGGACCACCTCAGTCGGTGAGCCCGGCCATCAGCTCGCGGGCTCACCACAAGCCCACTCCGCACAACCGCGAAACTGGAGGGAATCATGAGTTATCAAAGTTTCACCGCTGCCTTCTCGGTGGACCAGACTCCTGAGGAGGCCTCCGGCGGCACCGACACGCCGGGGGGTGCCTGTGGTGGCCGGCCGGGCCACCTGGCAGGCCGAACTGGATGCGCTGCTGGTTCGGGATAAGGCGCACACTCGCGAAGGTGACGCGATCGCGGCAGCCCGCCGGCGGCTGCCGATGGTCAAGGTGGACTCCACCATTTCGCTGACCGGCCCGCACGGGCCGGTCACGCTGCTGGAGGTGTTCGAGGGCCGCCGGCAGCCGATCGCCTACTTTCACATGTGGCACGCCGGCCGGCCCGCCGCCGCCCAGTGCGAAGGCTGCACGTTCTACAACGGGCAGGTCCGCGAGCTGTCCTACCTGCATTCCCGCGACGTCACCTGGATGTCCGTGATCGCCGTCCTCGTCCTGGCCCAGAAACTGCTGCCCCCCAAAGCCGCCATCGATGTGCCGCTGGCGCTGGCGATCGCCGGGCTCGGGATCCTGATCGTCATCGCGCCCTCGCTGGTTCCCGGGCTCATGCCACCGATGTGAGAGGTCATCGGTGGCGCGGGCCACGCCAAGCTGTTGTAACGAGATGAAGGAGAGAAACAATGACCGATCACAAGACCGGAACACGTGAAGAGTGGCTGGCGGCCCGGCTGGAGCTGCTCGAGGCCGAGAAGGCGCTGACGCGGCGCAGCGACGAACTGGCGCGGAGGCGGCAGGAGCTGCCCTGGGTCCGGATCGGCAAGGAGTACCGCTTCGAGACCGACGAGGGCACAGCCTCCCTCGCCGATCTCTTCGCAGGACGCTCGCAGCTGCTCATCTATCACTTCATGTTCGGGCCCGAGTACACGGCAGGGTGTCCGTCCTGCTCGGCGATCGCGGACGGCTTCGACGGCTCCGCCGTGCACCTCGCCAATCACCACGTCACGCTCTGCGCGGTGTCGCGGGCTCCGCTGGCGAAACTGCAGGCGTACAAGCGGCGGATGGGCTGGAGCTTCCCCTGGGCGTCGTCGTCCGGCAGCGACTTCAACTACGACTTCCAGGCGGCAGTCACCACGGAGCAGTGGCAGTCGGGAGCGGTCGAGTACAACTTCCGCAAGGCGGACTTCCGAACGCCAGCTGGTCAGGACAGTTCCGGGCTCGATGAGTTCGCATCGAGCATCGTCGGAACGGACTGGGAGACGTACAGGCGAGAAGGGCCCGGCGTGAGCGCGTTCGCGCTCGATGATGGCGTCGTCTACCACACCTACTCGGCGTACGCGCGCGGCCTGGACGGCCTCTGGGGCATGTACCAGTGGCTCGACCGCGCGCCACTGGGCCGCAACGAGACCGGCTTCTGGTGGCGCCGCCACGACGAGTACGACAGCCAATGACGCGTGCCGAACCAGGCGCCACCGGCCTCACTGCCGCGTGCGCCGGCCCGCCGGCTGGAGCCCGGCGACCGCTCCGAGGGCCGTCGTGCAGTCGCCGGATAGCAGCGGGGGCCTGGTGACCCGCGCAGTCGCGTCGGCAACGGCGTGATAGAACAGCCTCATGCGGTCGAGCCGACCGCCTGCGGGAAGCGAGGGACGGACGGTCTCGCCGGACGTGAGCCGGAGCCGGGAACGCCGGGATGTGCTCGTTGAGGTGCCAGGGGCCCACGATGACATCCCAGCCAGCCCCGCCCCGGCCTGCTAGCCATCATGCGGCTGCTCGCCTGCGCGGCGCCGGTCGATGAGGTGCCTGAGCTGGTGCAGTTCGGCGGCGCCGGCCGCAGATGGGTCCTTAGCTGCGCTTTGGCCTGTGCCTTGCTGCCGTGCAGGGAGTCAAGCAGCTCCCGGTGATCATCGGCGGTGCGGCCGAGTTCCCGGCTGGAACGTTCGGCAAGGGATAGCGCGAGGCGCTGCTCCTGCTGCAGCTGTGAGTAGAACCGCTGCAGCCGAGGGCTGCCAGTCGCAGCGACGATCGTGGCATGGAAAAGCCGGTCGCCCTGGAGTGCGGCCGCTACGTCGCGGTGCCGGACTGCGTCCTCGATCTGACCGGCGAGGCCTTCGAGCTTGTGGAACACCACAGGGTCGCGGCGCGACATCAGGGCCTCGGCGCCTGCCAGCTCCAGGGCAAGACGGGCGGCGTAGATGTCGTCGACATCTTGCCCGGTGATGCCGGCGACCGTGGCGCCGCGGTTCATCTGGTGGCGGATCAGGCCCTCGCTGCCCAGGATGCGGGCGGCTTCGCGGACTGTGTTGCGTGAGACGCCCAGCTCGCCGGCGAGGGCGACTTCCCGGAGCGGGGTGCCGGGCAGTATCCGGCCCGAGAGGATGGCTTCCCGCAGGGCGGCGGCGACCTGATCGGTGGTGCTCTGCCGCTGGATGGCCACGCCCAGGCGGGTGTCCGGGCCTGGCACGGTCAGGCCCCTCCTCGGCGTGCGGGCAACCGTGGTCGTTCCGGCCAGCGCGTCACCGGCCAAGCTCGAGGCACTGCGGCGGTTTCCGGCCAGTGTCATCGTGCACGGCGACAGTTACGAGGCCGCCGAGCAGCACGCCCGGGCACTGGCCGAAACAGGGCTGCGCTACCTGTCCGCCTACAACGACCCGGACGTCATCGCCGGCCAGGCGACACTCGGAATCGAACTGCTGAGCCAGTTGCAGGGCAGCGTCACCGTGGTATGCAGCGTCGGCGCCGGGGGCCTGGCCGCCGGGCTTGGCCTGGCAGCAAGCCGCACCGGCCGGATGACCGTTATCGGAGTCGAGGCCGCCGCCTCCCCCGCCGTATCAACGGCGATACGCGCAGGGCACGTGGTCGAGATCGAAGTCGGGCACACGCTGGCTGACGGGCTCGCCGGGAACCTTGAACCCGGCTCCATCACCGTGGACCTGATCCGAGAGCACGTGCACTCACTGATATCCGTCACCGACAAGCAGATCGGAAAGGCCATGCGATATCTCGCGCGTGAGCACGGCCTGATCGCCGAGGGCGCAGGCGCCGCACCTGTCGCCGCTATCCTGGCCGGCAAGCTACCGCTCTCCGGCCAGACCGTGGCGGTCATCAGCGGCCGGAACATAGCCCCGCAGACCCTGGCCCAGGTGCTGCTCAGCGGATAACTGCCTGCCCCACAACATTGGTGGCCGCGTACTGTTCCGCAACAGGGCACGCTGAAATGGGGAGTATCTGGCGAAGCCGACCAGCAGTGTCGCCGACGCCTAGTGCGGGGTCGATCACCCGAAGGGCACATGAACTGGCGGATCTGGGCGCCAGCGCCACAACTGATCAGTCGGCTGGCGACCCGCTCCGAATCGATCTGGCGCTGGCTGCTGACTCCGAGCTCGCCGCGGTACTCAACTCGTCAGATAGCCTGACTTCTTGCAACATTGCAAACGGCGTGGACCGGATCTTCCTCGTTCAGCATCATGACCTTCGTGCTGAGACCCCGCTGCCAGATGTGCTACTAGCGTGGGTTCGGGCCACCTGCCGAGGCGAGAAAAGCCGGTCCAGCTTTCGGTGGCCGGGCACCGGGATGTTCAGCCGGCGGCGCCACCCGTGCTGCCGGCGGGCGCCTCACCCGGCTCGACGGTGCTCCCCGGCACGACGCGGCTGCCCCCGGCCGCACGGGTGACCTCAACCCGGCGGGCCCGGGTCTTCGGTGACGCGGGAATGGTCACGTGCAGGACACCGTCGGCGTAGCCGGCGGTGAGGTTTTCCGAGTCCACGCCCTCGCCGAGGGAGAGCTGCCGGGTGAACGGCCCCTGGGGCCGCTCGGCGGCAATGACCTGCTCGCTGTCGCCGTAGTGCGGGGTGCGTTCGGCCTGGATCGTCAAGACGCCGTGCTCGACGGTCACCTCGACGCTGTCAGGGTCGGCGCCGGGCAGGTCGGCCTCGACGTGGTAGCTGCCGTCCTGGCCGCGGTAGACGTCCATGGGCATGCCGAGCGGGACACGCGTCCCGGTCGCGGCCACGGACATGAGCCGGTCGAGTTCCCGGAAAGGGTCCCGGAAGGGCTCGAACCTGATTACTGACATCGCTGCCTCTTCCCGGTGTGGTGTCTGCTCGGGAGCATGTACGGCTCCGGCCGCTCCCCATTCAGGCCCGCCAGCCACGCACGTCCTGGCTGCGCGCAGGTCCGCGGCCCGGCGGCTGCCGGGCGTGAGGGCGTTCATCGTGTCGCGCTTCGGGTCAGCAGGCCCCGGGCCAGGATCCCTGGCCCGGGCCCGCGTCCGGCAGTTACAGCTTCCGCCGGATAATGCGAGGCACCGCGAGCATGGGCGGCTCCCTCCGGTGACCCCGGGGGCACCTTGGCCGCCGTCGGCGGCTGATCCGGTGTCTGATCCCGGTGTCTGTCCTCAGCCTACATTCGCAATTAGAAACTAGCAATAGATTTCCAGAATCTGATAACCTATCGTGGTGGCGAACTGGACGTTCCTGACCAACCACGCCCGGGCGCTGCTGTGCATCGCACACGACCCGGGGGTGCGCTTGCGCGACATCGCGGCCAGCCTGGGCATCACCGAGCGCAGCGCCTACGGCATCGTCACCGACCTCGCCGAGGCCGGCTACATCGTCAAGCAGAAGAACGGCCGCCGCAACCGCTACCAGATCCAGGCACACCTGCCGCTGCCCGAACCCACCAGCCGAGAGCGCACCGTCGGCGAAGTCCTGGCCCTCCTCGCCGGCACCGACGCGAGGCCGTGACCGATGCTGAGCGGACGGGCCTGCCGCCACCCGACCAGGCTCGTGAACGGACCCCGGCCGACTCGACGAGGAATAGGTTTCCACTGCGAGGCCGTCCCGAACGCCGCCGAGGCGTCTCTGACGCGTATGTCGATGTCGGCGAGCCCGGGCCGGGCGTTACTACTTAAAAGATCCTTCGGTAATTGGGTGATTGTGGCTCATAGGGAAAGACCTGTGTGGGCCAGGAAGGCCGAGCAAAGGCCGGGACTGGCGCTGACTCGTTTCAGGCCGGCCTCGGCAGCGTCGCGGGCTTGGCCGATGGTGTCTGCGCAGAGGTTGGCCAGTTCCAGGGCTTTGATGTTGCCCCAGGCCAGTTCGACCGGGTTGAGGTCGTGGGCGTAGCCGGGCAGCCGCTCTGCCCGCAGCCATCGTCGCTGGGTGGCGATCCGGGCCGTCATGGCCCTGGACTTGTGGGCGGGCAGGTTGTCCCAGATCAAGGTGATCTTTCCGCCGGCCACGTGACCGTGGAGATCTTCCAGGAAGCTGATCAGCGACCCGGTGTTGTAGGAACCTTCCTTGATCTGAAACATCAGCGCCGCCTGGCTGCCGCCTGGCTTGTACGCCAGCGCTCCGGACATCGACAGCCGCTTCCAGTTGAACCGGTGGGCCAGCACCGGGGTGTGGCCACGAGGCGCCCAGGCGGCCCGCACTGGCGGCAGCAGGGAGAACCCGCTTTCGTCCTGGAAGACTAACCAGGCGCCACGGCGCCGGGCGCTTTTTTTATCCGCGGCCAGTCCTTCTTCACCCAGGCGGCGATCGCCTCCTCGCTGCGCTCCACTGCCCGGCGCGCGGGGCGCTGCCTGGTCCAGCCCAGCCGTTCCCGCAGCACCACCCAGGTCTGGGCCTGCGAGTACCGCACCCCTGTCACCCGCTCGATCACCTGCGCCACCCGGGCCAGCGTCCACATCTCGGTCGCAAGCCCATTCGCCCGCGGCCCCGCCAGCAACGCCGCCTCCACCGCTGCCAGCTGCTCGCCGGTCAGTTTCCGCCGCCGCCCGGCCCGGCCCGCCCCCGCCAGCCCGTCACGGCCCCGCTCTGCAAAAGCCTGATGCCAGCGCGAGGCGGTCTGCGCCGACACCCCCAACTCGGTCACCACATCAACCTGGCGCTTACCGCGGGCGAACATCTCGGCCGCTTGCATCCGCCGCGCCGTCAGCGCCTCAAAATCACGCCGCGGCCGGACCCGGCGCCCACGACGCGGCCGCTCGCCTAACATTGCCGACCCGGTAGTTCCTGGCATCCCACCATTCTGCTACCGAGCCACTACAAGCTCACTGTATTTCCAGAAGATCTTTAAGTACGAATGCGGCTGGCAGCGTCCCGCGAGCATCCCGCTACGCCGGCACAGGGCCGGCCGGCGGCGGCGCGCCAGGTTCGCGCGCTCAGCGTGCCCGTGTACTCAGGCGAAGCGGATGACCTCGGCCGGTCCGACAGGCCGCCAGACGACGGACTCAAGCCTGCCGGCCCAGATGTCTTGCAGATCGTCCTTGAGACCCGCGGCGCGGGCGCGCTCAATATCGAAGCACCACACAGTGCTCCGCCGACCCGCGTCCCACCGGCCGCGAGTGGCCGCGCCGTGAACCTCGATCACCTTCGCGGCCGCGGCCAGGCAGCCCTCATTGAGCTTCAGATCCTCGGCACCAGGGTCGCCGATGATCAGGGCAACCGTGATCATGTTCCCGCTCATGGGTAACTCCTTCGCCACCGGGCGGCCATTAGCGTCCCGGTGTTCACGTAGTACCCGCGCTCGCGGCGGTCACCGGGCGGTACCCGGACATAACAAGAACTCGCGCGACAATCTAATGATCGGCCTCAACCTGGCTAAGGGAAGCCGACCTCGGCAGAGAGCATGTACCCCAGTCTTGTCCACCGCGGTCCCATGTCAGGGCCATCAGAATCTAGTCCGAGACTGGGCCCTAGCCAGGCGGGCGGGCAGTGACCCGGCCGGTCAGCGCGCCGGGGCCTGCGCCGGTGCCAGACCGACGCCGGCCACCGTCTGATCATCGCGGGTTCTGGCCTGCACGGCTGCCAGGCGGTGGGGCTCCTTGATGCTTCCAACGCGGCGCGTTGAAAAAGGGCGGAGACGGTGAGGACCCGGCCCCCGAGGCCAGCGGTCTTGGAGGTGGCCTCGCACTGGTTGCGTACGGCGGCGGCGCAGCGTCCGGCGCCCCGCCGACCTCGGCATCGCCGGGGCGGCCGGCCTGCTGCTCGCCTACCACTTCGTCACCGGGCAATCCGGCCGGTCCAGACGGTCCGGCTGGTTCGCGCACCGCTGAGAGTAGCCGGGGCGCTCCGCCTCGCCTGCCACTGCAGCAGCCGACGACGGCACTGCCAACCCCTGATCGGCGCGCAGGCTCGCGGACCCGCCCGCCGACCCGAGCAGGGGGATCAGGTGTCCTGGCCAGGGCCCTTCGGCCTGACAACCCACCGCTCTGGCGATAATAGCGGGAGCGGAAAGGAGCATGGATGTCATCGAGGTCGGAATCGGCGCATCTTAGTAACCATCACCGCAACACGCTGCGCCAGCTCTTCCAGCATCCCGTGAGCCATAACATCGAGTGGCATGCCGTGGTCTCCTTGCTGGAGGCGGTCGGCTCTGCCGTGGAGCAGCACGGCGGCAAGGTCGCCGTCACGCTCGGGTCTGAAACAGAATTCTTCGACCCACCCGTTCACAAGGACATCGACACCCAGGCAGTCGTTAACCTGCGCCGGATGCTGAGCATGGCCGGCTACGGACCCGACTTTGAGCGGGGCTGAGCCAAGGGTCGGGAGTCCTGATCGTGGCCAGTCCCAAAGGCACAGGTCAGACCGGGCAGACCGTTCTGGCACCCCACAGGACCGCGTCGGCCGCGACCTAAGGAGCCACGCTGGCCCGCGCTGAACTGACCGTCACCAAGAAGGCCGCCGACAAGACGATCACGCCCGAGGAGATCCGGGAGCTGGTTGCCGAGCTGCGAGGGCGTCCCGCCGGATCGGGCGGCGGAGCCTACCCGCCCGTGTCCGCGCCGGCGTCGTCGTGCCCGGCCACTGCGTCCGGCTCTGGCACAGCGGCGTGATCTGCGGCGTCTGCACCGGCGGCGGCCAGCTTGCCGTCGCTCACCTCCATGGGCAACTCGGGGATCGCCGGGACGTCGGGTATCTGTAGCGGCGCTCCGCTCGCGATCTCGGCCTCGGCCATATCCTCGTTGCCGAAGTCCGCGAGGGAAGCCGAATCCTCGGCTGACTTCCTGTCGCCGGCAGGCGCCGGGGGCGTGAACTTGTCGAAGAACCTCAGCAGCTCGACCGGCACCGGCATGACCAGAGTGCTGTTCTTTTCCGCGGCGACCTCGACCACCGTCTGCAGCAACCGCAGCTGCAGGGCGGCGGGGTCGCGGGCCATGACGTTGGCGGCGGCGGCCAGCCGCTTGGAGGCCTGGTACTCGCCGTCGGCGGTGATGATCCTGGCGCGGCGCTCCCGCTCCGCTTCGGCCTGCCGCGACATCGATCGCTTCATGCTCTCGGGCAGCGAGACGTCCTTGATCTCCACGCGCTCCACCCGGATGCCCCAGGGACCCTCGGTCGGCTCGTCGATGATCCGGCGCAGCTCCCGGTTGACCGAGTCCCGCTCGGAGAGCAGCTGGTCCATCTCGGACTGACCGATGATCGACCGGAGCGAGGTCTGCGCCTGCTGGGAGATCGCGAACATGTAATTCTGCACGTTGATGGTTGATTTGACCGGGTCCACCACCCGGAAGTAGACCACCGCATCGACCCGGACGGTCACGTTGTCCCTGGTGATGCCATCTTGCGCCGGGACGGCCATGGCAACGATCTGCATGTTGACCTTCTGCATCCGGTCGCCGATCGGCCGGATTACCGTCAGCCCGGCGCCACGCGTCCCTGGCAGCACCCGCCCGAACCTGAAAATGATGCCCTGCTCGTACTGCTGCACAACCTTGAACGAACGGCCCGCCGCGATGAGCCCGGCCACGACGAGTATCACCAGGATGACCACAAGGGCAACCATCGCCCGCACCTCTTCTCCGGTCACGCCTATCTTCGTGTACCAGCCTAGTGACATTTCCGGGTAGCGCCGGTCACGCACGGCGGCGCGTGCTAAGCGCGCGGCGCTGCCTGGTCGCTATCAGGCACCATCAGGCCTGCGCCAACTCGTTGGTCGCAGTCGCGGCTTCAAACATCCGTCAGCTGACCGATGTCTCTGCCTGAAACTTGCAGGACTATTTGTAGTGCAACTACCGACACGATCCAGTGTCAACGTTTGTGATCGGCCCCCCTGGGGCTGGCCGCGCAGGGTGACCTGCGCGGCCAGTCCGGGCTCAACCGGCCCGGCAAGGAAACCAGATGGGCACGATGGCGCCAATCAGCCCCGACCGTTCAACGCCAGCCGCGCTGGCCCTGGTCCTTCGCGTTTCAGTGACCTATAACACTGAACCCGGGAGGATCCGGGGCCGCTTTCGTACCACCCGTGGTGGTCCAGTCGGGCGGTCCCGGCCCGGCGGCGAGGTTCCGGCGTGGCCGCTGATCCCGCCCGCCGCCCGGTAGCACGACCCGTGCGGGAACCTGTGGCAACCCCTAGATCCGGGCGCCGGAGTCGCCAGGGTCCCGGCGCCGTACGAGCTTCGCCTGGGTGGCGCGAGCCCGGGTGGAGGTCGCGCCTTTGCCGGTGGAGCGGGGCGGCGGGGCGCTGCTGCGCGCCTGCAGCTCGATGGCGATGGGGGATGCGGTGAACATCGAGGAGTAGGTGCCCACGGCGATGCCGATGAGCAGGGCGACGGCGAAGTCGGTCAGCGAGTCGCCGCCGAGCACCGCGAGCGCGCCCAGGATGAACACGGCACCGAGCCCGGTGTTCACGGTGCGGGGCACCGTCTGCAGCACGGCCCGGTTGATCACCGGCGCGAACGGCGCCTTCCGGGCGGCTGCGGCCCACATCTCCCGCACCCGGTCGAAGACCACCACGGTGTCGTTGACCGAGTAGCCGATGACGGTGAGCAGCGCGGCCAGGAACACCCCGTCGATCGGTTTGCCGAGCCAGGCGAAGACACCAACCAGGATGATCACATCGTGCGCCATCGCGATGACCGCGGCTGCGCCGAAGGTCCAGCGGAACCGGGCCGAGAGGTACACCAGCTGCACGGCCAGCGCCACGCCCAGCGCGATCAGCGCCTTGCGCCGCAGCTCATCCCCGAGGCTGGGGCCGATCAGCTCGTCCCGGACCTTCGCGGCCTGGCCGCCCAGCTCGGCGACGGCCGCCCGGATCCCGGTTTCCTCGTCGTTGGACAGGTTCTCGGTCCGGACGGTGAGGTCGTCGTTTCCGGAGGACTGCACGACGGCCCGGGGGAAGCCGGCGTCGGCGATGGCCGCTCGGGCCTCCTCCGGGTTCACCGGGGTGCTGGTCGAGTACTCCACCAGCCGCCCGCCGGTGAATTCCACACCGAAGTTGAGCCCGCGCGCCGCGATGCCGGAGACCGCGAGCACGACGGCGATCGCGGAGACGGCCAGCCAGCGGCGCCCGTGCCGCATCAGGTCCGGGTTCCGCTCGGTGAGCCAGCTGCGGACCCGGCCGAGGTTCGCCATCCCGCTGACCTGCGGGCGCCGCCGCACCGCCTGCCGGCTGACCGCCCACTCGGCCAGCACGCGGGTGACGACCAGGGCGCTGACCATGGAGGCGAGCACACCGATCGAAAGGGTGACACCGAACCCGCGGACCGGCCCTGACGCGAGGAAGAACAGCAGCCCGGCGGCGAGCAGGGTGGTGATGTTCGAGTCGGCGATGGCGCTGAGCGCGTTGCGGAAGCCGGCCGACAGCGCGGCGCGAAGGCTTCTGCCTCCGCTGGCGGCGTACTCCTCCCGGGCGCGCTCGAACACCAGCACGTTGGCGTCCACGGCCATGCCGACGGCGAGCACGAAACCGGCGAGGCCGGGCAGGGTCACGGTGGCGCCAAGGGCGAGCAGGAACGCGTAGGAGATCAGCCCGTACCCGGCCAGCGCGACGGCGGCGATCCCGCCCAGCAGCCGGTACGCGAGGAGGATGAACAGCCCGGTCAGGATCACGCCGATCACCGCGGCCTTGGCGCTGGCGTCAATCGCGGCCCGCCCGAGCGTCGGGCCGACGGTGCGCTGCTCGATGATCTCCACCGGCACCGGCAGGGCACCACCGCGGATGAGCAGCGCCAGCTCACGAGCCTCGGCCGCGGTGAACTGGCCGGTGATCTGGGTGGACCCGCCGGCGATACCCACGTCGCAGGCGACCTGTGGATCGACTTGCGGGGAGGAGATGATCTCGTTGTCCAGCACGATGGCGACCCGCCTGGCCGGGTCACCCGCCGGGGCGCAGGCCGCCTTGCCGGTCAGCTGCGCCCAGGCCCGCTCGCCTGAGCTGCGGAAGTCCATGGTGACGAACCAGCCGCCGATGCCCTGAGGATCGATCTGGGCGTCCGCGCCTTCCACGCCCTCGCCGGTCAGCCCGGCCGGACCGAGGCGCAGTGGCTGGCCCTCCTCGTCCACCAGCACCAGCTCCCCCCGGAGTTTGGCCTGGCTTCCCGTGGTGGGCAGCGGGGAGGGGATGGCGGGCGGCGAGTTCTGCAGCGACTTTTGCTGTGGCGGCGGCGCCGTGGGCGTTGAGGCGGGTGAGCCGGTGCGGGCTGGTGTGGGGGTGGGCGGTGGTGTCTCAGAGATGCCGAGGACGGGGTGGAAGGTGAGCTGCGCGGTCCGGCCCAGGACCGCTGCGGCCTGCCTCGGATCATGCACCCCAGGCAGCTCGACGATGACCCGGCGTTCACCGGACTGGGCGATGGCCGGTTCGGCAACGCCGAGCGCGTCGACACGTCGGCGTAGCACCTCCAGGGTCCGTTCGGTGGACTCCCGGTCCGCCTTCACGGTGGGCGAGTCGCGGGTTTCGAGCACGATCTGGGTGCCGCCGCGCAGGTCGAGGCCCAGGCGCGGTGGTTTGGTCAGGACGTAGAAGACGGAGAGCGCGAGGACGGTGAATGCCAGCACCGCCCGCACCACGCTGGCGCGGTTCACGGGTTGCCTCCAGCAGGCGCACGGCGACCGGCGCGGGCCGCCGTGGAAGACGACAGGACCTCAGGTACCTGCTGGACGGGGCGGTGCGCGTCCGGAGGGCAAACCGGCGGGCAGGCGGGACTGCGCCGGCGGCGGCCGCGGCGGGAGCGGCCACCCGAGCCACCGCAGCTGCGGCGCCGCAGCCGACCCGGCTCGGTGCCAGGGTCTTGCGCGGGTGCCGCGGACATGGCGGCTGTGGTCCCCAGCCGCCCAACCGGGCGGGTCGAAATCATTTGCGGGCCCCCTGACTTGCGGTCCAGCCGGGCCTCAAAATGCCGGCGGCTCTCCGTAGGCAAACCGGGAGGCATGCAGGCCGCACGCTGGCCAGGTGATGACCGGATGAAGCAGCCATCCCTCAGGCCGCCGCGGCAGCCTCATTGCGCTGGGTCGGCGGCTGCACAGGCCAGGTAGCTCCGGATGAAGCAGCCATCCCTCAGGCCGCCGCGGCAGCCTCATTGCGCTGGGTCGGCGGCTGCACAGGCCAGGTAGCTGCGGCGCCACCGTCCTCGGGCGCGCAGACTTTCGGCTTCCAGGCCGGCTGTTGTCTTCATCCCAGCTTCACGAGCGGCCCACCTGAACTGCACCGGCGCCGGGTTCCATCGCAACAACGGATATTAGTTATCAGCTATCACAGTGCCGGGGACTAGCAAGATCAGAGCTTCCGATCTTAGCCAGACGGCACCACTGACGTGGACGTCCCGGGAAGCCATAGTGAAGCGGGCCGTCGGAACCGGCGCCGCAGCCGCACCTGGGAGGGAACCATGACCGTGACGCGCACGCCGGGCACCGCGACGCGCACGCCGGGCGCCGCGCCGGCCGGGCAGGGCACTGACCCCGGGGGCCGGAGAGGCGGCGTGCGCATCGCTGGACTCAGCATCAGGCTCACGACGGGCGCCCACATCCTGGCAATGCTTGCCGTGGTGGTCAGCGCGCTGAGCTTGCGTGCTGCGGCTCCCGGGTGGCACGCCGGCGCCTACGCTGCCGCTACCGCCGGCGTGGTCGCCCTCTTGCTGGCCAGCATGATCGGGCACGAACTGGCGCATGCGGTCGCCGCCCGCCACCACGGCGCCCGCTGCCGTGAGATCTCGGTCGGCTTCTTCGGCGGCACCACGCACGGCAGGTACCAGCTGCCGACCCCGCGTGCGCAGTGGCACGCCGCCGCCGCGGGACCCGCTGTCAGCCTCGCCGCGGCAGGGATCAGCGTGGCCGCCGCAGCCGGGCTATCAGCGTTGGGCGCAGGGCAGTTGACCGTGATGGTGTTCGCCTTCGCCGCCTGGATCAACGCGGTTCTCGGCGTGGTCAGCCTCCTGCCGGGAGCTGGGCTGGATGGCGGGCGGATCGTCCGGGCCCTTGCGTGGGCGCGCACGGGCGACCCAGTCCGCGCGGGGCTCGCCTCGGCCAGGACCGGGCAGGTCACCGGAGCCGTCCTCGCAGCCGCCGGGCTGGTCGCGCTGGCGCTCGGCCACATCGGCGGCCTCTGGATCGGGCTGATCAGCATCTTGATGATCTCCGCCTCCCGAGCCGAGGCACGTCAGGTGCTGAGCACCGTCGCGCTGTCCGGCCTGCATGTGCGGGACATCCTGCCCCTGTCCGCGTCACCGGTCGCAGCTACCTACTCATGGCAGACGGTCCGGGCGTTCCTCGATGGCGAAGGTCCCGGAGCGGCGCAGGCGGGCCTGGCCGGCACTGCCGCGACCGCATTTCCGCTCCGCGACGTCGACGGCGGGCTCGCCGGGCTGCTCACGCTGAGCCAGCTTGCCGCCCTCCGGGCCGAACGCCGAGATACGACGCGCCTGTCCGACGTTGCCACCCCAATCGCGCACGTCGTGACGACGACGCCGGATGAGCCGCTCTCTGGCCTGCTGGCACGCATGGGGGCGCGGCCGACAATCCCGGCGGCGCTGCACACCATGGGCCACGCTCTGGTTCTCGGCGACGAAGGCGCACTCGCTGGCGTGCTCACCCCCGCGGACATGGCCCGGGCCGGACAGGTTGGCGCACTGTACCGCGGCAGGCGAACGCGCTGACTCGCGCCAGCGCCCAGGTCATGGACCCTATCCAGGTCCCGCTCTGGGCCTGGGGCGCCACGGTCGCGGGCCTGGTCCTGCTGGCGGCCGCGGACCTGATCCTCGGCGGCCGCCGGACGCGGGAAGTACGGCTGCGCGAGGCGGCACTGGGGACCATTGCCGTCGCCGCCCTGGCCGTGGTGTTCGGCACCGCCCTGGCCTGGACCGCCCACCCGCGCGCCGCTGGCCAGTTCTTCGCCGGCTGGGTGACCGAGTACAGCCTCTCGGTGGACAACCTGTTCGTCTTCGTGATCCTGATCGGCCGCTCCGCCGTGCCACGGGAACTCCACAGCCGGGTCCTGCTGCTGGCGATTGTCCTCGCCCTCCTACTGCGCGGGATCTTCATCGCTCTCGGTGCCGCGGCGCTGAGCCGTTTCGGCTGGATCCTCTATCTCTTCGGGGCGTTCCTCCTCTACACGGCCGCCAGGATGGCCTTCGGCCGCCGCCCCGAAGGCGAGGCGGCCAGGGACAGCGCGCTCCTGCGCGCGGCACGCCGGATCATGCCCGTCGCGCCACCCGGCGACGGTGCCCGCCTGACGACGCGCATCAGCGGCCGCAGACATGCCACGCCCCTTCTTGTCCTTATCATCGCCATCGCTATCACCGACCTGGCGTTCGCGTTCGACTCGATCCCCGCGATCTTCGGGCTAACCCGTGATCCGTACCTGGTCTTCACCGCGAACGTGTTCGCTCTGCTCGGCCTCCGCCACCTCTACTTCCTGATCGGCGGGCTGCTCGGCCTCGTGCCGCATCTCTCAGCTGGCCTGTCCGCCATCCTCGGGTTCATCGGGGTGAAGCTCATCACCGAGGCGCTGCTGGAGTCCGGCGTGCACGAGATCGGCCCGGTGCCCGTGCCACATATCGGCACCGGCTTCTCGCTGGCCGTCATCGCCGCGGTGATCACCACCGTGACGGTGACCAGCCTGCTAGCAGCAGGCCGACGCACCAGGCCAGAGACTCTCAAACCGCCGATTGGGAGCCGCGAATTACGCACGCACGCGGCCGCCGCTGATCGCCGAAGCGCCCGATGGGCTCAGAAGCCTGGCGGCGCAGCGTCCAGGGAAAGCTGATCTCCAGCCTTTGCGACGGTGAGCCCGCAGTTCGCTGGCGCTCAGCGGTGCCCGGTGCACCCCTCAGAGCACTTTGGACAGGAATGCGCGGGTCCGCGCGCGCTGGGGGTTGCTGAGCACTTCGCGCGGGCGGCCGGCCTCGACCACAATGCCCTCGTCCATGAAGACGAGCGTGTCACCCACTTCGCGGGCGAACCCCATCTCGTGGGTGACCACGATCATCGTCATCCCGGTGGTGGCGAGGTCGCGCATGACTGCGAGCACGTCGCCGACGAGCTCGGGGTCAAGGGCGCTCGTCGGCTCGTCGAAGAGCATGAGCTTGGGCTGCATGGCAAGTGCCCGGGCGATGGCAACGCGCTGCTGCTGGCCGCCGGACAGCTGCTTTGGGTACGCGTCCGCCTTGTCCTTCAGGCCCGCGCGGTCAAGTAGCTGCCCGGCGAGCCCGGCCGCCTGCGCCTTCGACATGCCCTTCACCCGGATCGGTGCCTCGATCACGTTCTCCAGCGCAGTCATGTGCGGGAACAAGTTGAACTGCTGGAAGACCATGCCTATCTCGGCCCGCTTCGCACATATTTCCCGCTCACGCAGCTCGTAGAGCTTGCCGCCCCGCTGCCGGTAGCCGACCAGTTCGCCATCGACCCGCAGTCGCCCAGCATTGATCTTCTCCAGGTGGTTGATGCAGCGCAGCAACGTCGACTTGCCGGAACCCGACGGGCCGATGATGCACATCACCTCCTGGCGCGCCACCTCGAGGTCGATGCCGCGCAGCACCTGCAGGCGGCCGAAACTCTTGTGCAGGCCCTCCGCAAGCAC